>ENA-UEPJ01000696-UEPJ01000696.1-human-gut-metagenome-genome-assembly--contig:-NODE-696-length-44697-cov-5.674316_pt1 | contig 44697 bp, 33 predicted proteins | sample MGYA00242890_ERZ507896 | MGnify/ENA primary metagenome ERZ507896 (study PRJEB26167, sample SAMN06115508) | human gut metagenome | host: Homo sapiens | place: China:Qinghai | collected 2015-08-20...
TCTTTTGGCACGAATGATAGAGGTGTGTTCCTTTGGGGTCTCAGATCTGGGTCTCGGCATAACAATCTCCGAATAAAGATGTATAGTATTATACTATATACCACGATATAAGGCAAATAATTTTGATAATAAATTCATAGAATTATTAGAAATTTATGAGGGTTCTATTCGATTTTTTTATTAATATTGCGCGTTGGGCCTGGCCAATAATTGATTTCCATGTGTAAGCCATGATCGATTCCATCAATGACGTAGACACAATTCTTTTTGCTTAACAAAAGATCGATGATGGCCGGAGCAAGATCAATAATTTTCTTTGTGCCGGTGGATTCCTCTTCTAAAGGAATCAAGTATTCTTTGCCTGAAATTTCATGGGCTGCATTTAGTCTCCTGAAGGCCAAATCCCCGTCTTTAAAATATGCCAACAACCGTCCGCCTCCGGCTTCTTTGATGAGTTGGCTTCCATGACAAACTGTTGAAAGCAGTTCGTTTCGCTCAGAAGGTAGCAGACGTAAGGATGACTCGGAAACAGGCGTGGAAACAAGCGCAGATATTCCGGTATCGGTGCCCCTCAGAACTTCAGACAATAGAGTGTTCCTCGAATCATTCTCGCCGATGTCTAAACCGTAGGGAATCAGAAAAGAATCCTGATGAATGACTTTCAGCTCCTCAGAAAACCACCTGAAAACCCCTTCGAACGGTTTGAATTTCATGGAACTCAAAGTCGTGAGAAGCGGGCAGGGACGATTCAGGGAACGATCGGCGACGCACTGAATGGCGTCGTGAGAATTAATTTTCGGATTTATCTGGACTTTGTCTTTATCACGAAGATACAGGGTCTTTTCGCTGCGGCTGTTCCTTTCAATTAATTCCTCATACAAGAGTCCATCTTCATTGCACGCAATTTTGAATTCATAAATCAGCTCGTTGACAAGGAATGAAATCTCGAAATTGGAGATAGTATTTTTGTCCTCGGAATAGTAAAAATGTCGCAGTGGAATTTTTCCTTTAACCCTCTGAGTTGTTACCAATGTCTTGAGGAATCCCAGCGCTTTGATGAGATTGCTTTTGCCTGAGGCATTGGCCCCGTAGATGGCTGCCAAGGGAAGAAGTTTCAGTCTGAACTTAGGAATCGATGCCAATGTTTTGCTGTTTGTTCTCTCTTTTCCCGCGACCATGGAAAAAGAGGTCATCTCTTTATAAGAGAGAAAGTTCGAAAACTTAAACTCAATAAGCATAATGTTCTTTAGACTGCGTTGTTTAATGTTTCTTTTGGCGACTTTTATGTTGCGTATAACGAGATTTTATCTCCTAAAACGCAACAAAAGACCTTCTCAAAGAGAGCTGCTTTAAGCTTTGCTTGCTTAAATCCTACCTACAGCCGGAAGAAACGGTGATCTCTGCGTAAGTATTGTTCAAGTCAAGCTCCTAAGCTCTAACTTTTTCAATTCACGAGGTTACGACTCGGTTTCTGGGGAATCCTTCCGTTCCCTAACGATTATGCGCAATCTTTTTCTATAACTATCTGAACTCACGGTGATTTTTCTTTAAGATGAGAGAAGAAAGCTTCGAGAAAGGAAATTGAAGTGCGCAAACTTGCCGATCTGATCTTTCAAAGAGACCGACTTCGAGAAGAATTGTCGAAGATTGAGAAAGAAATCTCTGTCCTAACTCAGAAAACACCCTCTCTTAATCTTCCTTTCGCGCATGAAACACCAAAAGATAGGGCTCAAGAGAAACCTTCCTATTCCGCACCATTAACACCCCAGCAAAAAATTTCGCTCTTTTTTGAGTTGTTCAAAGGACGGGGAGACGTCTTTGCCGAACGATGGGAATCCTTCTACGATCCGCAAAAGGCCGGATATTCTCCGATTTGCATCAAACGCTCCAGTGAGTGCCGAAGACCATATTCCTTCTGCAAAAATTGCCCCGATAAGCGATACAAACCGCTCACAACAAAAGATATAGAACAGCATCTTCTAGGAAATAAAACGATCGGAAGCTATCCGCTCGTTAACGGTCGTTATTGTCCTTTCGCGGTCATTGATCTAGACGAGGATGATTGGAGGAGTGACGCCAAGGCCATTCTTGAGTGTGCAGAGAAATTTAACATTCCGGCTTATCCGGAAATTTCCCGCTCAGGAAAGGGTATTCATGTCTGGATTTTCTTCGACGGCTTGGTTTCTGCAAAAGACGCAAGGCTACTCTGCGATTCTTTAATTACCCTGACTCAGAATCAGATTAGAACTGAAGTCTCTTTGTCTTCCTTCGACCGCATTATTCCGTGCCAAGATGTATTGGATACGAATCAGCTGGGCAATCTTGTCGCGCTCCCGCTTCAAAAGAAGCGGCGTCCTTATGCCTCAGTATTTGTAGATAAAAATCTACAACCCTTAAAGGATCAATGGCAGCTGCTGAGAACGGTTCGCAAGCTTTCCGCTGAGGAACTTTCGGAATGGCTGGAGAATTTCGGAGTAGATGAATCCGGAAACGTGACGGCAGAAAATGACCTTCCTTGGGAATCCGCTAGGCTGCGTCCAAAGTTAAAAGCGGCAGCTGAGGAGATCACAGTTGATGTCTTCGATAAGATCTATTTCCGGCTGGCAGATCTAACTGTCGGTCTCAAAAATGAGCTGACTAAGTTGGTTACTTTCCACAATCCGATGTTTTACCAGCTTCAAGCTCTGAACAAGTTTGTCGGACGAACGCCACGGTTTTTGACGATGGCCGAACCTTTCAATCGAGATTATTTCTGTCTTCCGAGAGGAGTTTTAACAGAAATGATAGATCTCTTAGAGGACAACGATATTCCATTTGAATTGAGAGATAGAAGGATTACCGGGACAAAAATTTCCATCAAACTCGACCTTAAACTTCGAGAAAAGCAGAAGAAAGCCCTGAAGGCGCTCCTTTCCGAAGACCAAGGTCTGCTGGTCGCTTCTACGGGTTTTGGCAAAACCATCGTCGCTGCGGCTTTGATTGCTGAGCGGAAAGTTTCAACATTGATACTCGTCAATAGAGTGGAGCTAGTCCGTCAGTGGCAAACTCGACTCCAAACGCTCATTATCAGCGGTGCAGAAGTCGGTGTCTGGTATGGAACTAAAAGAAAAAGAACCGAAGAGATAGATATCGCATCCATTCAAAGTGTTGAACGTATGGACGAGGACGAACTAAGGCAGTTCCTATCGTCCTATGGAATGCTTATCGTGGATGAGTGTCACCATGTTGCCTCTCCTAATTATCAAAGAGTCGTTTCATGCTCTGCTGCTAAATATCGATACGGCTTATCGGCCACTCCGGTCAGAAAAGACGGAAAGGAAAAGATAATCAACTTTCTGTGCGGCCCTGAACTAATAAGAGTCGAAGAGAATTTATCCGCCAAATGTACCTATCGGGTTCTGGAGTTTGACGGTCTCTTTTATCCGTTTACAGAAAAGACTACCTATGCACAGCTTGCTTCGATGCTTGCGGATAACGAAGAACGATCAAGGCGAGTCGTAGAAGAGGCCGTTTGTTTGTACCTGGAAGGAAGAAAAGTCCTCCTTTTGACGGAACGAGTAGCTCATCAAAACAAACTTGAAGAGATGTTGGCCGATGAGAATGTTCTTTTCTTTAATTTTCAAGCTCGATTGAAGGCCAAGGAAAGAGAGGAAATTCTCTCGAAAATCTCTAAACTTCCCGCTAACGAACCTTTCATACTGCTTGCTAACGGAAAGCTAATCGGAGAAGGGTTTGACTTGGAAAGACTGGACACCGTCATCTTTTCATTTCCATTCTCCTGGAAAGCTGTTGTCACACAGTACATCGGCCGCGTAATGCGTCGCTCACCGTCCAAGAATCATATCCTCCTAATTGATACCGTGGACAGGGGAAATCCGATCCTGGAGAGAATGTTCAGAAAGAGGCAAAAAGTTTACGAAGCTTTAGGCTTCAAACCTCAGGATGCTCAGGCGGACCTTTTTGTTCGTTAACAGGAGCAGTGCTGTTGGGCGGCCGGATTATCCTTAGCAGGCTTAATGCTCATTTCTCGCTTTTGACCATTCCTGTTGCTTTACCAGATTAAAGAACTGATGCAATATCTAATGGTTTAGGGGAGATTGTGTTAAAAGAGATTCTTCTGTCATCCTTCTTTATGAATAGTTGGAGCTAAATCCAAAGGTAAATAATTGGGTTATCGCCATGGAACCCTAAATGGCATTTACACTTATCGCTCGAATTTTGAAAAACCTTTAAATATTTTCATATAAGAGGTCAGCGGATTACCACAGGTACAATCATGGAAAAAGATATAGATGATCTCATTGACCAACTCAGTCTTCAGCAGTTGAAGAAACTGGTTAGCAAATACGCGAGATTAGATAGGCAATTAAGAGACGAAATACTTTCGGCAGCACATGTCAGGAACGCCTCCTTTAACGGACTTATGTTGGAAGAATGGAGGCGAAGGATGGAAGAAGCAATTGTCAGAGATCTTAAGGGTGAGTTAGATGATTACTACAACCAAAAAATCGTCAATTGGGATTCAGCGGTCGCAACTTTGGCAAAGGCTGTAAAAGATTTACAAGTACGAAATCAATCAAATGATGCTTTCACACTGTTGGACGAAACTGAAATGCGAATCGCAAAAGAGTCGGAATGTGAGTTTGTCGAAGATGAATATGGCACCGAAATCTATGTTGAGTATGAGGACGTGTCCAAGAAAATTAATAAGTTGAGACATCTTGCCAAAATCGAATCTGACAAAACCGCCCGGAATTATTTTTAGCTTTGTTTAAAGCAGCAAAAGAAGGCATCAGGATTTCCGACGCCAGAATAGACTGTCGGATTCCTGTTAGAGAAGATGAAGGTAACGGCTCATATGAGCTTTTAGCAACAGAGATTAGAAGCCAAATAATTAGGATTTTCAAACAAATAGCAGACCAGCCGGAGATCTATGCCTCTCCGACTAGTCAATCATTACTAACTTAGTGGTCAAAGACTATTTTGCTGCCTCGGCACCGGCAATCCTTCCGTAGACCGTTGCCATAACAAGACCTGAAATTCCACCGCCGCCAAGTCCTGCTTGATAAGCCAAATGGCCTGTGACGTCACCGGCGGCATAAAGGCCCGGAATAGGGGTGCCGGCCGTTGTCATGACTTGAGCCTTCTTGTTGATTTCTAGTCCCGAATAAGATGTATAAATTTGCGGCTCGCATTCAAATGCGTAATAAGGTCCTTTGTCAATCGTATCCAGCAGCTTGGTACGGTTTTGATATCTGTCCTTACCCTTTAATACGTCTTCGTTGTATTCCTTAATGGTCTTTTCAAGGTTTTGGTAGTTGATGCCTTCTGCCTTTGCCAGATCCTTCAAGTTGTCGAATTTGTCGACTTTTTGCTTCTCGAAGAAAATCTTCAGGCTGGAATCTTTGTATTTTTCAACTGCCTTGGAGTCAAGAATCCAATAGGCGAGTTTGAATTTGTTCTCGACCATCTTGTGGTTAACGGCGAGATAACCGCGAGTCTCATCTTGGAAGCGCTGTCCGTTCTTATTGACGATGATCAATGGAACTTCAACAAGGGGTTGTCCGATAGAAACGTTGCTGTGCGTTCCGACAAAGAGCATGTTCATGCCGAATCCGTAATGTTCAACAATGACATTTGCTCCGAGAGCGGTTGCGGCCTTAATGCCGTCTCCGACATTGAGCTTAGAGCCGTGCGATTTAACGCCTTTCAGGTAAGGATGATATTTTTCAACCATCTCTTTGCCGTTAGCAAAACCGCCGGTTGCAAGAATCACACCATGGTCAGCATAGATTGCGTACTTGTTTCCTTTGTTATTTTCTACGATTGCACCGATGACGCGAGCATTGCGTTTTTCGCTCTCAGTAATTAAAGATACAAGTTTAGTGTTCAGGACAATTTCGACGCCTAGAGATTCAGCTTTTGCCTGAAGAGCCTTAATGGCTTGCGGTGAACCGACTCTATAACCCGGAGCGAAATAATGAACGCGTTTGCGATTGCCGATGGCTTGAGCCGGCTGATCCGTAAATTTGACGCCTAAAGATTCCAGCCAATCCAGGTCTTTTGGTCCTTGTTCATAAACCAATCTTGCTACACCGGTGTCTCTCTTCAAGAAACGATTCAGCTTTAATCCTCTCTCAAGGGAATCCTGCCAGTTAATTTCCAGAGAATCATCAATTCCGGCTTTTTTCTGGATCTTAGTGCCGCCTATCCAATATCCGGATCCGGAGAGGATGGAGTGGCCGCCTAAAAATCCTCCTTTTTCAACCAATAAAACTTTTGAGGCTCCGCTTTGTTTAGCTGAAATGGCCGCACACAAACCGGCCATGCCGCCGCCAAGGACTAAAACGTTGGATCGAACGTCTGACTTTTCTGCTGCGATTGCTGTCATAGGTAGAGAAGAAAGTGAAAAAGCAACGCCGGCAGAGATTTTAAAAAATTGTCTTCTTTGCATAAAATGTCTCCTTGGGTGAAGAACAATTACAGATTAACGGGTGGGATTTTTTCTACCTACCGCTTTTACACAACCTATGTTGCAATTTTGCAAGTTAGAGGACTGACCGATGCAGCCCAAAAATAATCTACTAAATTGGAAACTCTTGGAGAGTCTTGAGCGTACTGGCAACTTAACCCAAGCTTGTATCGAAAATGATTGTGATCTTTCAACAGCGTCAAGGCAGTTAGCCGCGTTAGAAGAGGACTTGGGTGTCTGCCTTCTCGATCGGAGAAGAAAGCCCATGCAGCCGACAAGGTTTGTTAAAACCAATCTTTCTTTAATCCGTCGGATTATTCGCCTTCACGATGAGTTATTAGATGAAGCGGCTAAAGAATTAAGCAGCCGAAACGGCAAGTTCATTCGATTCGGTTTAACAACGAGTGCAATTGTTCACGGTGTAGTCGGCCTTATAAACAAATTTAATGCCGAATATCCGGATATTGAAATCCAATTGATTCCGGATATGGACCATATTTCTGTTGTGAATAAGGAAGTCGACATTTCTTTGGTTCCTTATGAACCGAAAGAGTCTGAACTGACGATACTTCCGATAGGACAGTGTTTCACGCTTTTAGTGGCTTCTCCCGCTTATCTTGTTAAACGAGGCGAGCCAAAAATAATCACAGACCTTAATGATCAAGGTCATACGCTTTTATTAAAGCGCAAACCCTTCTATCCGGAGGCAGAAGATCTCGTTTACGGAGACTTCATTTATGATTTTTATACTGGTCAATTGAGAAGCTTAAAAGACAGCAGGGAAAGGGTACCTAGCCAAAAGAGCGGCGGAAAGGTTACAACAAAATTTGTCGGAGACCAAAACGGTTATATTTCAGCTCTTTCAGGAGAAGGGATTGCAGTCGACCTGCCTCTTTCCTTCATCAAGCGTGACCTCGTCGGTGGATCTTTAGTACCGGTTCTTAAAGGCTGGAAAAGAAAACCCTGGAGCCGAAATCTGGTAGTCCATAAGGAGAATTCACATTGGGAAGAGCTCCATACATTTGCTCGTTGGTTTCAACTTCACGAAAGAATTGACTCCCACCATCGATGGAATGAAATGTATCAGTTTTGCGAAGTTCCGGAAGAGGCTTACGCTAACCCTTAAAGGTGTGGAGATTTCCTGCTCTTAAACCGGAAGAGTTCACCTATGCATAATCTTAAAGGTCCGTTCTTTCTGTTGTTCAGCTGCTTGCTGTTTAGTGTTACCGGGACATTGCAGCAATTGGCGCCCGAAGGACATACTCCGGTCGTAATTACGGAGGTGCGAATGCTCCTCGGCTCCTTAACCATATTAGCTTGGTGTCTATTCACACATAGGCTTCCTTCTAATTGGTCAGTTGTACCGTGGAAGCCGATGGTCATCGCGGTAGCAAGTGTTTTGTTGTATCAGTTACTGTTTTTCTACTCAGTAGCAGAGGTCGGAGTTGCTGTTGGTTCGGTAGTGGCAATAGCGACAACACCTTTATGGGCGGCCGCTGTTGCATTCTTGCTTTTTAGAAAGAAGCCTTCCAAATTTTGGGCGATTGCAACTGCTCTAGCAATTGTCGGCGTTTGTCTGATTAATTTCGGCGGTGGCTTTCAGTCCCAAACTTTAGATTGGAAGGTCTTGCTTCCGGTTGCTGCCGGTCTTTGCTACGGAGTAGAAATAATCGCGGTAGGGAAGGTAGTGGAGAAAATCAATCCCGAAACGACAATGCTCCTAGAAATGGGTCTCGTGGCGATATTGCTGTTGCCGGTGACATTCTTCTTTCCTTCGGAATGGATTTTTACAACAAGAGGAATTCTGGTTTCTCTTGGTTTAGGTGTGGTGACGGCTGGGATCGCCTATCCTTGCTTTACTTATGGCATCAAGTACACCTCACCTGTAGCAGCTTCCACATTAGCGTTGACAGAGCCGCTCATGGCTGCCGAACTTGGAATTTTCTTTCTTCACGAAAACCTCACCATACCCATGGCTTTAGGCATGTTGAGCCTGATTGCATCTGTCATCGTCTTAATTTTCGATGGACGCGAGAAATCCTCTTTGTAAAAAGAGGCGAGTAATCAAATTGATTAGTTGTGACGTCCAATAAAGTTGTGACGTCCAATAAATGATGAAATTCGATGAAAGGACCGAAGAGGGAATTCCTCCCGATGCAAATTGAAAGAAGGCCGTCACATCTGCGCTGCGGGCGAAATATGAAACTTTTCCGCTTTTATCGACGGTAACTTTAATCCTCGATGACGTAATGCGACGTTCTTTGTGGCCGCAGATGAGAAAACTAAGTCAGAGGAATGGTTAAGCTCCGAACTATTTAGAAATTCAGTTGACGAAACCTTTGACTCTTTCTATTATGAAATCTGAAATTGCTTTAAAGCAACTAGGGCTGGTCGTGAGACCCTGGTCCTTCACAGGCGGGATTGTGTCCCGCCATTTCTATGTAATGGATCCTCATTTCTTAATATAGAGAGGGTTCTTGAAGTCTACTACTCATAATCTCTTATCCGCTTTAAATCTTCTTCTCTTGATTTACTTGAAACGCTAGCCTAATGCCTCTGGGGTGAAACTTTCTAGTTGTTCTTTTTGAACCTGTACTGGTTAACAGTTTGCGGATCAAGCAAAGCCTCGATCTAAAAGATCATTCCGCTTGGAGAGGCTTATGAAAACTTCTTTCGCTTTATTGGCTGGCTGCTTAGTATTTTCCTCTACCGTTTTTGCCGCTCCCGATGGCTATGTCGATCCGATCACATTCGACGGCTCGGACGCTCAAAAAACTCAAGTCATCAACTTCATCAAGAAGAATGTGGATACTGCTTACTGCAAAGGCCTCGGACAATGCTCGGCAACGCTATTAAGAATGATGGAAGAGGCGCAGCTTAAGAGTTTTAAAAATCTCGCAAAAACAGCCAGAGAGCATCAAAAAGAATACAAACAAGTCTACAAAGATTACTGTGTCGGCATTGGTCAGTGTGATTATTCGACATTGGAAATGATGTTCAAAGAGGAGGTCAAGAACGCCTCGAAGCAACTGACTTGGTAAATTTCTGCTTTTTGGTAGTGGGATCTTCGTTAACGTATGGTTAGTCTTAGTGATTAATTTGAAGATCCTTCTAATCCTCCTAATTTCATGAAAAAAACAAATCGGGGTGGGTTAATCTCTACTTCTTGATCGCCAAGTACGCCATTAAAAGTTGGTATCCGTAGGAGTAGGCGGCTCGATCTGTCATGAGTAAAGAACCTGACAATAGGACTAAATCCGTAAGGACCCCGAAAAATTGTTTCCCTTCTCCATAGATAAAACACAGACAAAGCTGGAAAACTAAGAGGATCAAAAAACCTGCAGAAAGGTTTCTCCGAAAGGTATAGTCAATTCGCTCGGCGCGCAACAGTTCGTGATCAAGCGTCAATTCATGGATTTGAGCCATTACATCTGAAATTTCTTTAAGTTGTTGTTCTGTTGAGTTTCTTCTTTTTCCCGTTTTCAATACCTGAGCTAGTTTAAAAAACCTCGCGAGCCCCCGTGGGCTCTCTTTTTTGCCAAAAAATATTTTCTTAACTTATGTATTATTTGTAGTATAATAAGTCTGTGATTAGCCTAGGAGGAGCTATGCACTACAGACTTGGATTTAGTTCAAAACTGGAAAACTCCAGCGTCTACATTGAGTGCTCCGTTCGGAAACCCGGAGTCAATCATCCTATCCGTGAGATCGTTAAGCGGTTTGGCAAAAAGAAGGATCTCTTGGCTCAAGATCCTCTTGCTCTTGAGAAGATTCAGCGGGAAGTCGATGAAATGAATCGAAACTGCAAAGGCAGACAGCTGGTCTCGTCCCCTGCATCTCTGGAAAGCCTTAGTTCCGATTTATCCACGCTATTAGAAAGGCAAAGTTTAGATAAACAGGCCGTTTTTGAAACCCGAAGTGCCGGCTGCCTCATTCTTCAGCGTCTGTATGACCAATTGAAATTCGATGCGAAGTTTGACTACATCAAAAAGTGTTCCGAGTTCCAGTACGATCTGGCAAAGATTGCGAAAGACTTGATCCTGCTCAGAATCCTAAATCCGGCTTCCAAACGCCGTTCCTCTATCGAAGGACCTCGTCACTATCTCGGAGTCGAGCTGAATAATCTTGATCATATTTACAAATCGCTGGATGTACTGAGTAAACACAAGACCGACATCATTCGCTATTGGAATCGGCAAATCGGTAAAGAAGTCCCTGAGCGGGACACCTCAGTTTGTCTCTATGACATCACGACTTATGCCTTTGAAAGTACGAACGCCGATGATCTCAGAGACTTCGGCTACTCCAAAGACAAAAAATTTAATGAAGTCCAAGTGGTCATGGCTTTAGCCACTGACAAAGACGGACTTCCTTTGGACTACGGTTTATACAAGGGTAATCAGGGCGAAGGCGCGACAATGGTGCCCTTTGTCGATGAGTTAAAGAAAAAATTTAACATTAAAAGTTTTACTGTCGTTGCCGACCGCGGCCTCAACAGCAAAGGAAACATCGATTCCTTAGTGAAGCTGGGGGACAACTACGTTTTATCTTCCAAGATCCGAGGAGCGAGCGATGACATCAAAGCTCAGGTGCTTTCTGAGGAAGGAAGAATTTCTATGAATAAAGTCACGGACGATGGTGAAATCATAGATTACGGCTGGTACAAGGAAATCCATACCGACGGCCCGATCAAATACGATACTCCGGAGTACGCCTTTGAAGAGGCTGATGAGGAGAAGACAAAGGATTTGGAAGCCAAGCTGAAGCATGTGAAAACAGCCTCAGGCAAAACCGTGAAAAGCAAGCTGAAACGTCGATACATCATTACTTGGACCGCATCCCGTGCCAGGAAAGATAAGAAAGACAGGGAGCGATTAATCAGAAAAGCCAAGGCCCTGGTTGATAGCCCGAGTGACATCAAGGCCGGCTTTAAAAGAGGCGGCAGAAGCTACGTTGTTGTAGATATGGACCCCGAGTCTGCCCGAATAGACGATGCTCTAATTGCAGAGCAATCCAAGTTCGACGGCATTCACGTTGTTGAAACTTCACTGGATGCTCCGGCATTAGAAGTGGTGAAAATCTACAAAAATTTATGGAAGATTGAAGACAGCTTCAGACATCTGAAGAGCAGCTTCAGAGCTCGTCCTGTCTACGTTCGGCTGGAAAATCACGTCCGAGGTCACTTCTTAATTTGCTTCCTTGCTCTGTGTCTGCATCGCTTCTTGGAATACAGGCTAAAGAGGGAAAACAAGAAAGCTACCACCGACCAAATCATCGACGGCTTGAACAATGCTCTGATTGCACTGATCAGTCCGGCCAAAGGTATAGAGCTTTACGGCACGAGCGGATTTAATACCGTAGTCAAGGACATTATGAGTGTCGTAGGCCTAACGCCTCCTCTAACTTATGAGGAGGCAGGATCGTTAAAGAAGAAGATGAGGCTGTATCGCTCTGTCCGAGACTTGTTCGGCTCTACTACAACGAGTTAAGAAATTAAAAAATAGAAGACTCTAGATCTGGCGGGGGCTCAAGGCCTCCGCTTTATCATTCTGGTATTGAAAACGGGAAAAATAAAAAGCGGCTCATGCTTGGAATCCCAAACATGAGCCGTGTTGCTAACTACTAAATGAAAAAGTTTCGATGCTGCAGGCGTAGGTTAGAAGCTGTGGCTCAAACCTGCACTGATCGTCCAGCTGTTGAGTTCCTCGATAGAGGAAGCAGCTTTCTTGCCCTGGCCGTAACCGGCGAAGGAGTAGAACAATGTTCTCTTGCTGATCGGATATTCATAGGCCGTAGCAATCGAGTACATGCTGTAGTCACGAGAACCTTCTTTGATCTTGCCGAAGCCGTAGTTGCCCTGAAGTTTGGCCGTGCCGCCGGCAACCGGAACACCGATAGAAGCAGAGAAGCCGTGCTGGTTGGCGCCTTTAGCTCCTAACTGGTTGGCAAATGCGTAAGTCGGCAGGCGGTTGGCGCGGTAAGCAAACTGGTAAGCACCGTAGAGGCTGAAGGAACCGAAGTCATAAGATCCGCCGAGTGTAAAGACTTGGGAGCTCTTCAGGTTCTGTTCTTTGTGGTCATACATTTCCCACATGGCGCTGAAGAGGGCAGGTCCTTTGGCATATTCATAGCCGACACCGTAGTAGTGATTGTCTTTAGACCATTTCTGTTCGTCGCCGTTGTCACCCATGCCGTTGGAGTACATGAAGTGAATGGTGGAACCGTTCATGTCCGGTGTGTTGTACAGCAGGACATTGTCCATACGGTCGGACAGAATGAACGTGCCGTAGATATTGCCGGTGCTGTAGTAGGAAGTCCAAAGAGAGGAACCGTGCAGAATATTGTAGGTTCCGCAGTCGGAAGACAAACCGCCTGTACGGCCGGCTGCAAAGGTACCGAAAGGAGTGGATACGGACAGCGTGCTCTGACGGGCGAAGGCCTTGGAAGAATTCATGGCGTCGCCGGAGAATGTCTTAAAGCCTTGTTCCAGGATAAAGCCGAGGTTGTATCCGCTGCCTAAATCTTCGTTGCCTTTGATGCCGAAGCGGGAACCGGCCCAGATGCCGTTGTCAAAGCCCACTCGAGCTGCTTTGCCTTTGGTCTTGGAAACCGACACGGCCCCGTCAACTACTCCGTAAAGCGTCACGTCGGAAGCGGCGTAGACGCCGGAGGAGACGGCACAAAGAAGTGCTGCAATGAGAGCTGATTTCTTCATTTCTATCTCCTCCTCAGATTACTTGGAAGCAATGCCGTTCATGATCATCTGCTTGCCGTCTTCGATGTTGTCCGTGTAGATGCGGTCACGGCTGACATACGGAACTTTGGCGCGATAGTCCTGATAGAGCTTGCGGGTAGCTTCAGACATCTTGAATTCACCTTTGAGTTTCTTTCTCAGGTCAATACCCTGTGTGGAGTGCAGCATTTCCAGGCTGTAGACGTAGCCGGTGTTGTCGGCGATTCGTTTCAGTCTTTCAGCAACCAGCGGGAGGTTGGTGTAGGTGTCTTCAATGTCACCGGCAACCGGAGTTCCGAGGGCGGAAACAGGATTGCTCTGAGCAAGGCTGTCAGCGTGCATAGCGACGAAGGGTTTCTGGATGGCGCCGAAGGCGTGACCCTTGTTTTCAGGATCGGACAGGAAGCGTGTCAGACCGGTGAAATGGTCGTCAGAAAGGTGGATCGTGCGCTGGACGCTGTTATGAGACAGATGAGTCATGGCGATGCCGAGGCGCTGAGCAGCCATGGCAACCGGCAGCGGTTCGAAGTTGGATGTCGGGATGATGGCGCCTTTCAGTCCGTTGCCTTCGACGAAGTACATGGCAACCTGGCTATGGTCGGCGTAATCCTTGCCGGCGTTCAGAATGGTGGCGGGATTGTCGTCGGAAGAGTTAATCTGAACCTTGATTTCTTTGTCTAAGTCCTTGAGCGCTTCGCGAGCTTCACGCATGGTGTAGACCGTAGTGCGGAAGGACAGAGGATCCTGAAGTGCGCGATCCTTGTTCTTTTCCCAGAGGTAAGAACCTTTCAGATTGTCGCGAATCTTAGAGGCTTCTTCTTCCAGTCCGGAGAAAGGATGGACTTTGGTGACTTGAGGAAGAACCGGAGCAATATTGCCGTTCAGAGCCTCCAAGCTCAACGCAAAGACGCGGGGTGTGGCATCGATGATGGTGCGGGCGTGGCGTGCGGCATCCATCGTCTCAGCTACAGCTGCGGCATTGGTAGACAAAATGGCAAGAGCGTCTTTTCCTTCCGGAACCAGAGGTTTGAGACCGGCCTTCTGGAGCGCTTCTTTACCGCTCATTTCTTTGCCGTCTACCTTAGCGCGCCATTCACCCATCATGACGGCGCCGACGTGAGAAGACATCGTGATGTCAGCTTCACCGACAGAACCGCGGGACGGAATTTCCGGTGTAATGCCTTTGTTCAGGAATTCTTTATAGAGCTCGGCAACGTAGGGCTGAGCACCTGTCTGGCCGGCAAGAAGAGTATTCAAGCGAATGACCATCTGCAGACGAGTCAGCTCTTTGGACATCATCGGGCCGATAGCAGCGGAGTGGCTTCTCAAAGCGTTGTGGTTGAAGGCTTTGGAAGCTTCGATAACTTCTTCGGAGAGTTCACCGTTTGCTTTGAACAGCGGTTTGTCTTTGTTCAGACCGACGCCGACGGTCAGACCGTAAACCGGTGTGCCGCCTTTGGCAGCCAAAAGAACCAGTTCATGAGCCTTTTTGAGGCGGTCCATGGCTTCAGGAGCGATGGCGACGGTGTCTTTGCCTTCGGCGATGGCCCAGGCTTCGTCCTGAGTGAGGTTGGAGCCGTTAAGGGTAACAACTCCGGCATTGGCGATTCCGGCAGACATAAGGAGTAAAGCAATGATGGAAAGTCTCATTTTATTTTCCTCTTGGATTCGAAGGGTTAAATACTGGAGAAATTACTTAATTTGATATTTGAATTCGTGGCAGTTGTTGCAGTAAACCTGAGAGGTCTTGTGCTCGGAGTGGCAGGCCGTGCAGGCGATACCTTCACCGTAGTGATGGCTGGCGTGCGGATTGGGCTCGCCGTTCTTCAGATTTTTGGTTTTTTCAGCAACGGCTGCATAGCTCTGATGGCAGGTTAAGCAGGCTTTGTTGTCAGGTGTGACGAACTGCTTTCCGCCGACTGCATTTTCTTTAGTGTGGCAGGCTGCGCAGTCCTTGATGTTCTGGTGGTAGGGCTTTACTTGCTGAGCAGAGGCCGGAAGAGCGATAAATAAAGCGGCTGCGAGAACGAGAAGATTGAACGATTTCATGTTGTTATCCTTTCTGTGGTGAGGCTATTCGAGGTTGACGGGTGTGTTGGCGACGACGGCGTCTCCGGCGACTCGGCCGGTTACGAGACCGTCAGCGATGGCGCATCCGCCGAGACGGCTGGCACCGTGTGTACCGCCGGTAACTTCACCGGCTGCGTAAAGGCCCGGGATCGGTTTTTGCGTTCTGACGTTAAGCACTTCGGCGTTCTTCGTGATACCGACGCCGCCCATGCAGTAGTGGACTTTCGGCCAGACGCGGGCTGCATAGAAAGGAGCCTGTTTAATTTCAATAGCGAGAGCGAGCGGACGGTCGAACTGTTTGTCTTTGCCTTCACGGACGTAGGCGTTGAACTCTTCAACTTGCTTGATCAGTGCTTCCTTAGGAATACCGTAAGCATCTGCAAGTTCTCCCAGCGTATCGAACTTCTTGATGACGCCGTACTTCAGACCATTCTTCAGTGTCTGAGCCTGTTTGACGCCGACGCTGTCGGTGAAGCAAATCGGGTAAACGGGTTTTCCGTTTTCGTCGAGCTGCTTAAGGATGGCGTCGGAACGAGCCTTGCGGTCAGCGAGTTCGTTGACGAAACGTCTGCCAGTGCGCTTGTCAACCATGATGCCTTTCGGGAAACCGGCAATCGTGTTGAACTGAGAAACTAAGCCGAAACCGCGTTCGTCAGGAGAAGACCAAGGTCCGAGCTGAATCTGGTCGAGCTGGATCGGTAGAGCACCGATGGCCAGCATATTCTGAAGAACTTCGCCGGTGGCGCCGGGATGGTTGGTGGATTCAAGGTTCGGTCCGAGTGTCGGATCCTGCTGCATACGGAAGGCGACATTCTGAGAGAAACCGCCGGTTGCTGCGACAACGCCTTTTCTGGCGCCGTAAACCTGAGGAACACCTGAATTTTCTTTGCGGTAATCGTGGCGTTCAAGAACCTTGACACCGATAACACGGCCTTCGTCATTGAGAACGAGGTCTGTGACAGCGCAGCCTAAGTGCATATCAACACCGAGTTTCTTGGCTGCTTCAACCAGAGGACGAGTGATGCCGCCGCCGGTACTTTCAATAGTCTGCATAATACGGGGAACGCTGTGGCCGCCGAAATGCTGAACGAAAGGTTTGTACTTCACGCCGTACTTCACGGTGAAGTCAAAAGCTGGGCGAGTACCGTAGACGATATTCTTCAAAAGGTCGACGTGGCTTAAACCGCGGCCGGACTTAATCATGTCCTGGAGCATCAGTTCAGGAGAATCCTTGATGCCTTCTTTTTCCTGGAGAGGAGAACCTGCGACTGCGAAAGCACCGCCGTTAATGGCAGAGTTGCCGCCGTAAGCCGGCATTTTTTCGAGCAGCATGACGGAGGCGCCTTTTTCTTTGGCTTCCAGAGCTGCGGCCAGACCGGCAAATCCGCTGCCGATGACGATGACGTCAGCAACTTTGTCAAATTTTTGTTTGGTTTGAGGAGCTGCGAATGCGAGACTTCCAAAAGCCGGAGCTGTGCAGGCTGCCGCTAATTTCAGGAAAGAACGGCGAGAAGGTGTGGTCTTCATATTTTCTCCAATGGATGTAAGTGAGTGAATTGCTTTTGATTAATCTCACCGCAAAGACCGTGCCAACTTTTTAGAAATTTTTAACTAGTTGAAATTTAAGACAATTTTAATTTACGCATTAATACGTAAAGATTATTAACGATATTTCGTGAGTTAAAATAATATGAAATATCGTGAGTTACTAAATATCGTGAATAAAGACCTCCAGCTCCCGGCAATCTTAGCGATCAACTCCTCTATTAATGCAGAGGAATCCTTGTCCCGTGTTTTTGAAGTGCTTCAAGGATTTCTTGATGCAGACGGAGCATTCGTAAATATCTTTGATACCCAGAAACACCGGATCGTTTTTGTTGCTCATTGCCGTCGGGACGGTGTTTCGTCAACGCTCGGTTCCCTTGTTCCGCCTAAATCGCTGCGGCCGCTCAAAATCACCGATAAGGTTTTGAACTGTCCTGACATCTCTCAAGACAGGTTTACTCAACAGGTGCTTTCCGAGTGCCTTCCGGAGGTTAAATCGTATTTGATGCTTTCGATGGATAAAGAGGAGCGGCACTTAGGTGTGGTTTGTTTTTACAGCCGCCGGTATGACCAATTCAACGAAGCGCAGCGTATTCTTTTAAAGTCCCTTCACGATTCGTTTTCCTTAATGACTTCGAATGCCTTGAATTCTGTTCTCTTGGCAAACAATCTGGATTTAATTCAGGAAAACGACGGACTTAAGGACTCCGTCAGAGGGAGCCGTATGGCTTTAGTGAATCGGTTTTCGGCACGGACGCCGAGCTTGAAAGAAATCACTGAAAAAATAGAAAAGGTGAGTTCAACCGAGGTTCCGATTTTGGTTTTAGGAGAAACGGGCTGCGGTAAGGAAGTCGTCGTGAACCTAATTCAGGAGCTCTCTAATCGAGGTACGGGTCCGTTCGTGAAGTTAAACTGCGGCGCCATCCCTGAAACTTTAATAGACGATGAATTTTTCGGACATGAAAAAGGTGCCTTTACCGATGCCAAGATACAGAAGAAAGGGGTCTTTGAGCGGGCTTCAGGAGGAACGCTGTTTTTGGACGAAATCGGAGAACTGTCTTTGGCAGCGCAGGTTCGTCTTCTTCGGGTTCTGCAGCAAAAGATCGTGACAAGAATCGGCGGTATGCATTCGATTCCTGTTGACTTTCGTTTGGTTGCGGCAACGCACAGGGACTTAAAGCAGATGGCTGAAGAAGGCCGATTTAGAAATGACCTGCTTTATCGTCTGAATCTCTTTCCTCTGCGGATTCCTCCGCTCAGAGAAAGACAGGAAGATCTTTTTCCGCTGACCGACTTTTTCCTGAATCGGCTGCGAAGCAAATACGGTATTTCTCAGCCCCTTTCCTTGTCTCAGAAGTCTGTTGAGCAGATGCAAAAGTACAAGTGGCCCGGTAACGTTCGAGAGCTGGTAAATACCTTAGAGCGTTCCGTTCTGACTTCTTCTGACTACCAGAATATTCAGATTGTTTTTGAAGGAGAAACCGGTTGGTCCGGACCTGTAGTGCAGGCGGCTTCTCCCGAGCAAATTAAGCTTGAAAGCTTTGAGATGATGCAGAAGCATTACTTTGAAGCCGTATTGAAAGCGACCAAAGGGAAAATTTCCGGCGCCGACGGAGCCGCGGCGCTTACGGATATGCATCCCAATACACTTCGGAGCAAATTAGAAAAACTCGGCGTGACGTTTAAAGCGGTCAAGCCGGAACTTTAGATTCCGGCTTGATGACGATATGCGTTGACTAAACCGCCTTTCCGGTGAGTTCTTTTTCCTGCTTAGGGGTGAGCTCAGGGGCAAGTTTTTCGTCCACAATGCCTTTCCTGAGATCTTCCATCTCAGCAAGTGACTGCGGATCATTCTGGGTCTTGTAAATCAGAATGTAGGCAGCTGTGAGAAATGCCGCGCCCAAAAGCAATAGGTGAGTTAAATACGGGAATGCAACACCTGACAGCGTGGCGCCGGCCTGGGAAACACGAAGCATGGCAACGGAACCCGCCGTCGTCGGTGACAGCCACCCGAAAGCCTGCAGAGGCCACGGGATGTTCTGCCACGGGTAGAGGTTGCCCGAAATAAAGACAAACGGAATGGAAGACGGCACAACTATCTGAACCACAAAACGGTAACGCTTGAGCAGCGCTGCTATCAGCATGCCCAAAGACGTAATCGCAAAAGCATAAATCATCGAGACCACGATGGTTCCGGGAACGTTCTTAAACGAATTCACACCATGGAAAGAGAAGGACTGCCCCTCAATGAATAAGATCCAGAAAAGACTCAGGAAGAAAAACGGTGCGTACATCGCAAGGAAGTACATCGGATGGCGGGCGCCAAGCGCCAGCGGGAACGGATATTTTCTCTTCCAGAACCAATCGTTCATCAGCATGCCGATGCCGCAGACGAAAATCGTCTGGAAAATGATCATGAAGACGATCGGAACCGTGAAGTTCAGATATCCGTTGACCGTATTAAACATGCTTTCCACGATCATCGAGGGCGGATTATTGGCGGCTCGCGCGATCTCGGACAAAGGGACCCCATGTTCAACCAGATGAGCACTGATGGACGCCGCTACAATCTTCTGAAGCGGACCGCCGACACCGCTCATCGAGCCTCGACTCTTAACAATGAAAGCGCCGTTTGTGACGAGGACTAAAGCGGTCGGAACGTTGGTGAGCGTATGCGTTTCAAAATTAGGCGGAATGATCAGAATTGCACTGATGCCGCCCTTGCGCATCAAATTCTGTGCTTCCGGGAGACTCGTCGTCTGCTGAGTGACCTGCAGATTTGGAGAGGCCCGCATGGCCTGAGTGAGGCGTCTGGACAGCGCAGAGTTGTCCTGGTCAACGGCCACGACATTCAAATGGTCGGGGAGCTGCTCCATGTATGGCCAGCAGTAATAGAAAGAATAGAAAAATACTGCGAAGCAGAAGAAGGGAGCGCAGGCAAGGTTAGTGGTCGCTTGCTTCAAGGTGAAAAGAAAGCATTTCAGCAAGGAGGGGAATTTACAGCTCATGCTTAGTCTCCAAAATCTTTTCCTGTTTGGCAAACTTGCGGTATTTCCATCTAAAGATCGGCAGACCGATAACAAGCGGGATAAGCGCCAAAAGTGCAAAGGCTGTAAAAGTCGATCCCATTTCCCAAATTTTTGCGCCCAGTGTCCACTGCTGAGTCTGTCCTTGTATGAACCACGTCAGCGGCAGGCACTTACAAAACATTCTAGCCATCTCGCTCATAGAGTCCAGCGGCATCGAAAATCCTGTAAAGGGAAGGGCAGGGGCGGCATAGCCGGAAGTCACCACTAAAGCAAAACGCCAATTGGGTGCGATACCGACAATCAGAATGCCGGAGCAGGCCATAACGATTAAGCAGGCTGCGCCGCAAATAAACCAGATAAAAAGCGAGCCTGCCGGAGCAAAGCCCCCGAAGCCGGCAAATAAAGCGATGTAGGCAGCAACTACTAAGCAATAAAAGAAAAAGTGCGGCAGCAGTTTGCCGAACAATGCGGCAGTCACGCTTCCCTGGGCGGTATCAAACCAATCGTTAATGCGGAACTGATAGTTTTCTCGAACGATCGAAGTGACAAACGACAGAATAGCAGCGAGCATGATGACGCCGGGAAGCAGGTTGCTCCCCAAGAAAGCCAGGAAGCTGAACTGCATGTTGCCGAGAGCATAGAAGTCCGAATGCAACCCGGTTACTAATCTCTCGGCGCCTTTGACGCCGCTGGCCGTCAGCATGGATGTCTTAATCATCCGCTCCTGAGAAATGGCGGTCGCGACATTGGTCAGATCTGCTTGAATGGTACCGGCAACAGCGTAACGGTTTTCATCTAAATACAACACCATCGGAGCGCCGGTGCCCTTTGTCACGTCGCGGGCGTATTCAAACGGAATCTCGACAAATCCGTAAATCGTACCGTTTCTTAAAGCCTGATCCGCCTCCGAATGAGAGACAAACGGAACGAGGCCCACCGAGCGGGTTGCTTCAATCTTAGTAATGACATCCCGACTGATCTGAGAATGGTCGTTATCAACGATTCCTATCGGCACCTGCGTCACGATACCGTTGCCCAGCAAGAGCCAGACAACCATTACCCAGAATAACGGCAGGAATCCGCAGAAAATAATTTCCTGCGGTGTGCGCAAGAGCCGCCGAATCTCTCGAGCCGAGACGGCTGCGGCTGCGTTTAACCAACCTATCGGGGAAAGCATTATCGGATCCTAATTTTTAAAACCGTCCACTAAAACACTCATGCCCGGACGAAGGTTCGCGACTTTCTCAACGGGACGTGCTCTGACTTCAAAAGTCTTCATGTCGTAGCCGGAATCCATACGCGTGCTTCGCCAGGTGGCGTAATTGGCTCTCGGGCTAATGTAGTAGACCTTGTAGTCGATCTTCTTGTTTCCGAGGGCCGGAACGTAGGCATGGAAAACTTTGCCGAGCTCGATGCCGGGCATGTTTTCTTCGCGGATATTGAAAGAAGCCCACTGATCGTTTAAGTCAACCAATGTGACAACCGGGAAACCGGCGGCAGCGATTTCGCCTTCAACCAGAATGACTTTGTCGACTTGAGCGTCCAGCGGAGCGTTGAGCGTCTTGTCAACGGTCAAGGATTCAACCTGTTTCACGCCTGCTTTGGCTTCAGCGGCTAAATCAAGGGCGGCAGATTTTTCCTGTTTACGGGCGCCGATTTCGGCAATGTCGTACATCTGTTTGGCGGCATCGGCCTGTTGGTTTGCAGCAATCCACTGAGTCTGAACTTCATCGAATTTTTGTTTCGACACTAACCCGTCTCTGTAAAGCGCAGAAATTCGGTTGTATGTCTTAAGTGCTAAAGCTGCTGCAGCCTGAGCGCGTTCCCATTGGGCACGCGCGGCTTGTTTTTCCTGGGGACGGGCGCCTTCATCAACCAAGCTCTGTTTCGCTTGGGCGGCACGTTCCTGGGCCTGAACCTGCTGGAGTTTGGCTTCGAGTTCAGGAAGGCTCATCAAAGCCACCGGCTGGTCTGCTTTCACAAAATCGCCTTCAGAGACCAAAACCTTGTGAACTCGACCGGGGACTTTAGATGCCACGCTGATGGTGCGCGACTCCATTTGACCCTGAAGCGGCGGAGCCGGCGGGAAGGCGGCTTTATAGATGCCCCAGACAATAAAGACGGTCAGGCCTAATACAAAGATCAGCATCAGGATGACACTGATTTTCGGAGCCTTGACTTCTTGTTGTTGAGGAGTCGGAGTCGTCTGCGGTTGAAGAGGTTTATTGTTTTCTTCCATGATTAATTTTCCACAATCACTTCGTGCTTATTGACTGCATTCATAAATTCGCTCATCTGGCCGGCGATGGCATGCAGCATGGCGTAGTTCGATACGAAATCAAAGGCAGCAACGCGGCGGCCGACTTCAGCGGCGAACAGCTGGTTGCGCGCCTCATTGACATCAAGTGCAGTAGCCAGGCCTTCATCGAAGCTCTTGGATTTTAGTTTCAAGTTTTCTGCGGCAAGCTTCACGGTTGAAGCGCTTAATTTGTACTGGTCAATGGCGTTCTGAGTCCTTAACCATGCGACTTCCACACCGGTTCTGACTTGGTTGACGGCTTCGGCTTTTCCGGCTTCCGCCTGTCGTACTGTGGCTTCGGCACTTCGGATGCTGGCTCTTCTGTCCTTGGCATCCCAGAGCGTAATGTTGACACCGACACCGCCGATCCAGTTCGGTTCGACAAGCGTCTGGTAATGCTTAATAAAGTTGTAGGTGCCGAAGGCAAACACCTGGGGCATCCAAGCGCCCTTAGAAGCTTTGACACCTTGCTGAGCTTGATCGGCTTTAGCCTGAATGACTGCAATCTGCGGGTTTGAAGCCAAAGCCGTATCAACCCAGTACTTGAGCGGTTCAAGCGGACGATTCAAGACGAAAAGCGGCGTCGTTAGTTTTCCGAACTCTTCGTCGCGCAGCAGGCGCGCAAGCTGGAGGCGGGCGACTTTAGCGTTGTCTTTGGCTTTGAGGTATTCGCGGTTTCTGTTGTCGCGCTGGACCTGAACGGACATTCGTTCGATCTTGCTGATCATTCCCTGCTTTTCGAATTTCTTCGCTTTTGCAAGTTCACGATCCTGATGGTGCAGCATGTCCTTTTGAAGTTTTTCTACAGAGAGTGCCAGCTGTGTTCCGAAGTAGTAGCCGGCAAGCTGCGCATCCAGATCTTCGCTGTCAGCACGCTTTTGAGCGACCGCCTCATCGACGGCGTATTTACTTGCATCCTGCATGGCAGAAATCTTTCCGCCGGTATAAATCGGCCAAGTCGCAGTGGCAGCCACGCGCGGGCCGTTTAACGACATTTTTTCGTGCAGTCCGACGGAAAAAGAACCGGGGAGCTGAATCGGCAGCGTGCCAGCTAATGGGTTGGGAATCGACTTATCGATATCGATCTTCTTTTGTCCGGCGATTTGCATGGCCTGCAAAGTCACCGTCGGACCGCCGAGGGTTTCCAAAGATTTTTGAGTTTCACGTTTGCTTTGGACTTGCTCTTCGCTGGCCTTGAGTTTGTCGCTTCGTTCATAGAGCCAATCGCGCGCGACGGGGAAGCTCAGTGGCAACGCAGCACTGCATTGCTGGGCAGCGCAAAGCGCGAGAGCGGCAAGAGCTAATTGAATAGGTTTGTTCATCGAATTCTAGAATTCAAAAGCGCATGAATAGCAGGATTGTAACTGCCCCGCCACATGTTTGTTCGGATTTGTAAGAAATCGGGACCTGACTAAGGTATGGCCGATAACCTCTCAAACATCAATGGCGGTGGCTTTTGATAACTTTTGACTATAAAAGCTTCCAATTAGAGTGAAATCAAACTCGAGTTTTAGTCGAATACTTGAATGCTTTAAGGTTCAAAATGCTATGCGTATTGAACATGACGAAGCAAGATCCCGCTCTGAGCCAAGACTTCATCGCTCAAAAGAGAAGTCTCACTGTTTTTTGCGAAAACTTCGCGCAAATTGCAAAGGAAAGCATTTCTTTCGTGCTTAATTTGCACGGACTTCTTACAATCTTTGGTAGGCTAGAAAAACGAAGAGCCGTTTGCCTACCTCCAAAGCAAGGATTAAAAATGATAACCGGTCAATCGAAAGCGTTCCATCTCGGTCGATGGGAACTTTTGTTCAAAATCATGGACGAAGGATCTATCACTCGAGTTGCCGACATTGAAAATCTTCAGCGTTCTCAGTTATCTCGAATGGTTTCCGGACTGGAAGAGGAATTGGGTATACAACTTTTGGAACGCCGAGGAAAACGCTTGAATTCGACACAAGCTGCACTAGAACTTCGGTCAAAAATTGAACCGCATATCACGATGGTCCGTCGTGCGCTCGAGAAGACTTCAGAGCTCGGAGAAGGTGACGCTGGCAGCATTCGTTTCGGAGCGATGCCTGGATTTCTCCAGACTCAGGTTGTACCTCTGATCGCAGAATTTCAGCAGCTGCATCCTCAGGTCACTTTTGATGTCATCGGTGACGATAATCCTAAGGCGTTCATGGGCGGAGAATGTGATTTGATGCTGTATTACGGCCCCGTTAACGACGCTAACCTCGTAGAAAACTGGGTGACCCGTTCTTTATTTATTCCCTGTGCTTCGCCCAAATATCTAGAGAAGGCCGGCTACCCTGAGGATCCGGCAGAGCTATCCAATCATGCCGGCGTGGTTTATACGGGACGAGTCAGACCGCACTCGGAAGTTTTGGTGAAAAACGGACGCCAACAGACTTTCCGCTGGAAGTCGATGATTCGCTTCAACAATATTTTGTTGGCAAAAACAGCAGCGGTAGAAGGCTGCGGCATTGTGCTCGACATGCCGTTGCATCATTGCTATGAAGAAGTGATGAACGGGCAGTTAGTACCCATCCTCAACGGCTGGCAGATTCCGAACCTCGATAATTACATCGGATCTACGCTGGCTGCCTCAAAATTGAAACGAGTGCAGATGTTCATTGATTTCTACGTTCGAAGAAGAAGAGAGATCGAAGGTGAACAAAAGAGACGCCTGCAGGAGAAATTTTCTTTCATCATCTAATGAAAAAAAACGGAGATATTTCTCTGAAATACGAACTTGTGTTTAACAAAAAAAAAGCAGTTACAGGAAAGAAATAGGAGGCCACAAATGCGTGAAGAACCTCTAATGACTCATGATCAGATGGTTACAAAATGGATGGAAAATCCTGATTTTTGAAAAGCCGTCTCTGAACTCAATGCTCAATATGCTGATTTAGATGAGACTTTAAGCAAAAGAAAAGCCAATAGTCAGGTGCAGTCCGGTACGACGAGAAAAGTGAACCGATCTGCTGCCGAAATCCACCGTCTGGAAAATCCGCGAAGTAGTACCGGCACTAATTTTAGGAATCTTGAAAAGGCATCTGCATTATTGAAGATTTTCAAACGGCAAAAAATAAGCTGCTTGGCTTTGTCTTCCAGGCAGCTTTGAAAATCAATTAAAGCTAAAAAGCCATTAGCTCATTGCGAACATCAATAGCGTAACAACAATCAAAGCGACGATCGCAGGGATGGCTGTGCGTTTAACAACCTCCATCGGGTTGACGCCTGCGATACCTGCCAAAATAATGACGCCGCCGGCAACCGGAGACATAGAACGACCTAAACCTGCAGCGATCTGAGCAACGGCACCTAATTGGACAATGGTCAGGCCAAAGTCAGCGGCATTCGGTGTAATCGCCTGGTTGAAGGCTAAGGCAGCTGCGTTGCCGGAACCGGAAATAGCGGCCATTACGAAGGGACCTGCAGCGGCTGCGAACATGGCGACAGACTGAGAACCTTTCATCGCGTCTACGAGAGCACCGGTTAAGCCGATGGCTTTCATGCCGGAAGCAAACATGGCGGCTGCAGCAATCAAGATGACGACATCGCAGAAACCGTCACCGGCACCGCGGCAGAACTTCTTGGAAGCTTCGCCGATCTTCTGTTTGCTGAATAATGCGACGATCAGACCGATGGCCGTACCGATCAGCATGCAGACGGGAACCGAGAAGGCTTTTGTCGGGAGAACGCCGACCTGCTTGGAAGCGAGAACCAGCAGAGCAAGCGGAATAATCGGAATGATGGCTTTGATCGGGTTGACTTTGAAATTCTTTTGAATTTCTTCACCATCAGGCAATTCTTTGACGATTTTCGTTGAACCGACGCCTTCTTTCAAGACAATGCAGATAATCGTCAGGCAGATGGCAGCGACCAGTGCGCCGATGGCGCAGGGCAGAGCTTCCTGCATGATCACGATCATTGCATCTGGGGCCGGAATTTCTTTAGCTTTGAAGGCTATATCGGCAATCTGCGGGTTGAACATCAAGCCCGGGCTGACAACCGAACCCCAAGTTCCGATGAAAACTGCGGCAGCGGCCATCACAGGACGCACTTTCAGGGCGATTAAAGCCGGAATCAGCAGAACACCGACGGCCGCGGCGATACCAGCAGCGGAAGGAAGTACGATGTTCAGCAGCCAGGTAATGATGACGGCGCCGGGAATGACGATGACCGGAACACGGGCCAACGGTTTAACCAAAAGGTTCACCAAGTGGTCAGAACATTTTGTAAAAGTCATGACATAACCGAAACCCATCACGGTAACGATGGTCGGAACCAGGCCTCCGTTGACTAATTGCTTAACGAAAGCATCAACGGCTGCGGAGACTCCGCCGTTTGTGCCCACAACGACCTGGCCGATGAAGGCCATCACCAGGCCCGATAAAGCCAGAACTAAACGCGCTTCGTAATTTTTGTAAATCAAATAGAAGGTAACGACGACGATTGCTAATCCAATCCAGATCATGATAATTACTCCTGAGATTTGTTATTGAGAAGTTTTTCGAACGCTTCGTCGAGCACTTTATCGCTGTCTGCTAAGGCAGCCCGCCATGCACGGAGACGCTGTGCATCTTCTTCCAACCGTATGGCGATTTCGTCTAATCCTCTCCGAACATTTGCCGGAGCGGGAGAGCCGGCTCCGACATCCGAATGGACGGCATGTTCCGGAGATAGAACCGTGCGGAATTCTTCTTGTGTAAGTTCAAACGGAAGTCGTTTGCCTTCAAGCTGCTCGGTGACATTGCCGAAGATTTCTTTTGCTGCTTCAAACGGGAAGTTATCCGGATGAAGGTCTCGTGCTCTGGCATATGTCACGATTTGGCTTGCGAAGGTGTGGCCGATACGGAAAGGAATTCCGAATTGTCTCTGCAGGGCTTCTGCGAGGGCCATCGTGGTAGTCCAGTCGCTGTTGAGTTCTTCGAGGCTGCGGGCAGGATTGACCTTAAGCAAAGAGAAGGCCTGTTCCATCAGCTGAAGCATTTCGACGCCTTTAACAAAGACGCCCGAGCAGTCTTCCAGCACGCTTTCTTTGTTGTCATACATGCCGAGTTGAAGGTTGTGAGCTCTTAAAAAAGACGTCTGCATAGCGCCGACAACGTCGCTTGCCGTTCCGCGAGTCTTGTTGAGAATGCCGGGATTGCGTTTCTGCGGCATTGCAGAAGAACTGTAGGCGGCGCCGGATTCTAAAAGTAGCCAAGGCCGCGTTTGGGAGTATTGCTGCGCGAGGTCTTGAACGAGTGTGCCGATTCGGATAGCCACATTAGCGGCGTTTGAAGCAGCTTCTAAGGGAATGTCAAAGAGGCTGATTTGGGCGGCATCCAAACCGTTTGTAATAGGCTTCTCAAAACCCAGTAATTCAGCTAGGCGTTCACGATTCAACGGCCAGCTTGAGCAGGCGAGCACCGCAACGCCGAGTGCAGATTGATTGATGCGTTTGTAGCTTTCAATGATTCGGTCGGAGTCTCTTTGGAAGGACTCCAAAAAGCCCCAAAGGTAGAAAGCCAAGGTGATCGACATTGCCTGAACGCCGTTGGTGTAAGCCGGAATATAGGTTTCAATATTTTCACGAGCAATCGATAGAAGTCTCGTCCGAAGTTTGTTCAGAGCTTCATAAAAATCCAAAACTGCTAAGCGCAGACGTGCCTCGTTCAATGTCGTGAACATATCTTGGCGGCTTCTTCCTGTGTGAATAAGCGTAGCTTCCTCACCGCAGGATTCGATCAGCATTTTTTCTAACGGCATGATGTCCGTGAGCCGCGGGACACCGGGTTGGTTCTGAATATCTTCTGCATGTTTTTGGGCGGCAGCTATTCGAGAGGCGATGTCGGGACTGATGATTCCTTCTTCTGCCAGCATCACCAGAGATGCACGATTCATACGATTTTGCCAATAGGCCCAATCTTTGGCTTCGGCTTCTCCACTGGTCGCCTTGAAATTATCCTTTCCCCAAGGTGTGACACGGAGTGTCATTTGAGATCTCCTTTAGAGGTTGAGATATTTCAAGTCTAGGCGTCTTTGCAAGTTTTAATGAGAGTGTTTCTGCATGAATAACCGTTCAAAAAGTGCACGGACAACAAATCTACGGAAGATGAATAGGCAGGAACAATAAGAAATTTATCTATTAAAACGGATACATGAAAAATTATTGATATAAAAATCTCACGAGTATTCGTGTGATTTTTGGGTGATAAGGGAAAAACCTAATTAGACGAGGCTGGAAGTTTTTCAAATCAAGAATTTTGCACAGACAAAAAATCCTCCTGCCTTACGGCAAGAGGACTCTTATAAAACATCTGCAGTCGGATTACTTCAGGACTTCAACCGGAGCATCGACTTCGTATTCGGTCTTGAGAAGGTCTTTGTCGACTTCGACGACTAACTTGACGGTATTTTCGGGCTTGACGTTCTGACCGTTCCAATATTTGCGGTCGATTTCAAGTTCGACGGTACCGGTGGCATCTTTGAATTCGTACTTGTCGCCTTGAACGTTACGCACGATGTTGCCTTTCAAGATCATGTGAGCGTCATCGGGAAGCGTTTTGAGCTGAGCCACTGTGCCTTCCTGAGTGGCGCCGGGACCGGTGAACCCGCCCGTCTGAGCCATAGCCGGAGTGGCGGCAACGACAGAAGCCAAAGCGACTGCAGATAATACTTTCTTAACCATTGGTGTCTCCTTAAATGTATTAGTCTCAGCCTAAAGCTTCTGGACAGGAGTGGATAAATTTTCAACGCACTATGAGTATGTTGATTCTCAAAGTGAGCTCATGAGATCACAGAAAGTGGAGGCGGAAAGCCGCATATGAGTCTTAACGGCCGCTGTGATCAAAAAAAAATTACACGCCCTGAGCAGGCGTGTAAGTAGTATCGAAAGTCTTGTCGAGCTGCTTTGATCAGTCAAACAAAGCGAGGACTCCGGATAAAGGTGCAAAATCAAAAGCTTGTTTAGCGTGTGGTCTGACCTTTGGCTTGGCGTGCCATGCAATAGAAAGTCCGGCAGCTTCAAGCATGGGAATGTCGTTGGATCCGTCGCCCATGGTAATGAGCTCGGAGAGCTCGATTCCATGCTGCAGAGCATAAGCTGAAACATAAGAAATCTTGCCGCGTCCGTCGATAATCGGAGTTCCGAATGGCCCCGTGACACGACCGGTCAATTTGCCGTCAACAATTTCCAGTTCGTTGCTGATCACGTGCGTGAACCCGTAGCGCTCCTTAACAACTTCTGTGACGCAGCTAAAACCGCCCGAGACAAGCAGCATCGGAATTCCGGCTTCTTTGAAGGCAGCAACCAGCTTTTCGGCCCCGGGGTTGGGCTTGATGTGACGGTCGATGAGCCGATCCACGATAGAGGCGTCGGCACCTGCCATCAGTTTTACGCGAGCAGTCAGACTTTCTGCGTAATTTCTGATTTTGCCCTGCATCGCAAGTTCGGTGATGTGAGCGACTTCTTCACCTTTGCCGACGAAAGATGCCATTTCATCGAGCGTTTCCAAGTTTAGGAAAGTGGAATCCATGTCGGTCGCAAAAAGCTTGAAATTCTTCAGCTTTAATCCCGGCTCGATCCAGTTTGCATCAATTTGCAGAGCTCTTGCCTTCTGAGCCCAACGAGCTTCGAATTCCTCTCGGTTGACACGGCGCAGGCGAACCGCACAGGGATCTTTGATCGTGCCTTTTTTGCCAATGGTGTGGAGAAACTTTTCTAAAGTTTCTTCGCGTCCGATCTTGGTTTGAAGAACTAAATCGTGACTCACTTGAGCTCCTTGAGGATTCGTAAGATATTGTCGCCCCTTTTCTCGGCGGTATCACTGTAAGTTTCTAATCGTAACCGATTCGGCCCGAGCATGCGCATATTTCGGTTTGCTTGAAGCATGCGGAAGAACTTTCCGGGGTCAAACGAGGGTTTATCTTTAAAGGTAAAGATAATGGAGTCTTCACCTGCGTCGATCTTCAAGACACCTAAAGGCTTGGCTTCCACACGAATACGGTGCGTAAGAATCAGATTCTTGGCTTCCTGAGTCAGCTTGCCGTAACGGTCGGCAATTTCTTCCTGAATCTGGTAAAGGTCTTCTTTGTTCTTCACTTGCGCGAGGCGTTTGTAGAACGTCAGGCGGTTATGAACATCGGGAACGTAGTCCGAACGAAGCAGGGCAGGCGCATGCAGATTGATGTCTGTCGTGGCTTCCAGTGGCTGAAGCAGATCAGGTTCGCGGCCTTCTTTTAAGGCTGTGACAGCGGAATCGAGCATTTGGGTGTAGAGGTCGAAACCTACGCCGGTCATCGAGCCGGATTGATGTTCGCCCAAGACTTCACCCGCACCTCTGATCTCTAAGTCATGCATAGCCAAATAGAAACCGCTTCCGAGTTCTTCCATTTCTTTAATAGCTTCAAGTCGCTTCTCGGCGTTTTTGGTCATCGCACCCTCGCCCGGCGTCAGCAAATACGCATAAGCCTGGTGGTGGGAGCGTCCCACGCGGCCGCGCAGCTGATGGAGCTGAGCCAAGCCGAATTTGTCGGCACGATGCATGATGATCGTGTTGGCGTTCGGAATGTCGATGCCGGTTTCGATAATCGTTGTGCAAAGCAGCACGTTGGTGCGCTGAGCATAGAAGTCACGCATGACGCGTTCAAGTTCCCGCTCGTTCATTTGACCATGTGCAACGCCGATACGGGCTTCCGGAAGAAGCTGCTCGAGACGCATGCGGGCGTTTTCAATGGTTTCGACTTCGTTATGAAGGAAGTAAACCTGACCGCCGCGCTTTAACTCACGCAGCACGGCTTCTCGAATCAGAGAGTCGCTTTCACGCTGAACAAAGGTCTTGATGGCCAAACGTTTTTGCGGCGCAGTTGCGATAACGGAGAAATCACGAATGCCTTCCAAAGACATCGATAGGGTTCGAGGAATCGGGGTAGCGGTCAGCGTCAGGATGTCGACTTCAGATCGAAGGGATTTGAGCTGTTCTTTCTGACGAACACCGAACCGATGTTCCTCGTCAATCACAACGAGTCCGAGGTCTTTGAACTGAACTTTATCGGAGAGCAGTTTGTGCGTACCGACGACGATGTCGATCGTGCCGTTTTTGATGCCTTCGATCGATGCGTTCACTTCCTTTGAAGAACGGAATCGGGATAGCTCGGCAATTCTCACCGGCCAGTTGGCAAAACGATCTCGGAAAGTCTGAGCATGCTGTTCGGCCAGCAGCGTTGTCGGGCAAAGAACTGCGACTTGTTTTCCACCCATGACAGCCATAAACGCGGCGCGAAGAGCAACTTCGGTCTTACCAAAGCCAACGTCGCCGCAGACCAAACGGTCCATCGGTTTGTCCGAGCTCATGTCGCGGTAAACGGCGTTAATAGCGGCGAGCTGGTCTTCCGTTTCTTCAAAAGCGAAGGCTTCGGAGAACGCTTCGTAATCAGCCAGACTGAATTTGAAAGCGTAGCCCTTGCGGGATTGACGCAGGGCATAAATATTCAGGAGTTCTGCTGCTGTATCGCGTACCTGAAGGGCGGCTTTCTTGCGTGCTTTTTCCCAATCGCCCTTGCCCAAGGAGTGCAGAGGAGCGGTTTCTGGATCGGCGCCGGAATAGCGGGAGATCAAATGCAGCTGAGCAACGGGAACATAAAGTTTGGCGTCTTTGGCGTAGTCAATCTGCAGGAATTCTGCTTCTCCGTCCGGCGTGCTCATTGAAGTCAGACCGCGATAGCGGCCGACACCATGATCCAAATGGACGACCGGATCTCCGACTTTAAGTTCGGAGAGGTCGCGAATCATCATCTCGATGTTGCTTTCTCGCTCGGTTCTGCGGCGACGGCGTCTCACCGGACGATCGGAGTTCGAATAAAGTTCTGTCTCCGTCAGAATGGAAATCGGCGGGTTCTCCAGTTCCATTCCGTCGTAAAGCGGACCATAGCAAAGCGCAAAGTTATCTCCGCTCTCTAAGAACTTCTCAAATCCCGGCACCAAAGGCGCTTTCAGTCCGTTCTCTTTAAAGACGTCTGAAATTGTTTCCAGGCGGCCGGCGGAATTCGCCATGACTAAGAGTTTGCGGCCTCGGGCCGAGCAAAGATCCTTGTAGGCCTTAAGCCCTTCGAGGGGATCATCTTTTCTGCGCTCGATGGCAACCGAAGGGAAGTTCGGTGTTGCATTTTCTTTATCGGTTAGCGACAGGCGAGCATAGTTGCCGGCAAGTTCAAAAAATTGAGGCGCACTCAGATAAAGGCGTTTGAAATCTAAAATCGGACGTTCACCGTCAGCGCGAAGGAACTTAGCGCGCTGTTCGGTTTCTTTGTCGAAATGTTCGATGGCGCTGTTGACGTCGTCCAAAAGAATCAGAGAGGCGTCCGAGCCGATGTAATCGAAGAGTGTTTCCGTTTCGTCAAAGAAGAGCGGCAGGTAGTTTTCTACGCCGGGGGCGGCAATGCCGTTTTCAATATCTTTGTAAAGCGTTACTTTGCTCGGATCACCTTCAAAGGTTTCGCGCCAACGGGAGCAGAAGGCAGACCGCGCTTGTTTGTCCATCGGAAATTCATGAGCAGGAAGCAGTCGAATCTCATCAACTTTTTCTACGGATCGCTGATTATCCGGATCGAACACTCGGATCTCGTCGAGTTCATCGTCAAAAAAGTCGAGTCGATAAGGCTTGGCCGCGCCCATCGGGAAGAGGTCAAGCAAGCCGCCGCGGCTGGCAAACTCTCCGGGTGCGACCACTTGAGAAACATGCTCGTAGCCTCTGGCCACTAATTCAGCACGTAAGTCCGTTGGATCGATGCGGTCGCCCTTGCGGAAGAAGAAGGTTGTTGAGCCGATATAGTTTCTCGGGGCAAGACGCTGGGTCGCAGTGCTGGCAGAAACGATTAAGACGTCGACGGGGTCCTGACGTTTTTGACGATTTAAAAGCAAATAGAGTGTCTGAAGGCGTTCACCGACAAGATCGGCGTGAGGGCTCAGCACGTCATAAGGCAAGGTTTCCCAATCCGGAAAAACCGTAAGTTTTAAAGAAGGATCAAACCACGTGACTTCGTCCTGAAGGCGAATGACATCACTTGGGTCGGCGCAAATAACCGTCAGCAGCTTGTTTTGCTTTTTGAGCTGAACCGCGTTTTGCGCGATGGACATGGCAAGCGCACTGCCTGCCGGACATTTTTCTCGATATTTGTCTGAGGGTTTTATTTCTGCAAGAGATTTTCCGATAACGGGTAAAGAATCAAATATCGTTTCTTTCATTGTTGTTAACTCAAAGTATCGAGTATTAAGCACCAATCCAGCCATGCCTTGCGCTTTTCCTGTGGAGAACGCAGCAGGTAAGAAGGATGATAAGTCACGATGACCTTCCGGGGCTTGCCTTGTACAGTCAAATTGTGCACTTTGCCTCGATAAGGATTGAGTGTTTTAAGATCAGGGAAGAACCAGGACGCGGCGGGTTTCCCCATTGCCACAATGACTTCCGGATCAATCAGTTCGATTTGGCGCTCTAGGAACGGACGGCAGGCCATGGTTTCGGCTTTTTCCGGCGTTGCGTTCAGCGGCGGACGGCACTTCAGCGTGTTGAAAATGCACAAATCCTTCTCGCGGCCCAGCTTTGCTGCCTCAAGGATCTTATCAAGCAATTTGCCGGACGGACCGACAAAGGGCTGTCCCAAACGGTCTTCTTCTGCACCCGGAGCTTCTCCGATCAGCATTAGACGGCAGGGCGGGTTGCCTTGCCCGAAAACAGGATGCAGGCGGCTTGAAGAGATTTCGCAGGCGCGGCAGTCTTGAACGAGCTGCTTTAAGGTTTGCCAATCTGCCGTTGCGATCTGGTGTATACGCGCTTCCGTATAGGCTTCAGGTCGAACGCCGCGGGCTTCGCTGGCACTGCGATAGGCAGGTTTAGCAGCCGGCTCGGGCCGTGCGCTTCTTGGCGGAGGTGCATTACGGTCTGAAATAATCGACGTGACGCGTGAGGGCGTCGTTGCCGGATTGTTGGCGGCAGGTTTCGGGGCGGCCTCAGAAGATTGAGGTGCATGATTGACAAAAGAAGCAGCGGCAGGTGGAGTCGTCGAAGCCTGCGGCTGATAATTCTGAGAAGCAGCCGCGGCCTCCGCCTTGGTCTTTACAGCTTCTTCGGCAGCTTTGGCTAGCTCATCCCGTTCAATCCATTGCGGACCGATCCCGAGCGCTTTCCATATTTCCGACTTCCTTTGATCAAGCACGTTTTATTTCTTCCTATACGCGTGCATCGTGATGGCGTCTTCCCGACCGTTGGGGGCAGGATAGTAGCCCTTGCGTCGGCCCATCATGATGAATCCGAATTTCTCGTAGAGTTTAATCGCTCCGAGGTTGCCGGCTCGAACTTCCAGGAACCAATGCTCGATATTGCGTTCGCGGCCGAGTTTGCTCAGCTCATTCATGAGCATCGTGGCATAACCTTTACGGCGAGACAGCGGATTGACGGCGATGCGAAGCAGTTCGCCTTCGTCAAAAATACTGCTGAAAATCGCATAGCCCTCAAGCTCACCGTCTCTTCTGAGAACCAGACAGGTGTCTTTCTTCAGAGAACCGGAGAATGACGTTCGAGCCCACGGATCATAAAAGATAGAGCGGTCTAGAAGGACAACATCATCGATGTCATCCGAAGTCATTCGGGTGATGAGGAGATTTTCAGCCATAAGATCCTCAACGGGATTTCTCGGCTTTACGTTCTTCAATCGTCAATGCAACATGATCACGAACGTAGAGCGGGGACGCTTCTGCGGCGTCTACGGTTTTATTTTCTTCAAAATATTTTTGGGCGAGCGGCACGATCATCTGAGCGTTGACATCGTCCGTGGAAAGCAGTTTCTTGGGTGCGTGATTACCGATCTCGTCGGCGTAGATGCGGAATGCATTTCCGCACAGGAAATCTGCCCCATTGTCGTCGGCAATTGCTAAAAGCTCGGACGGTTTGCAAAGCGCAGGCGCCGTGACTTCCTTGAATTCTTTGTTTTCATAACGAAAGACCGCGCAGTAGCACTCATGCATTCGGGCGTCGATCGCGGCAAGAAGTCGGGCACCTTCTTCCAACGTTTCATGATGGACGTAGGCGAGCGCGAGCAGGGTGTTGACGGGAATGAGCGGTAAATTGAGCGCCCAGCCCAAACCCTGAGCCAAGCCGCAGGCAACACGCAGTCCGGTAAATGCCCCGGGTCCGGATCCAAATGCAATTCCCTTCAGGCGTTCACGAGAACCTCCGGAAGCAGCCAGACCGCTGCGAATCATTCCGAGGATGACTTCTGTGTGTTTTTGCCCGGGTTCGGACTGAAGATAAGTTTCACGGTCAAAACCGGATACCGCGACCGAACATAAATTTCCGGAAGATTCAAGACAAAGTAATGCGCCTGTCATGCAGAGACTCCTATAGTGCAGAGTATTTTAGTCGGTCTGAGACTAAGGAGAAACGCGGGCAGGAGCTCTATCTTGGGCTGTCGGGGCAGTTTTTTGCTCGCCGGCTGCAGCGATGCTTTCGGAAGCAGATTCCTGAATCGTGACAATCAGCATCTGATGATTTAAATCATTCATCTCGGCAAGTTTCGAAAGGAACTGATCTTCATATTCAATCTGAGCCGGCGTCTTAAGCATTTCAGACATAACCAGCTGTTTGTTGGCCTGACGAACCTGCTCCCTCAGTTCGCAAAGCTCTTGCTTAGACAGCTGCTTATATAAAACATAGGGGCGGTCATTATCACGAGCGAGCTGATGATTTGTAACAAAACGCTCACGCAGGCGTCTTCGTTCCATTTTCGGAAGGAAAGCTCTAAGCTCGGCGCGCTCCTCGTTGGTCATTAAATGCCAGTGGTAATCACGATGTCGGGCGGATAATGTCAGCCACAGGGATGCTCTGGCTTCGGCGTCTAATTCATCCCAGGTGCACTTAGGGACGTTGGGGTTAGAAGCTGCGTTTGGCGCGTGCGGACGAGGAATAGAACTGCTTTTCTCGGCAGAGGAAGCGTCGATCACGACAGTTGCAGTCGTTTCTGACGGTAACGGATTTCCCGAGTTATGAGCAGAACCGACTACGGGCTGCAGCAAGAGCAAAACAACGGGTAGGTATCGGATCTCTTTCAAAATAGTCGCCTCTTTCTTTTATTCTCATAATCCTATTCAACTTATTGCCCAAAAGGAATAGGGGCATGTAGCAAGAAAACCAAAAAGAGGATAAATTTTGTAGCATCATGTAATTTGTAAATCTTCCGACAGGAGATGCTATGCAAGAATCAGAGACATTGAGAAAAGACGGCGGAGCCCTTAGCAACAAGCGCCCTCCGCGCATCCTCGTGGTTGACGACGACAGCCGCTTACGCGATTTGCTTCGTCAATTCCTTACAAATAACGGTTTCCACGTATCTGTGGCGGAAAATGCCGAACAGATGAATCGTCTGTGGTTAAGAGAACGTTTTGACGCCGTGGTTTTGGACGTCATGATGCCGGGGGAAGACGGAATTTCCATTCTGAAGAGAATCCGCGCTTCCAATGACACAACGCCGATCCTGATGCTTACCGCTAAAGGAGAAGACATCGATCGAATCTTGGGCCTTGAATTGGGCGCCGACGATTACCTCCCGAAACCCTACAATCCTCGCGAACTGCTGGCCCGTCTGCATGCCATTCTGCGCCGCAGAGAACCGGTTGATCCTCCCGGAGCACCGAGCAAAGAAGATGAAGTCGTCCGTTTCGGCAACTTCTCTCTTGATCTGGGTACTCGCAAACTTTCTAAAGGCGACGAAGAAATTCCGCTTACAACCGGTGAATTTGCGGTTCTTAAGACATTTGCACGTCATCCGAGAGTTCCGCTCTCCCGCGACAAGTTGATGGAAATGGCCCGCGGCCGCGAATACGAAGCCTTTGACCGTTCTTTGGACGTTCAGGTTTCTCGTTTGCGTAAAATTATCGAACCTGATCCCTCCAAACCTCGCTATCTTCAGACAGTTTGGGGCTTAGGCTACGTGTTCATTCCTGACGGCGCTTCCGACGCTCAGGATAAGAAATAATTTGTGATCGGAAAGTGAGGCAATATGGCAGACAGGGCCGGCAAAGAGGGCTTCGGTTCGCAGTTTTTTTCCGGGTTGTTTTGGAAAACCTTCGGAGCGCTCTTTATTCTGGTGCTGACCAGCGTCTGCGCTTGGCTTTACGGTTTGGCCGTCTTGAATGAGGCACCGCGAGCCCAAGCTGCTTCACTGCGAATTACCGCAATTACGACACTGACCCGCTATGCGCTGATCAGTGCCGATACGAGTTATCGTTTTGACCTCATCATGGCATTGGCTCAGCGTGAGGGCTTGACGATACTCCCGAAAGAACCGTACGACCGTATTGTTCTGCTGGAAAGCGACAGTCTCAACGATCTGATTCTTGATAATGTCCGTTCTTCTTTGGGCAAGAAGACCATTCTTGCCCAGAGTCTGAACGGCATTCCCGGTTTATGGGTCAGTTTCGAGATCGACGGAGACGAGTATTGGATTCGAGCAGAACGAACGGCCGAAAACCCAAGATTGGGCGCCAATTGGATGTTTTGGTTTGCAGGGATGCTGCTCATTTGCGCCCTGTTTACGGTACTTCTGACCAGCCGTTTGATTGACCCTCTCGCAAAACTCAGTGAGTATGCGCGAGAGCTCGGCCGGGGCGTTTTTCCGCAGCCGCTGCCTCTTGACGGTCCGAGTGAAATCCGTGAAGTGAACGAAAGCTTCAACGTGATGGTCTCCGACCTGAAGCGTTTGGCAAGCGATCGCGAACTCCTGCTCGCCGGTGTCAGTCATGACCTTCGCACACCGATTACCCGCTTACGACTCGAAGTTGAACTAGCCCCGTTATCTGAAGAGACTCGCGAAGCCATGTGCAGCGACCTCGATCAGATGGAAAGCATCGTTAAGCAGTTCATGGCTTATGTTCGTCAGGGCGAGGCCGAACTTGAGGTCGTCAACATTTCCGATACTGTCAAGCATGTAATTGCCGCCAATCGTGTGGCATCTCAACCGGACATCCAACTCCATACCTCCATTGAGGACGGTCTGGAAGTCCGCGCCAATCCGACGGATTTAGCGCGAGCTGTTCAAAATATGATCGTCAATGCCGGCAAATACGGCCGCAGCTCCGACGGCATCCTGCGCCTGTCCATTACGCTTCGTTACCTGAAGAAGCGCGGAGCGGCTGAATTGATCGTTGCCGATGACGGTAAGGGCCTTCCGGAAAGTGATTTGGAACGCGTTCTGCGTCCGTTTGAACGCGGCGACACGGCCCGCGGAAATGCTTCCGGTACCGGTTTAGGCCTCTCTATTGTTAACCGCGTCGCCAAGGCGGGCGGCGGTTCTGTTCGTTTGGCACAGAATATTCCGAACGGCTTGAGCGTTCAAATGATTATTCCGGTTGTGCCTAAAGCCTCCGTTGTGAGAAAACTTTCCGAGGGCAAGGATGCCCCCGAAAAAGCGGATTAAGCACGGGCCTCAAGCAGAATGACTGCTTGAGCGACGATTCCTTCTTCTTTTCCCTCAAAGCCCAGCTTTTCGTTGGTCTTGGCTTTGACGTTCACACAATCAACCGGCAGCTGCAAAATGGCTGCCAGAGAGGCGTTTATCTGATCCATAAACGGGGCAAGTTTCGGCTTCTGAGCGATGACCGTGCAGTCCACGTTCACCGGTTTCCAGCCTTTATCCCAAACTTTCTTTAAGGCTTCAGAGAGCAGCTTTGCGCTGTCCGCACCCTTGTAAACCGGATCCGTATCCGGGAAATGTCTGCCGATGTCGCCCATGGCAGCTGCACCGAACAAAGCGTCCGTGACGGCGTGCAAAAGCACGTCGGCGTCGGAGTGTCCGTTCAATCCCAAAGAATGCGGAATTTGTACGCCGCCCAAAATCAACGGGCGTCCTTCGACCAAGCGGTGTACGTCATAACCTTGGCCGACTCTAATTTTGCAGTTACTCATTACTATCCTTTGCTTCACGAGCTAAAAAGATGGCTCGGGCGAGCCAAAGGTCCATCGGACGCGTTACTTTGATATTTGTGGGTGTACCTTCTACCAAAGCAGGATGTTTTCCAACAAATTCCATGGCGCTGGCTTCATCCGTTACGGCTGAGCCGACTTCTTTCGTGGCGCGCGTTAATTCGCCCACCGGGAAGCACTGAGGTGTCTGAGCGGCCCATAAACCGTCACGGCTGACCGTGCAGGCGATCGTACCGTTTTCGCCTTCTTTTTTAAGCGTGTCATTGACCGGAACGGCAAGTATGGCGCTTTCCTGATGTCTTTGGCAGTAATCCATCAGCTTGGTGACATCGGATGTCAGCAGGCAGGGACGGGCTGCATCATGGACCAACACCCAGTCCGAAGATTTCAGATTAGAAAACAAAATGCCGTTCTTCACACTGTCGGCTCGAGTCTGGCCTCCGACACGAGCGACGCGGACGCGCGGATCTTCAAATGTCAGTCTTTGACCGATCAAGTCGGCAGGTGAGATGACAACGACGAGTTCTTTAATGCGGGGCTCGTCAAGGAGCACTTGAACCGAGCGTTCCAGCATCGTTTTACCGGCGATAAGTTCATATTGTTTGGGGCTGCCGGTGCCCATTCTTGAACCGACTCCCGCAGCAACGACGACTGCGCCGAAGACGGGTTCTTCATTGTCCGGATTCATAGCTAAACCAATTATTAAAGTTGGGTAATAGTTTAGAGCAAACCGTGAGACGGTACTTAATCGCTCGTCGGCTCAAAATCCGCAGAAGCATCAAGCTCTTGAACGCTGTGGCTTCTCGGCGGAACGTACTGAAGTTCAGCATGCTCGGACGTCCTTTCAAGGAGCGCCGCTTCTCGTCCTGCAATTCTGCCGAATACCACGGCATCGGTTAAGCCGATGCCGCCCAAGCGGTCTTTTCCGTGAACACCGCCTGAGGCCTCACCGGCAACGTAAAGGCCGGCAATGGGTTCTTCGGAGGTATTTAAGACTTGAGCTTTTTCATTGAATTTAAGGCCGCCGCAGCAATAATGAACGCCCACTCTTTCCTGCCCGACGTAGAAGGGCGGGTAAGTGATGGTTTGAAGCATGACTTTTTTACCAAAGTCTTTGTCGACGCCTTTGAGAACAAACTCGTTGTAGCGGGTAACCGTTTCTTCCAAAGTTTCCGCCGGGCAGCCGATGAAGGCAGCGGCCTGCCGAAGCGAATCAAATTTTTTCACTGCTTCGTCGGCAAGCTTGTTCTCAAGAGATAAACCTTTTTTGGACTGAGAGTCAGTGATCACCCACATCGCTCTTTGAGGCTGTTTCAATAGCTCGGCGAGCACATCTCCGTGAGACGCCCCTTCATTGACAAACCGAAGACCGTTTTTGTTCAGATAGATGTCTGCGCCGGTGTAGTCGACGAGACGTCCGCCGAGGAAGCAAATCCTTTGAATCTTATCCAAATCAACCGTAGCTGCGTGGAAGGGCTTGGTAAATTCCAACGCATCGCCCCAAGCGCCGTCAAGATATCTGCCGCCCGGATTCGCCGTCGAGGGCATAAACGCCGAGATTTCAGGATTGAATTTGCGGCATAAAGCGTTGTTTGCCGAATATCCGCCGGTTGCAATAACCACGGCATTGCCGCGGATGTAGATCACTTCATGGTTTTTGCTTTTAACAACGACACCGTTGACGTTGCCGGAAACCGGATCCTGAAGAAGGTCGGTGACCGGCTGTTCATACAAAAAGCGGACGCCGCGTTCGCGTGCTCTCTGATTGAGTTTGAATATGTAGTGAGAACCGGTGAAACCTTGGATCGTTCTGAAAGCGTAAGCCGAGGGAGAGCCGACGGCGACATAAGGTTCCGGGTTCCAAACCAGGCCGTGCGTTTCCAGCCAATCCATGGCCGCCTCACTCTCAGAGAGCAAAAGCCGAGCTAAATCTTTATTGCCGAGTCCGCCTCCGACTTCCATCATTTCTTCCAGGACTGCGTCTACCGAAGTGTGAATTCCAAGCGGTTCAAGACGTTTCGGAGAGACGGCAAGGAAGGATCCGGTAGATAAACGGGAGTGCCCGCCGAGCACGGGAAGCTTTTCAATAACGAGAATGCGATCGGCACCGTTTTCAGAAGCGGACAAAGCGGCTGATAAACCCGCTAAGCCGGAGCCGATCACAATGACATCCCATTGCTGTCCGAGGTTCATGGGAGCCTGAGCAAAAGAGACGGCGGGAGCCGCAGCTAAAGCGCTCAAACTCGTCAAGCCGGCGAGAAACTCTCTTCTGATCATTTCGCGGAAGCTTCGTTAAGCAGGATCAGTGCGCGCGTAATTTCAGCCACAGAATCCATTGCAAGTTTTTCGGAGGCTCGGCTTCGATGCATTTTGATCGTAGGCACGGAGAGTTCGAGGCGGTCGGCAATTTCTTTATTGGTCAGCCCCTCGGCGACCAGAGACAGGACTTCTTTCTCTCGATTGGTGAGCTGTCGGTAGCGGCGCTTTAATGCATTTAATTCGTTGACTTCTTCCGCTCGACGGATGCCGAGCTCAACCGCTTTCGTAACTTCTTGATTTAACCGTTCTGGATCGACAGGCTTTTCCAAGAAGGTCAGGGCGCCTTTGCTCATGGCGTTCACTGCCATCTGAATGTCGCCGTGTCCGGAAAGGAAAATCAGCGGGAAATGAGCAAAGCCGCGCTCAATGAGCGTTTCCTGCACTTCAAGCCCGGTCATCTGCGGCATGCGCACATCTAATACGGCGCAGCCGGGAATACTGAGGTTGTCGCGGACCAAAAACTCCGCCGGAGAATTATAAGCAGCCACTTTCCAGCCGAGGACCTCCAGCAGGATCTTGGTAGAAAACAATAAACTTTCGTCGTCATCGACGAGGCGGATCAAGGTATGTTCTTTATTCATTGATTTTTTTTCTCCGGATCTTTGGTCGCTAAACGATCAATCATAAGTTCAGCGCGTACGCCGCCTTTTGCCAGGCGTTCAAAGTGCAGCGACGCCGAGTGCATATCGGCGATCTCACGCACAATGGAAAGGCCCAACCCAAGGCCTTCAGGCTTGGTGGACTCAGCGGCGTGCTCCAATCGTGTGAACTGCTCGTCGCTTAGGACCAGACCGTTATTCCAAACGGTGACCTTCCAGCGTTTGCCTACCGGCTCTAACGAAACGCCGAGCTTGGGTCTGCCGGACTCTTTACTGGCAGCTGCGGCATTTCGAATTAAATTCAAAATTAAAAGTTCCAAGGAAAGAGGATCGGCTAAAACCGGCGCTGTGGCCGCGTCCGTTCGGAAGGGAACTGCTGTTTTGGCTTCTTCCTGCTGATGGAAGGTGCGGATCGCTTTTTCTACGATCCGAACTAAATCGTATTCAATATGTGCAGGCTGCTCTTTTTTTGCAAATTTGCGCCCGAATCCACGATACGGGAAATGCGTCTGGTTTCCGCATCCATGTTCTCCACGACGGTCTTGGTCAATGGGTCTTCTGCCATTTTGTCGTTCAGTCGCAGTTTCAAGACGGCTGCATAGTTCAGCAGTGCGCCTAGGGGCTGTTTCAACTCATGGGCAATGATGTTAGACATCTGCGAGATGACGCCTGAGCGCTCGATATGAGAGAGCCGTTTGCGGCCGAGGACGGCTTCTTGTTCTGCGGCGTTTTTGGCTTCAAGCGCGCCCTTGAGCTCTGCGGTACGCTTGTTGACCAAATGATGGACGCGCAGCTCGTTGCCGATTAAAAACAGCAGGATGGTGAGCAGGATAAGCAGCTCAGTTTTATACCGTTGAAGAAGGGCACCCAAAGAGTAGTCCCTGAGGTTCTCGTACATACCGAACTTCAGATCTCTCATCAGTCGGAGCACTTCCGTGTAATCGTAACCGGCAGCCCATTCGTTGCCTTGGAAAGCCGGCATCGTAAAGAGGGTACGAACGACATCTTTGACGATGTCGTCAGGTGCGTTCGCCAGCGACGAAATCACAATGCCGGGATAAAGCGCACGAGTGGAGCGGCGGCAGTAGAAGGGCGACTCGTCCTTGGCATTATCGTAAGGCTCGATCACTTTCAGCGAACCCGGAGCCACGAAGCCTACGCCTTCGTAAGCCTCAAGAAGGCAAGTCGGAAGAATACCCACGTCGCTCGATCCGGCAAGAACTTCTTCTACGGCTCCGAGGTGACGTTCACGGGTGAATCGTTCGCTTCCGAAGAAACGGTTCGGAGCGTAGCCGCGCTCCTTGAGTTCTCCTAACGCTGCCCACCATTCGCTTAAATTTTCGTTGTTGGCCGCAGCTACTCGCTTGCCCTTCATATCAGCGATGGTGTTGATGTCGTTTCGGTCAGCGCGTGTAATAAACACTGAACCCACAGACGCACTGGTCTTAGAAGAGAAAACCGACTTCAAAGCAGCAATGTCGTGAGCGTTCAATTGGGGAATCGCCGCAAGCTGAAGATAAATCTCGCTCGGAGCAAAGAGTAAATGAGGCTTCAGAACATTGATTTCTTCTAAGAAATCGTGGTTTGAAATATCAAACAGTTTGAAGCGGTATTTATGCCCGAGCTGGCTTTTGAGAAAGTCAAATGTCGGATATACGGCGTGTTCAGTCGTTTCAGACGGCAGGATTCCGATGTAGGCGACTCTGACTTCCCGAAGCTGAGTCGGCTCCTCCGCCTGAAGCGGATGAACCGCCAGCAGCGCGCCGGCGCATAAAGAAAGCCAGAGTTTCCTAAACAACATCAAATCCTTGGGCGAAAGTGGTGGACTAATTATCTAAAAGGCTCGCGTTCAAAGAAAGTCTAGAAAACGAGCATGACGGCCTATTCCTTTTGCCGCAAGGATGGAAAAATTTTGTAAAAAGAAAACTGCCTCGAAAGGCGGTCTTATCCAGTTGAGTCTAAAAATTAGCCTGGGAACTTGTCCAGATCAAAGAAGATCTTGCTCTGTTCCAAACGAGATTTCGGACGAGTGCGGTTGTGGTCGTCTTCGGCATCGTAGCCTAAGGTCACGACGAGGACGGAATGCGCACCATAGTTATCAAGATTTAAGAGTTTGTCCATCTTTTCTTCATCGAAACCTTCAATCGGTGTGGAATCGATGCCGAGAGAGGCGGCGCCGTAGAGGAGCGTCGTCATGGCAATGTAAGCCTGTTTCGATTCCCAGTTGAGTGTCTGACCGGTGCGTTCACGCAGATCAATAAAGAACTTCCTGGATTCGAAGCATTGTTTGGCGATTTCTTCGTTGGCAATACGGCCGTCTTTGATTTCTTGGTCAAGGAGGAGATGCTGGAATTTGTCGTCCAAACCTTTTCTGACGGCGATTACGACGAAATCAGAGCAAGTGTCGATGCGGTTCCAGTTGAAGTCAGCGATCGCAGGGCGAACGCGTTTCTTGGAATTGTCGTTAGAACCCCAAAGGAAGACCCAGGGCTGGCTATTGACGGAAGAAGGAGAGAGCTGAAGAATCTTCTTTAATTTTTCGACGTCATCGCGAGGAATCTTCTTATTGGCGTCAAATTTCTTTGCGGTAAAACGCTGTTCGGAAACAGGGCGAACGTACATAATTTTTAACAAAACATCCTTAACTCATTAAAAAGTCGACAAAAACTA
>ENA-UEPJ01000719-UEPJ01000719.1-human-gut-metagenome-genome-assembly--contig:-NODE-719-length-44069-cov-36.969449_pt1 | contig 44069 bp, 45 predicted proteins | sample MGYA00242890_ERZ507896 | MGnify/ENA primary metagenome ERZ507896 (study PRJEB26167, sample SAMN06115508) | human gut metagenome | host: Homo sapiens | place: China:Qinghai | collected 2015-08-20...
GACCACAGAGTAGTAGCAGGAGCAGATATTGCAGGCTTAAGCGCAGATTTACTTGTAGATGACAAGTTTGTAATCGAAATTGACGGCTTAGATGACAAAATCAAATCTCACATTTCAAATATGAAAAAACAAGCAATAATTGAACGCTCAGGCTATAAAGTAAAACGTATAACATACAGAGAATGGCAATATTCACCAAAAGCTTGCCTTGACAGAGTTCTAATTGAAAATTAACAAATAAAAAAGACCGTCATTAAAACGGTCTTTTTTTATTATAAATAATCTAATTTATTTTACATCTCTGATGACAACTGAAGCATTTTGTCCGCCAAATCCAAATGAATTTGACAATGCAACATGGATATCTGCTTTTCTAGCTTTATGAGGTACATAATCTAAATTACCAACTTTTTCATCTTGATTATCAAGATTGATTGTTGGAGGCACAATACCTTCATTAATAGCTTTTACACAAGCGATACATTCAACTGCACCAGTCGCACCTAACAAGTGACCATGCATTGATTTTGTTGAACTTACTAATAATTTTTTATTAGTTTCTTTATCTCCAAACAAACCTTCAATAGCTTTAGATTCAGCAATATCACCTAAGCCTGTGCTTGTACCATGAGCATTAATATAATCAACATCTTCAGGTTTCAAACCAGCATCTTCAAGTGCAAATTGCATAGAATGAGTTGCACCTTGTCCTTCAGGATCTGGAGCTACAACATCATAAGCATCAGCTGTTTGACCATATCCAACAACCTCACCATAAATTTTTGCACCACGTTTTTTAGCATGCTCATATTCTTCTAAAATAAGAACACCAGCACCTTCAGACATAACGAAACCATCTCTTTCAACATCCCAAGGACGAGAAGCTTTAGTTGGTTCATCGTTACGTTTTGATAAAGTTCTTGCACTAGAGAAAGCTCCTATACCAACATCGCAAATAGTAGCTTCTGCACCGCCTGTAACCATAATATCTGCATCACCATACTGAATCGCACGGAATGCATCACCTACAGAATGAGTACCTGTAGCACAAGCTGATACAACAACTTTATTAATACCTTTAAATCCATATTTCATTGAAATACGACCAGATGCCATATTCACAATCATCATAGGAATTGTAAACGGAGAACATTTGTTAGGACCTTTTTCCAAAATTCTAACGTGATTTTCTTCAAAAGTTCTGAAACCGCCTGCTGCAGAACTTACAATAACACCTATTTTATAAGGATCAACATCCTTAACTTCTTCTAATTTGGCATCTTTAATTGCTTCATCAGCTGCAATTACTGCAAACTGAATATATCTGTCCATTTTTTTAGCTTCTTTAGGATCAAGATACTCCTCAGGATTAAAATTTTTGCATTCTCCTGATATTTTTACAACGTGCTTACTGATATCTATAAGCTCTGATGTACTAATTCCACTTTTTCCTTCAACAAGACTATTCCAAAATTTATCAACACCGACACCAAATGGTGTAACCGCTCCAAGTCCTGTGATAACTACTCTTCTTTTTGTCATCTCTTTACCTTTTTAAAACTATCTTTGAAATATACGAGGGGAAAATCAATATTAAATTTTCGCCCTCGCAACTTTTTATAAAATCTCACCAAATATCTTGAAAATCAGCGGATATTTAAGAGACTACGAAATGTAGTGCTTATTTGTGAGAGTCGATGTAGTTAACTGCATCTTGTACAGTTTGAATTTTTTCAGCTTCTTCATCAGGGATTTCGCAACCGAATTCTTCTTCGAAAGCCATAACTAATTCTACTGTATCTAAAGAGTCAGCACCTAAGTCAGCTGTAAAGCTAGCTTCTGGAGTAACTAAAGCTTCATCAACGCTTAATTGATCTACAACAACTTTTTTTACTTTTTCAAATGTACTCATTTCTAATTTCCTCATAATTTAAATTGTATACTATACTATTTGTTCTCTAATATTATACTTAGAGCAAGATTTTTTTGCAAGGAATTTACAATCCTAGAGCCATATTGTTAAAAATCTTTACTTTTTTAACATGCGGCGGATTATATAATTAAAGCCCCTGCAACTTCGATTGCTTGACCTGAAACATAATCAGCATCTAGAGCTAAATATTTAACAGTTTTAGCAATATCTTCAGGAGTTCCTAATCTCTTCATAGGAATAGCTTTCAAGTATTCATCGATATTAGGAAGGTTTGCTGTCATAGCTGTTTGAATAAATCCAGGACATACAGCATTAACTCTGATATTTCTTGAACCAAATTCTTTAGCTAAAGTTTTTGTTAAACCAACTAAACCAGCTTTTGAAGCAGAGTAGTTAGCTTGACCTGGGTTACCATGTAAGCCTACTACACTTGACATATTGATAATAGAACCTTGACGAGCTTTCATCATATATTTGATTACTGCATGAGTTACGCAATAAGCACTTGTTAAGTTAATTTTAATAACTCTTTCCCATTGTTCCATATCCATTCTAATGAACAAACCGTCTTTTGTAATACCGGCATTATTTAATAAAACATCAATTTTGCCATGTTCAGCAATCATTTTATCAACATTTTCTTGTACAGCAACAGGATCTGAAACATCAAATCTGTAAAAATAAGCATTTGCACCTAATTCTTTAATTTCATCTAAAGCAGGTTGAGCTTTTTCTGCTTCGCAAATATCGTTGATAATGATGTCACAACCAGCTTTTGCAAGTTCTTTTGCACAAGCCAAACCGATACCGCGAGAACCGCCTGTTACTAATGCAATTTTTCTTTCTGTCATCTTTTTCTCCTTATAATTTTCAGAATAAAACTGATATACACTTTCTAATTTCTACAATAATTACTATTATTTATTACTTCATTAACATAAGCACTGTAGCTAACGCCATTCTTCATAGATTCATCTAATGATCTAATATTTTCATCAGCATACCTTTTTGCAACATCCATAGGTAATGCACATCTCATATCAGAACCCCCAACCAGCTCACGGATATGACACTTACCATCATGTTTGCCATAAACTATCATTTTAAAATTGATATCATAACCCATAAAATCAATTGAAGGCATCGTAAATGTCCCTGGAGAACAGCTTTTTATACTATGATAATAAGCCATCCGAACTTTATAATGCTGCTTATTCAGATCTGAAGCTGCAAAAACAATACCCGCTGAAGATAGTACTAAAAGCAAAAGTGCTATTTTTTTTAGCATAAAATCTCCTTCAAATCATTAATAGTAGCTTCAAAAGAAGCTTTATCATAAATATTAAATACTTTTGCTTCAGGTGCAATTTTCTTATTCAAACCTGCAAGAACTTTACCAGGTCCAATTTCAACAAAAATTTCAACACCTTCAGATGCCATTTTTTGGATTGTTTGTGTCCAGTGAACTGAAGAATAAATTTGTTTTGGCATTTTAGCTCTAAAATCAGAACTTTCAGTTGTTGCAGACGCATCAACATTTGTAACAACAGGAATTTGAGCATTATTTAATTCAAGTTCAGATACAAAACCTTCAAACTCATGTCCTGCATTTTCCATGAACTTAGAGTGGAATGCACCTGATACAGCAAGAGGAACCACTCTTCTCGCTCCTTTTGCTAATAATAATTCACCAGCTTTTGCAACTGCAGCCTCATCACCTGTGATTACGACTTGTGCAGGTGAATTATAGTTTGCAACATCTACATATCCTACTTGAGAAGCTTCTTTCAATGCTTCTTCTAAAGCTCCTTCCGGAGCATTTAAAATTGCAGACATTGCGCCGCCATGAGTTGCTCCCATTAGATCAGCTCTTTTTTGAATAGCTTTTAAAGCTGTTTCCAAAGACATAACACCTGCTGAGTACATTGCACAATATTCACCTAAAGAATGCCCTGCAACAAAATCAGGTTTAACATTTAATTGAGATTTCAAAGCTTCTAATGCTGCGATAGACATTGTAACAATACAAGGTTGAGTGTTTACAGTTTGTTTCAAAGCATCCTCTGGTCCTTCAAAACACAATGTTGTAACACTTTTTCCTAAAACTTTATCTGCTGTATCAAATACAGATTTTGCACTTTCGAAATTATCATACAAATCTTTACCCATACCTACAGCTTGTGATCCTTGTCCTGGGAAAAGAAAAGCTATTCTTTTTGTCATAATATACTCCTTATTTAGATACTTCTTGTGATTTTGCAAATACATCGTCATTCAAAAGACCTAGTTTTTCTTTACAAAACTCACATTGAGGTTTAAATTTTTTACAAGAACGGATTGTTTCAAAATTCTTTGACTTAGCACTTCGCATTGAAGATAAATTTACTAAGTCAGAAAAATTAGTAAATCCAGACATACGAGTTGCTGAAATATTCAAACCTTGAATTTTAGCAATACCCATTAGCAAATCCCTTCTCTTAGTCTAACAATGGCACCACCCCATGTCATACCTGCGCCAAAACCGCAAAGTACAGCAGTAGTACCTAATTTTACATTACCTTTTTCTACACTCTCTGCTAATGCAATAGGAATAGAAGCTGCTGATGTATTTCCATAGTATTTAATATTTGTAACTACTTTGTCATCAGAATATCCCAATCTTTCTTGAACAGCTTGAATAATTCTAATATTAGCCTGGTGCGGAATCAGATAATCAATATCTTCAGCTTTTAACCCTGCATTAGTAATTAAATTTTCTACATAATGAGGAAGAATTTTTGCAACGAATGTATATACTCCGCGTCCATTCATTCTAATACCTTTTGGTTTTTCTTCATATTGTTCAACCAAAGGACAATTTTTTCCATCAAATGATAATTCAATTAAATTACCATAGTTACCATCAGCTTTAATATCAATTGCGATAATATCATCAATACCGTCTTCAGCTTGAGTAACTACCATTGCACCAGCACCGTCACCAAATAAAATTGAAGTTGATCTGTCTTCCCAATTTACTAAACGAGAATTATTATCAGTTGCAACAATCAAAATATTTTTGTACATTCCAGATGCAACATAAGCTCTTGCAATACTTAAACCATAAATTAATCCTGAGCATGCTGCTGTAATATCAAATGCAGGAATTTGAGCTTTTATACCTAATCTTTGATGAATATGACAAGCGATTGCCGGATATAAATCAGGTGGAGCAGAAGATGCTGCAACAATTAAATCAATATCATCAGGATTCATTTTAGCTTTTTCTAAAGCTCTTTGAGCTGCTTCAAATCCTAAATCAATAGCGTTTTGTTCGCCTGATACAACACGTCTTTCTTTAATACCGGTTCTGGTATAAATCCATTCATCTGATGTTTCATACAATTTTGTTAAATCATCATTTGTAATAACTGTTTCAGGTAAACTATATCCTACCCCTGCAATTCTCAATGGAATTAATTTATCTGTCATATATTTTATTCCTCATAAAACTTAGCTATTTTTTCGTTTACGCCTGTTTCTACAGCGTGTTTTGCAACTCTTACGGCATTTTTAATTGCATATGCTTTACTTCTGCCATGAGAGATTACTGTAATCCCCTTAACGCCTAACAATAAAGCACCACCGAATTCTTCATAATTAATTTTTGTATAAATCCTTTTCATGAAAGGTTTTGCCATTAAGCCGATAATTTTTCCTAAAATATCAGCTTTAAATTCTTGTTTCAACATTCTAAATAACATTTGAGATGTTCCTTCAGTAACTTTCAATGCTACGTTACCAACGAAACCGTCACATACAACAACATCACAAACGCTCAAGAAAATTTCTTTTCCTTCAATGTTTCCAACAAAGTTTAATTTATCTTGTTGAGCTTCTAATAATTTATAAGTAGCTTGAGCTAACTCATTACCTTTTCCAGCTTCTTCACCGATATTCAAAACACCAACTCTAGGGTGTTCAATACCTAAAACGTTTTTAGAGAAAGTTGCACCCATAATAGCAAACTGATACAACATTTCTGGAGAACAATTACTGTTTGCACCACCGTCAATTACAACGATAGGTTTTTTAATAGTAGGTAAAGTAACAGCAATAGCAGGTCTATCAATACCTGGGATTCTACCTAAACCAAATAAACTTGAGGCCATTGCAGCACCTGTAGATCCTGCTGCAACAACAGCATCAGAACTTCCCTGAGCTACAGCATCAACAGCTAAAACGATAGATGACTTTTTCTTTTTACGGATAGCTTGTCCAGGAGCTTCACCCATTTCAATTACTTCAGAAGCATGGGTAATTTTAATATCAAGTTTAGAAGTATCAATTTTTACACGGTATTTAGCTGCTCCGCCTTTACCGTAATCTGTCATAAATCCTTCATGAGAAATTTTATCGAGTTCTTGCTCGATTCTATCTTGTTTACCTACTAACTCAATTGCAACTCCATATTCTTTAGCTGCCCATACTGCGCCTGCAACTATTTCATGTGGAGCATGATCGCCACCCATTGCATCTATTGCTATTCTTGTCATCTTATCCCTCTCAAAGTCTTATATAAAATAACGGTTTTTATTTTTTATAACTTGAATGGCTTTAAAAACCATTCAAGTTATAATATTATAATCTATTTTTCTTCTGATTCAGCAGATTCTTCTGCAGGAGCTTCTTCTTTTACTTCTTCAGTTGCTTCTGCTTTAACTTCTTCTACTTTTTCAGCTTTTTTAGTTGATTTTTTAGCAGGTTTCTTTTCTTCTTTAACTGCTTCTTCTTCAACTCTGTCTTTTAAGCTTACAGGTTTTCCTTTGTAAGTTCCGCAAGCTGTGCATACTGTGTGTGTTAATACTGTTTCTCCGCAATTAGGGCATTTAGTAGTTTCTGGTTTTGTTGCTTTCCAGTTGCTTCTTCTGTGTCCTTGTGCTGAGTGTCCTGTTCTTTTCTTAGGTACTGCCATTTTTCTTTTTCCTTTTTATTTTCTTATACTACTTATATTTCTTATTTCCCTTCGATTTTGATATTTTTAAAAACATCTAATCTCGGATCGGATAAATTTTCTTCTTTTAAAAATTTATCCCCATTACAATTTATACCACAAACTTTCTTATTTGGTAAATTTAATATTACAGATTGATACAATAAGTCATAAATATCAATTTCATCTGCGCCATCAAGATCTGTTACAAACTGCCCGTCTTTCAATTCGAATTCCTGTCCGTAATCCTCTAGGAGCTTATCTTTTGCAAACATTTCATCAATTAAAAAATCGAGTTCATAATCAAATTCTTTCAAACATAAATCACATTCAAGTTTAACAATTCCTTTAACATTTCCTGTGACTTCGATAAATTCTCCTAAAGATTTTATTTCTAAATCAGAACTTATTGGAGTAACGCAATTTAACCCTTCGATTTTATCTTCAAAATGAAATTCAAGAGTCTTACTAGAGCTATTCTCAAGTTCTTCTATAGAAATTTTGTAATCCATTTGATATTTTATCCTACGTATTGTTCTTCTTGTATTGCTAAAGCTGCTACTTGATTAGAGATAAAGCAAACTTTTTTCAAAGGTCCTAATGTATCTTTTTCAATTAAAGTTGCAGCAGGACTTTTCATTGCTTGTTGTAATTCAGCATAAAGTTCTTCAGGTTTTTCAACATATAAAACTAAAGGTGCTGTGGAACCTTTTAAAAATACTAAAACTGAAATTCTTTTTTTTATATTTTGAGCATTAAATTGTTGTGCCATTTCACACTCCTTTTACTTCCTTTAACAAGTATATTAAATTATAAAATAAAAGCAAATACATTGTCAATTTTATAACATAATATATGTTATATGTATAAAATGTTATTAAAATAATAATAAATATTATTGAATAATTTATTTCCGATGGGTCTTCCAGACAGTGGAACTTTTTATGGAAAAAGTTCCACAAAACCACCCACACGCTTCATTTGCTAATAACTTGTAATGGCACAACTTAAATAGGCTTAACTCGCTAACGCTCAAACAAAAGCCTATTTGAAAATTGTTTCGCCAACAATTATTGCTCATTCCGCTATTGTGGGGAATCAATTAATCACTACTTAACGAAATAATAACAGAGCAGACACTGTTTGAACGAAGTGAGTTTGTCTGCTTTAAATTGAGTTTAGTAGTGATTAAACGGTTAGCGTGTTTTCTTTTCTTTTGCATCGCAACAAAAGAAAAGAATATACAACAGTATTTAATACATTCTATAACATATATTATGAAAAAAGGACAGGATTAAAAAACTCCTGTCCTAATTAATTTTTTAATTATCAAAAACTATTTCATTAATTTCATAGTTTTTTCAATAATTTCGTTTAAGCTGTCAGCTTTTAATGAAGCTCCACCAATTAAAGCACCATCGATATCTGATTTAGACATTTGTTCTTCAATTGTAGAAGGTTTAACAGAACCACCGTAAAGAATTCTGATAGAATCAGCAGCAGAAGCACCTGCAACTTCTTTTACAACGTTTCTGATCATAGCGATTACTCTGTTAGCTTCATCAGCATCACAAGTTTTACCAGTTCCGATAGCCCAAATTGGTTCGTATGCAATAACTGATTTTGCAACATCTTCTGAAGAAATACCTTCTAATGCTGCTTTGATTTGAGATGCGATATGTTTATCTGTAACATTAGCTTCTCTTTGTTCTAATGTTTCACCACAGCAGATAATAGGAATTAATCCGCCAGCTAAAATAGCTTTTGCTTTTTTGTTAATCATTTCATCAGTTTCTGAGAAATATTGTCTTCTTTCAGAGTGACCGATAATTACATAATCACAACCTGCATCTTTTAACATTTCAACAGAAATTTCACCAGTATAAGCACCTGATTTTTCCCAGTGGCAGTTTTGACCAGCGATAGAAATTTTGTTACCGCCACAACCGCAATCACATCTTACAGCTTCTACTGCTGCAATTGATGTAAATACAGGAGCAATTACTACTGTAGGTAATTCTTGTGCTGTATAATCTTTTACGAAATTTTTAATACCTTCAAAAACTTCTTTAGCTTCTGAACGGCATAAATTCATTTTCCAGTTTCCTGCAATAATAGGTTTTCTAGACATAATATTCTCTCCTTTTTTAAAACATTTAACATGTTCAATTATATGAGGAAAATATTTTATTGCAATTTTTTCATGTTAAAATAAATTTATGTTTACAGGGATTGTAGAAGAAACAGGATTTATAAAAAGTTTTGACGGACACAAACTTATCGTTGAATGCTCAAGGGTTCTAGAAAATACCCAAATCGGTGACAGCATAGCGATTGACGGTTGCTGTCAAACAGTTGTTGAAATGAGTTTAAATACTTTCAGTGCTGACGTAAGTGCTGAAACTTTAAAAATTACAAAAGGTTTTAAAACAGGTGAATGCGTAAATCTAGAAAGAGCACTTACCCCACAAACGAGAATGGGCGGTCATATTGTACAAGGACACATTGACGGAACAGGAAAGTACTTAGGTGATATGACTTTTGAAGTACCAAAAGAATTAGATAAATACATTGTCTACAAAGGCTCAATTACCGTTAACGGGGTTAGCTTAACTGTCTCTAAAAACCAAAATAATACGTTCAGTGTTGCAATTATCCCGCATACATTAGAAAATACCAACCTAAAATATTTAAAAATCGGAGATTTGGTGAATATTGAAACCGATATTTTAGGCAGGTATGTTGAAAAATTTTTATCAACGAAAAATAATAATATTACAGAAGATTTTTTGAAAGAAAACGGGTTTATGTAAAATGGAAAATTTTAAATTTGATAGCATAGAATCTGCTCTAGAAGATTTTAAAAACGGAAAAATGATTATCGTTGCTGACGATGAAGATAGAGAAAACGAAGGTGACTTAATTTGCTCAGGACAAATGGTCACTCCTGAAATTATAAAATTCATGGCTGAAAATGCAAAAGGACTTATCTGTCTTGCAATTGCTCCTGAAATTGCAGAAAAAATGCAGCTTCACCAAATGGTAGAACAAAATACAGAAAGTATGAGAACAGCTTTTACAGTAAGCATTGACGCTAATGAAAAATACGGCGTAACAACTGGAATTTCAGCATTCGATAGAGCAAAAACAATAGAAGTTTGTCTTGCACCTGACGCTCAACCGTCTGACCTAAGACGTCCGGGGCACTTATTCCCTTGTGTCGCAAGAAAAGGCGGAGTTCTGACTCGTACAGGTCATACTGAAGCTGTTGTTGATTTAGCAAAATTATGCGGACACATCCCTGCAGGTCCAATGTGCGAAATTATGGGAAAAGACGGACATATGGCAAAACGTGATGAATTATATGAATTTGCTCAAAAACATGGAATTAAGTTCATTTCTGTTGCCGAATTAATCGCATACCGTTTAAAATCAGAAAAAATTGTAACTCGCGAAGCTGAAGCTCATCTTCCAACACAATTTGGAGAATTCGAAATTTACGGATACGTAAATCACATGACAGGTCAAGAAAGCGTTGCATTAGTAAAAGATGACGGCTCTGACAAAATTCCTCTAATAAGAGTGCACAGCGAATGTTTGACAGGTGATATTTTCCATAGCTTAAAATGTGATTGCAACTACCAATTACACAGCGCACTTGAAATGATTAACGAATATGGTAAAGGCGCTCTTGTTTACATGAAAGGTCATGAAGGCAGAGGAATAGGTATAATTAACAAAATTAAAGCCTACCATCTTCAAGAAGAAGGTCAAGATACCGTAGAAGCAAATGTGTCTTTAGGTTTCAAACCTGATTTAAGAGATTACGGCATGGGTGCACAAATAATTAGAGATTTAGGTTTTAACAATTTCAACTTAATTACTAATAATCCTAAAAAAATCGTCGGTTTGAATGGTTACGGATTAACTGTACATGATATAGTAAAAATACCGCCGTTTATAAATAAATACAATAAACGGTACATGGAAACTAAAAAAGATAAAATGCATCATATGATTTAATCATCATAATTTGTAACAGGAAATAGAGTAACAAGGAATTAAGGAAATGACTGACGAAAACAACAACTTTGAAGCCCGATTATTAACCTCAAATGATTACAAAGCTTTTGCTACTGTATACAATGATTTTAGAGATCGTGCAGTTACAGAATACAACTTTGAACTTGAACCATTAGATTTTGAGGGCTTTACAGATGCTGTTGAAAAGAATTTAATAGACTGCCTTGTTCTATATGATAATACAATTCCTGTAGCATTTTTGGTATACACAACCGCGATATCCGAAGCAATTGAGCTGAATATAATCCATTCATTCAAAATGGAAAATATGGTAGAACGTGCAATGTATTTGATAAAAAAATTCTTAGAACTTACAAAAGCTGAAAGATTAGACAAAATCGTGTGCTACCCTATGTTAGGTTCGCAAAAGAATTTAATCGGAGATATTGCAAGATACGGGTTTAAATTCGTAGGAATTGCAGTTTTAAGATTTATGATGGCCGGTACAAATTCTAGAGAAATATTAAAAACTACTCAACTTTCTCAACTCGATAATGATTATAAACTTGTAGACTGGCAGGATAAATATTTTGAAGATGCAGTAGAAGTTGTTCAAGAAGGCTTTGAAACATCTGCAGACGCTCTATTTGATCCAAGATTTAAAACAATCGAAGGAACACGTGATATAATTTCTAAAATTGTAAAAAATATATATGCGGAATTTTTACCTGAAGCAACAACAGTTATGTTATATAACAATATCCCAATAGGCTTCTGTTTTATGAACCTTACAGGCGGTAGAATCGCTAATATCCCTATTGTTTCAATAAGAAAAGAACATCAAGGTAAAGGATTATCAAAACATATGTTGAAAAAATCCGTAGAAAAACTTATTGAAATGGCTGATAATGGAATAAAACCAATTACAGAAGTAAATACAACTACTGAAACTAATAATTTCCAAGCCTTAAAGATGTATAGACATCTTGGATTTAAAGAAGATTATAACTATCCGCAATCATATTTACCGGTAAAAGATTAATACACTAGACAAATTAGGAAAAATCATTATAATTTAATCTATGGCAGATTTGAACTTAGGGCATTTAATTTCAAAATTCGTAAATTATCAGGCACTTAATGCTCAACAGAAAGCTGCTGCAAATAAGCCTGTCCAAACATCTTTGACACCGGCTCCTCAGCAAGCACCTGCTGGAAGCGCAAATAATTCTATTGCATCACCTCAATTTGCTAATATGGCAGGGGGCGATCAATCAGCTTATGTAAAAGATATGATGAACTTGCCTAAAAATATGAATGAATTATTATATATTCTGCAAAGAAATATAACCCTTGCCCAATTTAATCAGCGTTTTGCAAACCAAATTAATATGCAAAGAAATGCTTTATCCCAAACCCAAGCTCAAATATTAGCACAATTGCAAGGTTTATCTCTAACAGAAGCTCAAAATATACTACTTACAGGTAACAAAGCTATGTTATCTCAACTTCAAAGCTCTTTGAGAAATCTCCCGATTTCCTCAACAGGACTGATAAATCTTTCTGAAATTGCAGCAATGATTCAGGCTAATGGTAAAGATGCTATTGCAAAATTAATTACAACAATGGCTAATTCTGCAAAATTAGGCATAACTGACTTATCACAACTAAAAGATACCGCCAAAATAATCAATGCAAGTATTGCAGCTGCATCGCAAAATGATTCCGCTCAAACAATGAAACTTCTAATGCTTCTGTATCTTCCATGGCTTCCACTGCAAGAAGGTGTAGGGTTTGACTTGGATATTGAAGCAGGTTCAGAACAAGATGGAAGCGATAGTATTTTAATTATTACAATTACAACTCTCAATTATGGAAATGTAATTGCAACATTAATCCTAGAAAGTGCAAACTCTGTTCATGTAAATATTGAATGTGTCAAAGAATTCCCTAAAGAAGAATTATTACTAAGAATTGAAGGGGACGAAAAACATTATTCAATGGAATCTGTAGTATCTTTTGAAACAAGTACTCAAACAACTGTTAATGAACAACAAGAAAAACCTCAAGCAAAAATCAATATGAGTAATACTAATGAAATAAATCCATACTTACTTTTAATGTCACATACAATAATAAGACATGTTATAGAAATTGACAAAAACACATCTAATGGCGTATCATCACATATAGATTAGTTATATTTATAATAAGGGGAAAAAATGAAATTTTTACACGCAATGATTAGAGTAAAAAACATTGATGAATCAATGAAATTTTACACAGAACTTATGGATTTAAACAGAACAGGCGAAGTTAAATTAGATGATTGTGTACTATATTATCTAAGCGATGAAGATGGTCAAACACAGCTTGAATTAACTTACAACAATGAAACTCCTAAAAATGGTTATGAAAATGGTAATGCATTCGGGCACTTTGCTTTTGAAGCAAAATCAATGGAAGAATTTACCGCAAAAATGGAAAAATTCGGTTATAAATACTTATATGAACCATTCTTCATGCCAGAAGTCAATATGTATATTGCATTTTTAAAAGATCCTGATGGAAACGAAATAGAAATTATGGCTAAGAAATAAAAACAGGGATGAAATCCCTGTTTTTATTATTTAAAACTTCCATTATTATCAAATTTTTGTGCTGTTAATTTATTATTTCTGATTACATCATTAATACTTCCTGTACTTTGAATATAACCATATGGCGTAATATATATTAAATAAACATCTGCGCCATATTGATTAGGAGATTTCAGCCCATTTACATCAATTAAAATATGCCCACAATCAACTTCAGGAACTAAACGTTCATTAACCTTGTTGCCATTTGAATCTAGAATATAATTCCCATTTTTATCTTTATCCCAAGTTTTAAAATAATTTTGGCATACTCCTTCTGGATATTTAGTTTGTGTAATAGCGACAATGGAACCATCCGCTAAAGTTGCTCTTGCAAAATATCCAATTTGAGTAGGTTGAATATAATTTCCAAAACCATCATTCCTTGGTTTATCCATTTTTATAGTATAACCTTTAAGGCAATTATAATCCCTTGATTTACACCTTTTCAAAACATTCATATTTTCGAAAATCAAGTCTGCTGTTTGATCATTTGTATTTGAAGATACAAAAATTTCACCATTATTCTCAACTGCAGCTTTCGAACGAGTTAAAGCTAAAGCATTTAAAACTCCTGCTAATGATTTTTTAGCTTGAGAAATTAATACTTTTTCCTGATAATATCCCAATAAAGAAGGCATAGTTAAAGCCGCAACGACTCCTATAACACCTAGTGTAATTAATACTTCTGCAAGAGTAAAGCCTCTCTTCATAAAAAAATCTCCATTATTTATGTAACGACATATATCTATTATAACAGATTTTTAGCTTATTACAACCTCGGGAAGATCCTAAAATAAGCCTTACAGCCTTCCGCAAGATTAAATCTTGCCAGAACATGTTTCTTTCTAAAATATATATATTTTATTTTTTACTTATAAATATCTCTTAACATTTGAGAAGTTGATAAACCACCTTTTTCAACATTCATACAACCATCAGGAGTTAATCTTAAAGGAGAATTTACATCAGCTCTAGTCATAAAAGTAAATAAATCATGCCCCCATTTGTTAGGGCCTTTCATACCATTAATATCAATTGCAAATATGTGAACTCCATTAGTACTATCAAATGGAATAAATATAATTCCATTAGCTAAAACATAAGCTGATCTATCATTTCGTATTGCTTTTTCTCTAAAATTACCACATCCCCTAGATTTTGATGCAGCTTCATCGTCACTCATTTGATTATCTTCTGGCCTGTTTGCTTGCATAACAGTATCAATTCCTTTATAGGCAGGGATACAACCATTTTTATAAGCATTATTTTTACAAGTTTTAATTATTTTCATATTCTCTAAAACAGCATCACGCAAGACCTTACATTCAGTAAAATTACCATTGAAATCACTTGGCAAAGGACTACCATCTTCTAATGTAATATTTGTACAAGACCCATATTCATCTCTTTCGTGACATACAGATGTATAGGGAGATTTTAGCCAATAATAACAAGCTGGACGATAACCCAAATCAGACTCAGCTTTTAACCAAGCACTTTGAATAATTGAATATGCGGCCTTAAATTGATTTTTTAACACTGCTTTTTTATATAAAGAAACTACGGCAGGTATTGTTATAGCTGCAACTACTCCTATTATACCCAATGTTATTAATACTTCTGCAAGAGTAAATCCCTTATTCGGAGCGGTTAAATTGCCCCCCCCCCGACATTCTTAAATCTTTTCATAATCTGCTCCTTTCCATAATATAAGATAATTTTAACATATCTAATCAAGTAATTCAAGACTTGCAAGTTTATCATTAATTTCATTCATCAAATTAACATCATCAGTCTGACGGGCAAAATTTTGAGCTTTTGTCAAAAGTCCTTTAGCTTTAGAAACATTACTATGTTCCACCATAATATCTGCAGCTTTTGCGTAATTTTGTGCAACTTTCAAAGGAGCATCAGCATCAGTATAATGTTTTACTGCATTAGAGTAAGATTTTAGAGCTTTTTGTGACTCTCCGAATTTTTCATAAGCATTACCCATGCTTGAAGATACAAAACCTTTTACTCTTGAATTATCAGTCTGAGATACCAAATCATCTGCAATAGAATAATAATTCATAGCTTCATCTTCATACATATCTGTATAAATATTACCCATTTTGGTTAAAGATGTAGATTGTGCAACCAAATTTTCTGCCTCACCGGCAAAAGAAATTGAGCTGAAATAATGATCAAGTGCAGGTTCAATTTGATTTACATCATCATAAATTTGAGCCATTGAATAATGAGCTTTTGTTTTTACATTATTATCAGTTGTATTTTTCAAAGATTGGTTATAACTTTTTAGAGCTTGAGCATAATAATCATGATCATCATAAATTCTGCCAACTTCATAATAAATCTTAGATTTAGTTTCGGTATCACCAACCTCATCTGCTCGTTTTAAAGCTCTTTGGAATGTTTCTATAGCTTTTTCAGGTTGATTTGCGTAAGCCAGTTTTTTAGATTGAATAAACAGAGATTTCAATTCTTTATCTTGAGGAATTAATGATACAACTTTTGAATCTGTTTCAATTTCTTGTTGTACAGGTTCTTTTACCGTATCATTAACGGTTGTTTTGTTCTCTGCTTTTTCAGCTTGTTGTGTACTTCCTTCTGGGAATTTTACCAAAAATTGAGGGTTTATGTCATTTTCATTATATTTAAAATCGATCTGCTGCAAAAATAAGGCATCAACCCAATTTTCTACAACTTTTGAATCTTTATTAAGAGTTTCAGAAATATAACCATCCAAAATTGATGATGCATTTTTTAAATTTGATTTAATAAGTTTAGTATTCGGATTATCTTTTTGAACTTGAGTTTCTATCAAAGACAGATAACCGTTTACTTCTTCCTTCAAATTATCTGGAGTACCTATAGCTGCAGCGGTATTTCTGAAATCCTTTAAAATTTGAGCAATATTAATTACAGTGCTTCTGCCTGAAAGAGTTTTGGTAGGTGTAATTTCCTGAGTTTGAGCAGGTGCTTGTTGTAATTGTGTATGCTGTAAATTTCTTGATTGAGCTTGACTTTGAATTTGAGAACGCATTTGACGCCAGTCAACTTGCTCTCCATTATTTTGCTGTTGATAGGCAGGGGTATATGAAGGTCTTTTTTGTTCTACATATTGAAGACCTTTACTTTTTGAATTTTGATTAGCCTGTTCTTCTCTTTGAACGGCAGAAGAGGACGCGTTTTTCTCCTCATCTTGCTTTTTCTTTACAAGATTACGTCCGTCTTTATTCAAATAAGGTCGTTGAAATACACCGTTTAACACAAATCTACCCTCTGGTACATTCAAATATATACCAAAACCTGCATTTCTTGCTCATACTTTCGTATGATATCTACAATTTTTATTTAAGGTTTTTTGTACATAAGTCAAAACATGATAAAATATTTATATGGATAAATTTTTTCTGAAAACAGAAGATAATATAAATATTGCAATAAATCACATAAAAAATAAGCACAAAGAAGTGGTTATACTTGTACATGGCTGGTTTATGACAAAAGACAGCAAAGCTTTTATGAATATCGCAAATGATTTTTCCAAAAATTTCGATGTAATCTCTTTCGATTGCAGAGGACATGGAAAAAGCACAGGATTTTATACTTTTACAAGTAAGGAAACTATTGATTTAAAAACAGTTATTAACTATGCAAAAAAATACTACGAAAAAATTTATCTTATAGGTTTTTCACTTGGCGGTGCATTAGTATTAATCCACAGTGCAATAAATAAAAATGTAGATAAAGTAATTGCAGTATCAGCACCATGTGATTTTAACAAAATTGAAAATAAAATGTGGAAAAAAGAAGCTTGGCTTCCGACACTAAAAAAATGTGAACTAAAACGCTGGTTATCTATCCGCCCATCTTTAATTATGAAAGAAAAAATCAAACCAATAGATATAATAAAAAACATAGAAGTCCCTACACTATTCATTGCAGGCGAAAAAGATCCTACAGTATGTCCTTGGCATACCGAATTATTGTATAAAAAAGCAACTTGTCTAAAACGTTTTGAATTATTCAAAAGTATTCATGCTGAGGATTTATATTTAGACTACCCTGAAAAATTTATTGAAACGTGCACTACTTGGCTAAAACAACCATCTCACAATTCTTGCAATCAAACATCAGAGGATACTTCTTCCCTTTTTCATCAATAAGAAATAATTTTTTAGGAGATTTGCACATATTAAAAGCAAATTTCAAACAATGCTTTGTCCTCATTAATTCTGTTGGAAATGCTCCACTTTCTGCAGACATTTCACATACCTCACAACCGCAATTTTCATAAAACTCTTTTGCGCATTTATTGTGAATATTTGCTCTGTAATCAAGATTTTCCTTTGGAAATTTAAACAATTTCAAAGGCTTTTGCAATTCTCTTTTATAATTTTTTAAACGTTCATTCATCAACTTTTCAAGTATGGTTCTGCGAATTTCATTTATTTGAGAAATTGGCATAAAAGGAATTTCTTCAGAAATTTCGATTGCTTCAACATAAAAATCACTATCACCTGTTTTTTTCAGTTGTGTAATAAAATTTTCTTTCATTTTTTCAGGATTTTTTGCTTTTTCACAACTATCTAAAGTGAAATTAACATAATTTTCATCTTCATCTGTAACAGTCAAAATCCCATTTTTAAAATAGAATTTTACCCCGATTTGCCGTTTTATTTTGGAACTTTCAAGTTGTTTTTCAAATTTGCTGTCAAAATTTCGATAGACCTCAAGTCCAACAGCTATGCCGTCCATCTTGTTAGGATAAATTTTCTTACCCTCAACTTTATTTACAAGACAGCCATTGCCGTTAAAATATAATCCATCTTGAGAATTTATTTTGATACCAGCTTGACCTCCTGTCATCTTGCAATCCATTCGACCAATTTCAAAATAATCTTTTCCAACTTTCGTAATTTTCCCAAGTTTTTCTCCCAAAGATTTAGGACTTTCAAAATTAAAACATCTCTTACGCCCATCTAAAAAGTAGTCCGTAAAACCACGATTAAAACTTTTTTTAACATCAGGCTCAAAATCCAAAAATACTCGTCCTGACGATGTTTTAGATGCTAATTTGTCAATTTCTTGTCTATAATATGCTACAACATTTTTTACATAATTTTCATCTTTTAAACGACCTTCAATTTTAAACGATTTTACACCTGCATCAATTAACGACTCTAAATGACGCGAAGCATTAAAATCTTTCATACTCAAAAGATATTTATCTTTAGCAATTATATTACCATTTTCATCGACAAGAGTATATTTTTTACGGCAAGCTTGAGCACACTCTCCACGATTAGCAGACCTTCCGCCGATATAGTGACTGAAATAACATTGTCCGCTATAAGATACGCACAAAGCGCCATGAATAAAAGTTTCAATTTCAGCATTTGTATTTTCACAAATTTCTTTAATCTTTTCTAACGATAATTCTCTTGCTAAAATTACACGAGAAACTCCAATTTCATCAAAAAATTTAACTTTTTCTAAATCCCTGTTATCACATTGAGTACTAGCATGTAGAGCTATTGGAGGCAATTCATTATCTATTGCAAGTTTAAAAATTCCCATATCTTGCACGATAATTGCATCAACGCCAATCTTATATAATTTTTGAATTAATTCTTTTGCCTTTAAAATCTCATCATCAGTTAAAATAGTATTTACAGTAACATGAACTTTTACATAAAATTTGTGAGCGTAGTCTACAATCTCTTTTATATCTTCCAAAGAATTCGGAACTTTTTTACGCGCACCAAAATTCGATGCCCCGATATAAATTGCGTCACAACCTGAATTTATTGCAGTTATTGCAGTTTTTTTATCCTTTGCAGGAGCTAAAAGTTCTACTTTTTGTACCATAGATTAATAACCTGATAATTTATATTCAATATTTTATTTTATCATAATCAATTGAACTAAAATACTTACCTATTGCATTAAAAAAAACTTCTCTAAGAGGTTTTCCCGTTTGAAAATCATATTTTATAATAGAAGCAACTGTTTTTCCATCTCGGTGAAAAAATACATCTTTGATTAAAGTATTTGTTGATTTTATATATCTTGACTTATATCTTAATACATTATTATTGTCATAAATTTCTTTGACATAAGTTTTTGGTCTTATATTTTTAACATTCATGGAAAAATTCTAACATAAAAGCACCCTCTCAAAATAAGAGGGTGCTTAAATATTAATATATTTTTACAGAGGTTTTACAGAGTTTTTGTAGATTTCTCTAACAACATCTCTGCCATTACCTGAAGGTGCAATATCAATCAAACCGCCAAGTGAAGGTGTTGTATATACAAGATCTGTAAGTCTTTCAACATCAGCATCAGTAAATCCTTCATCTTCTAGTTTTTCTTTTACATCTACAGAGAACAACCAATCTTGAACAAGTTTAGCAGCCTTATCAGCTTCTGCAGGTTCACCAGTTAGACCGGGAGCAATAGGAGCTAAAATTTCTGCTAATACATGAGGTCTGTCTTTATAAATTGTTTTTACAACCGCAGGTAAAAGAATTGCTAAGCCTAAACCGTGAGCCAATTCAGGTTTTACTGCACTCAATGGGTGTTCAAGAGCATGTGTATAGTGTAACAAGCCGTTATCAAAACTTACACCACCCATCATAGCTGCATAAGCCAAATAATAGCGAGCTTCTAAATCCTCTGGATTTGCAATAGCTTTTGGTAAGTATTTTGCAACTAATTCAATTACCTGTTTTGCTAATGAAATTGAATAAGGAGAAGCAACAGCAGATGTTGCAGCTTCAACAACGTGGTTTACTGCATCAATTGACACATATCTTGTTTGTTTTGGTGACAATTTTGTCATCAATTGAGGATCATCAATTGCAAACATAGGATAGATACAATCATATGCAATTGCAGGTTTGAAATTCTTTTCTAAATTAGTTACAACTGCAAATCTGTTAGTTTCAGTACCTGTACCGTGTGTCAAGTTAATTGATACAATAGGTGCAGCCTTTTCAGGTGCAAATGTGAAATCATAAATATCTTCAGCAGTTTTTTCAGGATATTCAAGCAAGATAGCAACAGATTTACCTGCATCTGTAGGAGATCCTCCACCAATTGCAATAACTGCTTTAGCTCCAAAATCTTTTGCAAGTTTTGCAGCATCATTTACATGATGAGTGTTTGGATTTGGAGTAACTTCTGCATAATTTACATATCCGATTCCGTTGTCTTTTAATGCTTTTTCTACATAATCCCAAGCACCTGTAGCTTTATAAGCATTTCTGCCTGACATTACGATTACTTTATCAATACCTTTTCCTTTTAAAACTTTAGCGATGTCATCAATTTTCTTGATAGCACCAACACCAAAATAAACCGTAGTTCTTGTGCGAATTTCTTTAACTTCGTTAATGTTAATATCCTTTTCCCACATGATATACTCTCCTTTCTTAACTCAATGACATTATAGAGTATGAAAGGAGCAATTGCAAGAACTATTTTACCTTTTTGAATTCAATTTCATAGCCTAAAACCCCAGCGAGAAATTGAACCTCATCATATTTCATAGAATTTCTATTTAATTTTTGAGAAATACTATATTGAGTAATTTTTGTACCAGAAGCATCACTTGCCATATCTGCAAGTTGTTTTATTGTTTTGTTCTCTTCTAATAATAATTTTCTTAAATCTTTATTTGCACCCATAATAAAATTATATAATTTTTTAATTATTATTGACAAATTAAAATTATTTTAATATTATTTAAATTGTTTTTAATTTATTTAAATTATTAATAATTTAAAACAGTTAAGAAAGGTAAACAACATGCTTACTGCAAAAGAAAAACTAAAAATAGTTGAGGAACAAACTCTATATATCGAAGCAATAAACAAAGTGCTATATGATGCAATTACACATACAGAAATTAGCACGTATGGCAATTATCTTTCTTTATTGGAGCTGCAAAACAAAAGTTTGAACAAAATTATAGAACTGTTTTGAAATATTCAATAGTTTTCATTAACCCATCACGAACATGAACTGTCGGTTCATAACCTAATTTTTCTTTTGCCAGTGACAAATCAGGACGACGCTGAGTAGGATCATCTGATGGCAGAGGTTTGAATATAATTTTAGAATTAGAATTTGACAATTCAATAATCATTTTAGCTAAATCTAAAATTGAATATTCCCCGTCATTTCCAACATTGACAGGCCCCATAAAATCTTCTACATTCATCAATGAAATCATTCCGCGAACTAAATCATCTACATAACAGAATGATCTTGTTTGCTTGCCATCACCATAAATTGTTATATCTTCATTTTTCAAAGCCTGGATAATGAAATTAGACACAACACGACCATCATTTTTAGCCATTCTTGGTCCATAAGTATTAAATATTCTTATAATTCTTATATCCACTTTATGTTGCCTGTGATAATCCATCATTAGTGCTTCTGCAACACGTTTACCTTCATCATAGCAGCTTCTTAAACCAATTGGATTAACATTCCCCCAATAAGTTTCTTTTTGAGGATGAACAGTCGGATCACCATAGACTTCACTTGTAGAAGCCTGAAGAATTCTTGCATGAGTTTCATCTGCCAAGTCCAACATATTTGTAACACCGAGGACATTTGTTTTAATTGTTTTTATAGCATTATACTGATAATGAATAGGACTTGCAGGACAAGCTAAGTTATAAATCTGATCAACTTCAAGGATAATAGGCTCAATAATATCATGCCTTATCAATTCAAACTCTTTATTATCCATTAAATGTTCAACATTTTTTCTTGAACCTGTAAAAAAGTTATCAAGACAAATTATGTGATTGCCTTGCTCTAAAAGTTTTTCACATAAATGTGAACCGATAAATCCTGCTCCGCCTGTTATTAAAATATTTTTCATAATGCCCTCTTTTTATATTTAAATTTTAACACAAAAAAGCTCCCTGTCGAAACAGAGAGCTTTTTTATATGTTTTTATGCTTATTTTTCGTCTAAAGCAGCAACACCTGGTAATACTTTTCCTTCAATAAATTCAAGAGAAGCACCACCACCAGTTGATACGTGAGTGAAATCTTCTGCTTTGAAGTATTTTTTAGCAGCAGAAACAGAATCACCACCACCAATTACAGATACAGCACCATTTTTAGTTGCATCTACAATTGCTTGCAATACTGCTTTTGTACCTTCAGCGAATTTAGGATTTTCGAATGCACCTACAGGTCCGTTCATCAAAATAGTTTTTGAATTTTTGATTACTTCAGCAAATGCTTTTTGGCTTTCAGGACCAGCATCAACGCCTTCAAATCCGTCTGGAATTTCGTTAATTGCAACAACTTTGTTTGTACCGTTGCCAGAGAAATCATCTGCAGCCAATACATCTGTTGCCATAACTAATTTTACACCCTTATCAGCAGCTTTCTTTTCAATAGCTTTTGCAACATCCATTTGATCATCTTCACAAATAGAATTACCAATTTTACCGCCATTAGCTTTTACGAATGTATAAGCCATACCGCCACCGATAATTAAATTATCAACTTTGTCGATTAAGTTTTCTAATACACCGATTTTAGAAGAAACTTTAGCACCGCCAACTACTGCTGTGAATGGTCTTGTTGGGTTATCAAGAGCTTGAGATAAGCATCTGATTTCTTTTTCCATTAAAAGACCAGCTACTGCAGGTTTTAAAATATGAGCAACTTTTGCAGTTGAAGTGTGTTTTCTGTGAGCTGCACCAAATGCATCATTTACATAGAAATCACCTAATTTTGCAAGTTCTTCAGCAAATGTCATATCATCATCTTTTGCTTCTTCAGCTTTGTAGTAACGAATGTTTTCCAACAATGCTACTTGACCGTCTTTTAAGTTTGCTAATTCTTTATCAGCACCTTCGCCTACAGGTGATTTTACGAATAATACATCTTCACCTAAAACTTTTGACATATATTTTGCAACAGGTTCTAATGTGAATTCAGCTTTCCATTCTCCTTTTGGTCTGCCTAAGTGAGCCATTAAAATAATTTTAGCTCCTTTTTCTTGCAAAGCTCTTACTGTAGGAACAATTGCTTGAATTCTTGTGTCATCTGTTACATTGTGGTTTTCGTCTAAAGGTACGTTTACGTCAACTCTTACAAGAGCACGTTTACCTTTAACGTCACCTAAATCGTTGATTGATTTTTTCATGTTTTCTCTCCTTTTCGGCTTAATTAAAACGAGGCTTTCCCCGCAAATAACCCGAGTTTTCATGTACTCGCAAAATTATCATACAAAAAACATGAAATTAATCCAAGTAACCAATTAAATTTTTTATAATTCAATATAATCTTATTTTATATAAGAAAGGATTTACACATATGAAAAACAAAATACTAGCTACATTAATCGTAATAAGTGCATTTATTGCAGGATACTCAATAAACAGTATTGCAATCTCAAATACAACACCAGAATACAAAATTGCAGTCGTTGATATAGCAACAATCCTTAAAAATTCAAAAGAAATTAATGCCTTAAAACTTGAACAGGAAAAACAAATGCAAAATATGCAAGCAACTATTGATAAAGCAAAAGCAGAAATTTCAAAAGAACAAGACCCTGCAAAAATTGCACAATTAGAAGAAAAATACAGAAACGAAATTAACAAACAAAAAAAGGCATTGGCAATGCTCAGAATTGTTCCCAGAACGCTGCCTACCATATACAGGTCTGGGCTGATCCACAAAAAGATATAATACACCGCCATCGATACCGCCGTGTTGCTTACGCCAACAAGGCCAAACTTGATAAACTGTGCAAGCAGCGCAACAAATTCCTTTTTGCTTTTTGCTCCCAACAGTGCCAACAATTTCTGCATGGATCCCGTTCCTTTATTATTCTTTATAAGCAATCAAAAAAGCAAAGCCTGTATTGATAATTTACCGCAGTGCAGCAGCCATTTTTTTCTTATCAGCACGGCTTTGCTTTTTCTTATTGATTCATCTTATCAGCGCTTTTTACTGGTTCACCGCTTCAATAATGATCTTCGCCATATAGTCGATCATCTCATCGGTCATGCCGGGGTACACGCCGACCCAGAAGGTGTTGTTCATGATAAAGTCAGTGTTGGTCAGCTCCCCTGCCACGCGGTAGGCGTCGGTGCCGCGGATCTGGTCAAAGCAAGGGTGCTTGATCAGGTTGCCGCTGAACAACAGGCGGGTCTGGACATTGTGGTCCTCAATATAGCGGGTCACAGCGTTGCGGTCCAGGCCGGATTCCGGCTTGACCGAAATCAGGAAGCCGAACCAGGACGGGCGGCTGTTGGCGGCCGGTTCCGGCAGGATCAGCTTATCGGCGGCCGGTTCCAGGGCTGCGCGCAGGCGGTCCCAGTTATGGCGGCGGCGCTCGATAAAGCTGGGAAACTTTTTCAGCTGTTCGCAGCCGATGGCGGCCTGCATATCGGTCACTTTCAGGTTATAGCCAAAGTGGCTGTAAACATACTTGTGGTCATAGCCTGCGGGCAGTTCGCCATACTGACCGTCAAAGCGGTGGCCGCAGAAGTTATCATGGCCGGACGGGCAGATGCAGTCGCGGCCCCAGTCGCGGTAGCTCTTGATCAGGCGGTTCAGCAGAGGGCTGTTTGTATACACGCAGCCGCCCTCGCCCATCGTCATGTGGTGCGGCGGGTAGAAGCTGGAGGTGCCGATATCGCCCCAGGTTCCGGTAAAGCGGGTTTCGCCGTTGATGGTGTACTGGGTGCCCAGGGCATCGCAGTTATCCTCCACCAGCCAGAGGTTATGGGCATCGCAGAAGGCTTTGACGGCGGACAGGTCAAACGGGTTGCCCAGGGTATGGGCGATCATGACTGCCTTGGTCTTGGGGGAAAGAGCGGCTTCCAGCTTGGTCACATCAATGTTGTACTGCGGCACGGTCACATCCACAAACACCGGCACAGCGCCATACTGCAGCGCCGGGGTGACAGTGGTGGGGAACCCGCATGCCACAGTGATGACCTCATCGCCCTTTTTGATCTGGCGGTCGCCCAGTTCCGGGGCGGTGAGCGCCATAAAGGCAACCAGGTTGGCGGAGGAGCCGGAGTTGACCAGGTTGGCGAACTTTACGCCGATCCACTTGGCAAACTCTTTTTCAAATTCATCCGCAAAGCGGCCGGTGGTCAGCCAGAAATCCAGCGTTGCATCGGTCAGGGCGCACATTTCTTTTTCATCAAACACGCGGGATGCATAAGTAACGCGGTCGCCGGGCTTGAAATCCGTCTTTTTCTCCTTAAAGTCATGGTAATATTCTGCCACCAGCGCCTTGATCTGCTCGCGGGCTTCGGCCTCATTGCTCCAATTTGCCATCGTCTGCTCCCTTACTCACTCAAAAATTCCTTGATCTCTTTGTCCATCTCCGCCGGGATATCCCCGCCGGAAAGCCATACCTTGCTGAACGCAACGGTCTTTTGCATACATTCCGCCATATGCCAGCGCGGTTTCCAGCCGAAGGTGGATTTCAATTTGCTGCAATCCAGCTTCAAAAAGTTTGCTTCATGCGGGGCGTTTGCCTCAGCGCGGTTTTCCCATGCGGCGCCATCGCCCCACGCCTGGCAGAACAGGTCTACCAGGGTGCCGGTCGTCACACAGTCGCAGTCATCCGGGCCGACATTATAATAGCCGGCGTACCGGTTATCCTCATACTGGCGCTGGGCAATCAGCAGGTACGCCGCCAGCGGTTCCAGCACATGCTGGTATGGGCGGGTGGAATACGGGTTGCGCACACCGATGCTCTCCCCTTTTGCCATGGCACGCACACAGTCTGGGATGATGCGGTCATTGGCAAAATCGCCGCCGCCAATCACATTACCCGCGCGGGCGGTGGAGATGGCCACGCTGCCATCCGCAAAAAAGCTGTTTTTATAGCTGTGGGTCACCAGCTCCGAGCAGCTTTTGCTGTTGGAGTAGGGGTCGAAGCCGTCCAGCGGTTCGTTTTCGCGGTAGCCCCAGCACCATTCATTATTCTGGTACACCTTATCCGTTGTTACGTTCAGCACAGAGCGCGGTGGAGTTTGGGCGGTACGCACACATTCCAACAGGTTCACGGTGCCCATCACATTGGTTTCATAGGTATAGCGCGGGTCCTTGTAGCTGTCCCGCACAATGGGCTGGGCCGCCAGGTGCAGCACAATTTCCGGCCGAGCGGCATCAAAGGCCGCTTTCAGGGCGGCAAAATCGCGGATGTCGCCGATCACGCTGGTCATTTTGCCTTCCAGCCCTGCCAGAGAGAAGAGGTTGGGGGTTGTGGGCGGTTCCAGGCTGTAACCCGTTACCACCGCACCGACCCCCACCAGCATGCGGCAGAGCCAGCTGCCCTTAAAACCGGTATGCCCGGTTACAAACACGCGTTTGCCGCGGTAAAATTCCAAGTTCATTGTTGGTTCCACACTTCCCAGGGCGCACAGCCGGACGCCCACATTTTTTCCAGCATACTTTTTTCGCGCTCGGTATCCATGCACTGCCAGAATCCGCGGTGCACATAGCTCATCAGCTGGCCTTTGGCTGCCAGCTCGCGCAGCGGGGTCTGCTCAAAAATGGTATCATCACCGCTGATGGTATCAAACACTTCCGGTTCCAGCACCATATAGCCCGCGTTGATGATAGCCCCATCGTTGATGCTCTTTTCGCGGAAGGCCTGTACAGTGTTATCCTGGCCGATATCCAGCACGCCTTTCTGCTGTTCCTGCACAACGGCGGTCAGGGTGGCTAGCTTGCCGTGCTGCTTATGGAACTTGACCAGTTCGGCAATGTTCACATCACAAACGCCATCACCATAGGTCATCATAAAGGTTTCGTTGCCGATATATTTCTGCACCCGCTTAATGCGGCCGCCCGTCATCGTGTTCAGGCCGGTATCCACCACCGCCACGCGCCACGGCTCGGCGTGCTGGTCATGCACGATCATCTTGTTGCCCTGGGTGAAGTCAAAGGTCACATCACTGGTATGCAGGAAATAATCCGCAAACCACTCCTTGATCATATGCTGTTTGTACCCGGCGCAGATCACAAAATCATTAAAGCCATAGTAAGAATACTCTTTCATGATATGCCACAAAATGGGCATACCGCCGATTTCGATCATCGGTTTCGGCTTGAACTTACTTTCTTCCGAAATGCGCGTGCCATAGCCACCGGCAAGAATTACAACTTTCATATTTTTCACTCCCGTAAGCCTGCGGCGGAACCCTGCTTGCAGTCCCGCAAAAACTGTCCGTCCCACCAGCATTTCAACCGCCGGACAGTTTGGTACACACCCAGCCTATTTCTTATTACTATGATAGTATATCATTTTCACGTATTCAGTGCAACCGTTCCAGGAAATTTATCGCACTTAGTAGGCCTGCTTTTTATTCCGCGTTTTGCTCTTTGTTATCACATTTTAATGCCGCTTCTGTTGCCGCTGTGCAAACAATATTCTTTACGTTTTTTCGTGCGTATTATGCCCCCGCGGGGCGGCCCACTTTACATTAGTAGGCAAAACAGGTATAATAGTTTAGTTAATCTGTGATATTGTGCCATTTTGCCATATTGCGGGTACAGGCGGTCTTATTTTATCCTTGCCGCCTGGGGATTTTTTGCGGCACGCCGTGCGTTGTGCGGTACCGCTCCTATTAGGTCTGGAGGTTGCGCTCATGGGGCTGCAAAGCCTGCAATACTGTGCATTTTTGGTGGTTGTGGCTGCCGTTTACCTGCATTTGCCGGTGCGCATGCAGCCGGTGTTTCTGCTGGGAGCTTCGTGGGTGTTTTATGCGCTGGCCATGCCGGCCATGCTGCCGGTCACCATTGCACTGGCGGTGTTCACCTACCTGTGCGGCCGCGGCCTTGCCTGGCGGGGCGGCGCACACAAAACCGCCTTTTTGCGCCTTGGCGTGATCGGTATGCTGGGCATTCTGGCCTTTTTTAAGTATAACGGCCTGTTGGGCGGGGTGCTGCACGGCTGGCGCGCGGTGGCCATGCCGCTGGGCATCAGCTTTACCAGTTTTGCCGCAATCGCCTACCTGATCGATGCCACCCGCGGCGACTGCGAGGTGGAAACCAGCTTTATCCGGCTGGCGCTGTTCCTCAACTTTTTTGCCACCGTCACCCAGGGGCCCATCTGCCGCGCCGGTGCGCTGCTGCCGCAGTTGAGCGCCGAGCACCGCTTTGATGCCGCCCGCACGGTGCGCGCTTTGCGGCTATATGCGCTGGGGCTGTTCAAATACATTGCCGTGGCGGATGTGCTGAACATGGTGGTGGATACGGTTTTCCCCCACTATGCGGATTACAGCGCCCCTATGCTGATTTTGACCGCGGTGATGTACACTTTTTATCTGTATTTCAGCTTTTCCGGCTATTCCGAGATTTCCCGTGCCACCGGCCTTGTGCTGGGGCTGGACCTGCCGGAAAACTTTAAGACCCCGTTTTACGCCACCAACTTTTCCGGCTTCTGGAGCCGCTGGCACATCTCGTTTTCTTCCTGGCTGCAGGATTATCTCTTTATGCCGCTGGCCTGGGCAGATCTTGGCCGCTTTGGCCGCCTGCCCACCGAGCTGTGCGTGTTCTGCGTGTTCTTTGCTTCCGGCTTCTGGCACGGCAGCACCGCGCCATTCATCATCTGGGGTCTGCTGCAGGCGGTTTACCGCGTGGGCGAAGAGCTGCTGCACCGCCGCTTTGGCAAACCCAAAAAGCGCGGCACCCCGGCCCGTGTGCTGTGGGGCAAGCGGGTTGTGGTGTTTGTTTTGTGGACCATCAGCATGGTGTTCTTCCGCGTGGGGTCCGGCAACCTTTCCGGCATGGCCGAAAACCTGGGCGTTGGCGATGCTTTCGTCTACCTGGGCCGCTGCCTGATGAACAGCTGGTCCCCCGCCCGCTTTGCCGGGGAGCTGTACAGCACAGCGTATACCGGCTTTTACGCCAATACCATTATGGTAGCGGCTTATTGGGCGTTCGCTGCGTTGGCGCTGGTGCTTGGCATCTGGCTGGATCACCGGCGCAATTTTGCCTGCAAAAACAAACCGGTTGAGGTTGCCCTGGCAGGCGCCAAGCACCGCAATGCGCTGTATGTTGTTTTGATCGTTTTTATCCTGGTGGGGTACATCATGCAGAGCGGCGGCTTTAACACCAACGCGTTCGGCCCCTATGCAGGGTTTTAATCTTACGGAGAAAAGGAGATTTCCGGCGTGAAGCATATCATCAAAAAATTGGCGCTGCTGTTCGTGCCGGTCTATCTGTGGTTTGCCTTTTTTGTGGCGTTTGAGCCAAACAATTATTTTGGCATCAAAAAAACAGCCTCTTCCAGCCAGCCGGTGGCCCGTGTGCGCGCCTATGAGCAGAGCCCCGGCACCAACCTGATCATCGGGGACAGCCGCCTGGCCCACTTTGATATGGACCTTGTGGATTCCCTAACCGGGCAAAGCTGGCAGAACCTAGCCTTTGGCGGTGCTTCCCTGAAGGAATGTGTGGACCTTGCCAACTATGTGCTGGATTCCGGCAACCAGGTGGACCGCATTCTGTTTGAGCTTTCGTTCTACACCTTAAACAGCAGCTATAACACCGACCGTTTTTCGGCGCTGGAAGCTACCCTGCGCAACCCGCTGGCCTACTGTCTGAACCTGGAATACAACGTGAACGCCCTGACCGTGTTTATGGACACCGTAAAGGGCACGCCGGACACCATTGAATCCGGCGACTGGACCGCGGCGGATTACCTGGATGATGCCGGGAACACGATTCCGCTGCACAAAAAGCTGTATGAGTACCCGGCGCTGATCACCACCCGCTGCCAGAACTGGACACTGAACGAAACCGAGCTGGCGGAGTTTTTGGCTATGGCCCAGCGCTGCGCAGACCGCGGCGTGGAGCTGACCATTGTGCTGCCCCCCATGGCCGCCAATGTGCGCACCGAGGTATGCGATGCCTTTGGCATTACCGCCGTGATGCAGGACGAAGTTCTGCCGCTGTTGGAAAAGCAGAATTTTACCGTGCTGAATTACGAATGGGGCACCAGCTGCATTACCGATGATGACACCCAGTTTTTTGACGGGTTCCACCTGGACGAAAAATACGGCCTGCCGGACTGGACAGCCGAACTGTTTGATGATATGCAGCGCTGATGCTGCCCCACCCCAAAAAGGAGGTCCCCTGTGGCACTGGACTTTTTGATTTTGTACGAACACACCGTTCGGGAATATGAGAGCGATCTTTTGCTCAAATTGGAGCTGGAGCGCCGCGGCTACACCGTGCGCATCCGCCAGCTGCTGGATGCCAAAGATCTGCGCCTGTTTGGCAAAGACAAGCCGGAAGTTCTGGTTGCCAGCTGCATGTATGACAACGAAGCCATCAACAGCCATGTGTACAACAACATTGGCAAATGCAACAAGATCGTCAACCTGCACTGGGAGCAGATGCTCTCCGACACGCAGGAGGAGGGCGATTGGTTCAACATGAACGGCAACGCCAAGCGCTGCGTGCAGACTTGCTGGGGCCATCGCACTGCCCAGCGGTTACAGGCCCATGGCATGGATGCCAAGAACACCCCCGTGACCGGCGCTGTGATGATGGACTTTCTGCGGCCGGAGTTCAAGGGCTACTTTAAGGATAAGGAAACCCTGTGCAAGGAATTCGGCCTTGACCCCGCCAAACAGCTGCACCTGTACATTTCCAGCTTTGGCTATGCCAGCATGACCGACCAGGAAGTGGCCGAGCTTTCCAAAATGGCGGGAACGGATTTTTCCGGCTTTGCCCGCACCAACCGCGTTTCGATGGAAAAAACGCTGGCCTGGTTTGACCGCTACCTGGGTGACCACCCGGAGGTGGAACTGGTATACCGCCGCCACCCCAGCGAATGGAAATGCAAAGCCCTGGATGAGCTGGCCGCCAAACGCCCCAACTTCCATGTGATTTTTGCGGATTCCGTCAAGCAGTGGATTGTGGCGGCGGATTCCATCTCCATCTGGATGAGCACCGCTGTGGCCGAAGTATACATGGCGGGCAAAAGCTGCCATATCCTGCGCCCGGTGCCCATCGAGCACGAGTATGACCCCGTCATCTACAAGGATGCTCACTATGTGACTAGCTACCCGGAGTTTGCCGCTGCCATGGCGCAGCCGAACCCGCCGTTCCCCATTGCACGGGATGTGATTGAGGGCTATTTTGACCCCTCCCCTGCCCCGGCCTACAAGCGGATGGCCGACCTGCTGGAGGAAGTGTACAAAAATCCTCCGCGGGATGAACCGATGGGGCCCGGCTTTACGCCGCACTTCAACCTGCTCAAGTTCTGCGCACTGGCGGGGGTACACATGCTGTACCGCCACAAGTGGGAACCCAAACGGGTGTTTGCCTTCTGCCCGCCGCTGGCCAACTTTGCCCAGCGCATTTACGGTTATGTGGACAAAGCCTATATCCCGCCGGAGGAGATCCAGCGCATGGAAGCGCGCATCCGGCCATATGTAAAATAAAGTTGTTTTTCCGGCGCGCTGCGGTGCGCCCGTTGCAAATGGGAGCCTGCCATGTCTGAACCGAAAAAAACTGAAAGCTTTGCCGGAAATGTGATGAAATACTCCATTGCCACCTACCTTGGCTTTGGCATTTCCGGCGCAGCGCTTATCATCAAGGGCGTCCTGCCCGCCGAAAGCTACGCCGTTCCTGCTTCCTTCATGGCATACACCATGTCGCTGATGAACGTGGGCATGCTTGGGCTGGACCAAAGCCTGCTGCGCTTTTACCACGAACCGCCTGCCGGTTCCACCGGGCGCAGCATGTTTGCCGCGTGTACCCGGCTTTCGGTGCTGGTCATGCTGCTGGTGGGCGGCATCGGCAGCATCTTTTTCGCCAAGCCGCTGGCGGCGGCCTTTGGCCTTGGGGCCAACGGTGCCGGGCTGGTGCCGTTTTTGTTCCTGAACGCTGCTCTGTACATGCTGGTGCGTTACCTTAACGTGCTGCTCCGGCTGGAAAACAATGTGCGCGCCTACACCACCGAAACGCTGTGGATGCAGGCCTGCCTGAACCTGATCTACCTGCTGCCCGGCTTTGTTACCCAGGACGCCCGCGCTTTTGTGCTGGGTGCGGTGTGCAGCTTTGCGGGGGTCGCAGTGTTCTATTGGCGGCGGGCTTCTAAAGGTCAAACGAAAGAGGCCCCTGTGCGCGGCCTGCGCCCCTATGCCCACATTTACCGGGCGGCACTGCCTTACGGCATTGTGTTGGCACCTGCGGCCATCCTGATCCCGCTGTACCGCGCCATCTGCCTTTCTTTTTTAGGCAATTACGCCCCCGCGGCGGAGCAGGGTTCGTTTGATTTCGCCTACACCCTGGCCCAGCTTGTCACCACCATTCAGGCCGGTTTTTCCACCTACTGGGGCCCCTATGTCTACGCGCATTACCGCACCGAGCAGGAGCGCATTGGCCGCATCCATGATCTGCTGAACTTGCTGATCTTCGGCTTTTTCTGTCTGCTGGTCATGTTTGAGGATATCATCTTCATCATCTTCCCGGCCAAATCGGCCTGCCTGCCCTACTTTCCGCTGATGATGCTGGCCGTGGTGTTCTCCATCCTGTGCGAAGGCACGGTGTACGGCAACACCATTGCCCGCAAGCCGTTCCAGGATACGATTGGAACCGCCGTGGGCGTTGCGGCCAACATTGCCGTGTGCGCCGTGCTGGTGCCGCGTTTTGGCGTAATGGGTGCCGCGGTCGGCCTGGTAGCGGCCAATGCAACGATGTTTTTGTACCGCACTGTGACCGGGCAGTATTACTACCGCACCATCCCCAGCTTCAGCCGGACGATCTGCGGCTTTTTACTGGCGGTGGGTGTGGCCGTGATCGGCGTGGTGTTCGCCCACAATTTTATCATCAAGTTTGTTTTAACTGCAGCAATCCTGTTTATTTACTGTAACATTTACCGTGCCCAGCTGTACAAGCTGTGGCAGATCTTTATGGGCTTTGTGCGGCGGTATCTGCTGCACAGCCAAGCATAACTACTGCAAAGGAAAGGTTGTATATCAAGATGAAGCATTGCGGCACACAAGAGTTGACCACCGAGCGGCTGGTCCTGCGTCGTATGACAACCGACGACTGCGAAATGATGTTTGGCAACTGGGCCAATGACCCGGAAGTGACCCGCTACCTGCGCTGGGAGCCCCACCGTGACTGGGTGGTAACGATGGCATATCTGAACGAGATCGTCAAACAATATGACCGCCCGGATTTTTATGATTGGGGCATCTGCGATAAAGTGACCGGTGTGCTGATGGGCAACATCAGCATTGCCCCCGCCGAATCCTGTGAGCGTGAAAAGCCCTATGCCTGGAAAAACGTGAAAACCGAGCTGCTGGGCGGCATGTATGAGATCGGTTACTCCTTGGGCAAAAAGTGGTGGAACCAGGGCTATGCCACCGAAGCCGCCGCTGCCGTGCGCGATTACTGGTTTGGCATGGTAGGTGCGCCCTGGCTGGCCGGGTTCCACGCCAGCCAGAATGTGGCAAGCAGCCGTGTGTTGGCCAAGACCGGCTTCCATTATGACCACGATACCGTTCTGCACCGCTTTGACGGCACCGAGGTGCCCTGCCTGGCCTGGTACCTGCTGAACCCCGGCAGCCAGAAATCCGATGAACCGGCAGCCGCTGCCCCCGCTGTACAGGCAGAACCAACGGAACCAGCGGAGAATGCCGAGACAACCGTCTGACATTCACTCCCCTGCCCCATACTTTTGCTGACCTGGCCGAATACGGCCAGAAAGGACCCCTATGGACGAAATGAAGGACCCCATCACCCTGGACTTTACCGCTACCCAGGCCCCGGCAGAGGACGCCCCTGTTGGGCAGAAGGCTCTGGACAGCGAGCGCCCGCCGGTGCGCGTTGTGCTGCTGGCGCTGGATCAGGGCAAGTTTGACTCCCAGCGCAGCCTGGATGAGCTTGCCGCCCTGGCGGAAGCCAACGGCATGCAGGCCGTTGCTACCGTGTGCCAGAAGCGCAGCACCCCCGAAGCCGCCACCCTTCTGGGGGAGGGCAAAGTGGAGGAAGCGCGCCTGGTATGCCTGAATACCGATGCCGAGGCCGCCATCTTTGACGGCGAGCTGACCGGCAGCCAGATCCGCAACCTGAGCGCGGCTTTGCAGGTGGAAGTGCTGGACCGCACGATGCTGATTTTGGAAATCTTCCGTGCGCGCGCCACCACCAACGAGGGCAAGCTGCAAACTGAGCTGGCCACCCTGAAATACCGCATGCCGCGCCTGCAGGGCCTTGGCGAGGCGCTGAGCCGCCAGGGCGGCGGTGGCGGCGGCGGTGGTGGTGCCCGCCGCGGTGCCGGTGAAACCAAGCTGGAGCTGGACCGCCGCTACCTGCGCAGCCGCATTGAAAAGCTGGAAAGCCGCCTGAAAGAGCTGGAAAAGCGCCGTGGTGAAACCCGCCGCGCCCGCCAGAAAAACGGTGTTCCGGTCATCTCATTGGTGGGCTACACCAACGTGGGCAAAAGCAGCCTGACCAACGCTTTGTGCGGCGCAGAAATTTTTGAAGCCGACATGCTGTTTGCCACGCTGGACCCCACCGCCCGCAAATGCACGCTGCCCAGCGGGTTACAAGTGATCCTGGTGGATACAGTCGGCTTTGTCAGCCGCCTGCCGCATGATTTGGTGGATGCTTTTAAGAGCACACTGGAAGAAGCTGCCTGCTCTGACATCATCTTGAAAATTGCCGACGCCAGCGACAGCGAAGCCGCCGAGCAGCTGAGCGTGACCGATGAAGTGTTGAACGACCTGGGCTGCGGAGACATCCCGCAGGTGACGGTCTACAACAAGTGCGACCGCACCGGTGTTGCCCCCTATGACCCGGATGTGCTGCTGGTAAGCGCCAAAACCGGCTACGGGCTGGACAGCCTGCTGGCCAAGATTGACGAGATTCTGGCACACCGTGTGCGCACCATTGAGGTACTGTTGCCCTATGACAAGCTGGCCCTGGCCGATGTGTTCCGCACCCGCGGCAGCGTTCTGGCTGAAGAATACCGCGAAAACGGCGTGTATTACAAGGCAACCGTAAAGGTGGATGACCTGCACCGGTTTGAAGCGTACCTGCTGTAAGCGCAACCGTTCGCTTTGTGCAAGATAACAAAGGCAATACCGCATAATTCTAAGTGCCGATACGGCGAGCGAGGTGCGGCAGATGCCAAGCCAAAAGCGCAGATAATACTGGATGTCTTATCGAGCATTTTGGCAACGCAGATGCCGTGCCGCAGCTGCCGGAGCGGTGCTTAAGCCGCAAGGCGGGAATTGTGCGGTGTTGCCCAAATACTGATTTTATTGCTGATTGTAGACAAAAAGACCTCCATCCCTGCACGGTTCTGTGCTTGGGATGGAGGTCTTTGGTTTATTTGTGTGTACCCTGCGTTACGGCAAAATTATTCCGCCGTCAGCAGTTTAACAGCGCGAGAGGTGCCCAGGCGGTCTGCGCCCAGATCCAGGAACTTTTCCATGTCCTCAACGGTGGAAATGCCGCCGGCTGCCTTGATCTTGCAGCGGCCGCGCACGCAACGGGCAAACAGCTCAATATCATGGAAGGTTGCACCTGCGGTAGAAAAGCCCGTGCTGGTCTTGATGAAGTCGGCACCGGCTTCCACCACGATATCGCACATCTTCTCTTTTTCTTCATCGGTCAGCAGGCAGGTTTCAATAATAACCTTGAGCACCTTATCCCCCACGGCCCGCTTGACGGCGGCGATATCCTCGCGCACAGCGTCATATTCCTTGTTCTTCAGGCGGCCGATATTGATGACCATATCCACTTCCTCGGCGCCGTTTTCCACAGCGGTCTTTGCTTCAAAGCACTTGGAAGCAGTATCCATTGCACCCAGAGGGAAGCCGACCACGCAGCACACCGCAACACGGCCCGCCATATACTGCACAGCCTGCTTGACATAGCAGGTGTTGATGCAGACGGATGCAGTATGATACTTGATGGCATCATCGCACAGGGCCTGAATCTGGGGCCAGGTAGCCTCCGGTTTCAACAGGGTGTGGTCAACTTTGGAAAGGATTTCCTCCTTGGTGTATTTCATTTGAATTCTTCTCCTTTTTTACAGGTCTTGCACAGGTGCGCCTGGTGCAGGCCGATGGTCGAAAATACAATGGCCGTCAGGCTGACCGTTGCGCCCACAATGCCCAGGATCAGGCCGGTCAGACGGAATGCACCGCCGCGGATTTTGTTTGTCATAAGAAAGCCCTCCTTATCATCGTCGGTTTGGTTGTTTCGGGTTTCTATCTGTTCTGTGTTGTTATTTCTTTTTGAAAATAAACAACTTGCTGAACACATAGTTGGATACAATCACGATAACCTGGCTGAACAGTTTAACACCCATGGCCCACAGGTCAGCGTTGGCTGCGGCAAATGCCACATGCGGTGCCAGCACGCTGACGCCCAGCCAGATGATGACCTGGTCCATGACCATGGTGCCAATACGGCAGGCCACAAACTGGCCAAACTCCGCCAGAGCAGCCTGGCCGCTGTTTTTGCTGCGGAACACAAAGGTGCGGTTGGTCCAGTAGGCAAACAGAATGCAGATGATATTATCCAGCACATTGCCAATGCCGGTTGCAAAGCCCGTGCCCAGCACAGCCTGGAACACGGCAAACAGCACCAGGTTCAACAGCGTGGCAAGCCCGCCAAAAAACAGGTAGGCAAACCCCTCATAATATTTTTTAATAAAAGCCTTTAATTTTTCCATGCAGTTTATCCTTTACCACACAGCGCAGGGAGGTTTGCAGCGCTGCTCGCCAGTGTACGCCAACAGTGCACACTGGCATATAACAAAAGGGGCCCGCCTGTTGCCAGGCAGGCCCCTGCTGCAATTCGGGGATTATTCAGCGTCCTCGGCAGCCTCGTCGAGGCAAGCCTTCATGGACAGGCTGATGCGCTTGCGATCAAAGTCAACATTGATCAGCTTAACCTTGACCATGTCGCCGACCTTCAGAACGTCGGAAACCTTGTTCACGCGCTCGTTGCTGATCTCGCTGATGTGGACCAGACCGTCAATGCCCGGCAGAATGCGGACAAATGCACCGAACTTGGTGATGGAAACGACCGGAGCCTCGAACTCAGAGCCGATGGGATACTCGTTCTTGAGCTTCTCCCAAGGGTTGTCCTCTTCCTTCTTGTAGCCCAGGGAAACCTTCTGGTTCTCGGGGTCATAGCTCTTAACATACACTTCGATGGTATCGCCAACGCTGACGACCTCAGAAGGATGCTTGATGTTGTTCCAGCTCAGTTCGCTGATGTGGCACAGGCCATCCACGCCGCCGATGTCAACAAAGGCACCGTAGGAAGTCAGGCTCTTGACAACGCCAGTGTACTGCTTGTCAACTTCAACGTTCTTCCAGAACTCATCGCGCTTTGCCTTGTTTTCTTCAGCAGTAACCTTGTTGATGCTGCCGACGATCTTGCGGCCTGCGCACTCGGTGATAACCAGCTTAACGTGCTGGCCAACCAGCTTGGTGTAGTCCTCGTCGCGGCGCATGGTAGCCTGAGAACGGGGAACAAACACACGAACGCCCTTGACGTTGACAACAACGCCGCCCTTGTTGGCTTCCATGACGTCGCCTTCCATAACGGTGCCGTTTTCAGCAGCCTCGGAAACATCCTTCATGCCCTTCTGGGCTTCAAAACGGACACGAGAAAGGGTGTCAACACCTTCCTGGTCATTGGTCTTGACAACAACCAAATCCAGCTCGTCGTCCACCTTAACAAGGTCTTCCATCTTGGCGTTGGGGTCATGGCTCATCTCGCTGAGCTTGACGATACCAGTGTGCTTGGAACCATCAATACCGACGACACATTCCGTCGGGGAAACGCTGATGACCTTGGCTTTTACGATCTTACCTGCGTACAGGGGCTTTGCTTCGGATGCAGCGAGCATCTCCTCAAAGCTCATGTCGTCACGGATTTCTTCACTCATACAGTTAAGTACCTCCTCAATTATAGACGAAGGCGTTGAAGCCCCGGCTGTTACGCCCACGATCCTGGCACCGTTAAGCCAATCTTTGTCGAGTTCATCAGCTGTCTCCACATTGATAGCTTTGGTATGCCGGGCCGCGACCTGCAACAGCTTTTGGGTATTGGAAGAATGATGACCACCAATGACGACCATATGATCGCATTTTTGGCTGAGGTCTTCCGCTTCCTGTTGCCTCGCCCACGTCGCATTACATATTGTATCAAATATTTTTGCATTTGTACACTGGTTTTTCAAAAATTCCTTGCAAGTTTCCCAGCTTTGGACATTGAAAGTGGTTTGCGCTACCGCAAAAATAGATTTTTGTTGTGTAAGTTCCGGCAGCAGCTTTTCCAGCTCTGCCAAGTTGGCAAACACTTCCACTTTTCCCGTAGTATGGCCCACAATTCCCTGTACTTCGGGGTGTTTGGCATCGCCTGCCACCAGCAGCATGGCGCCCTCCGCACCGGCCCGCGCAGCAATTTTATGGATTTTTGTGACAAATGGGCAGGTGGCATCATGATACGCCAGGCGGCGTGTTGAGATTTTATCATACACACTCTGCCCAACGCCGTGGCTGCGGATGACAACCTCGCAGCCGTCCGGCACATCGTCCACACTGTCACAGGTAATGGCACCTTTGCTTTCCAGATCCTCCACCACCTGCGGGTTATGGATCAGCGGGCCAAGGGTTGCCACCGGGCGGCCCTGCTCCAACAATTCATAAGTCAGCTTGACCGCGCGGTTTACCCCAAAGCAGAACCCTGCGGTTTTTGCAAGAATAATTTGCATGGTTATTTCTCCCTGCATCGCGTTTTAGAAGTGATTTTCTTCGTACAGGCGTTCCAGTTCGGTTTTCAGGCGGGTGCGCAGGGCACGCAGCTTGGGTACCGAGCGGCGCGGGTCCTCTACCTTCATCTCCTCTGCCGGGATGGGGGTGCCAAAGCAGATGCGGATGCGGCAGAACATGTGCATGCGCTTATCCGGCGTATCGTAAATAATGCGGCAGGGCACCATGTCGGCATCGGCGTTGCCGGCAATCAGGAAAGCACCGCTTTTTAAGGTCAGCAGTTCGCCGGTCTTGCTGCGGGTTCCTTCAGGGAAGATCAGGATCGGCGTGCCGTTTTTGCATTCGTCTGTCACTTTATTAACGGTGCCCATATCGCCCTTGCCGCGGTCAATGGGCACCGCGCCCATGCAGCTCAAAAACCAACCGATCAGCGGATTTTTGAACAGCTCCTGCTTGGCCAGGATGGTATAGCGCTTCCAGCTGAACACCGCTTCCAGAATATAGACCGGGTCCAGGTCCGAAAGGTGGTTGGATGCGATAACATGGGCACGCCCGCGGGGGATGTTCTCTTTGCCGACCACCTCAATGCGCCACAAAATATGCAGCAGCGGCCAGACGATCGGCAGCAGGATCCAATAAAGCAGCATAGTTTTCCACCATTTCTTAGTAATTGGTTAAATGTTTGTTGTTCTGTGTTTTTGGGTACGTTGAGCCGTCAGGTTATTTGCTCCGTGTATTGTCGGAAGAGATTACCTACGGCAACACCGCACAATGTGCGCCCTTATGGATTCTACAGAACAAATATTCGTTTTGGGGGCAGCTTTCCCCTGTTTCCAGGTACAACGCTCTCCCCCTGCTCGCAGCGCGGCTTTTATTTTGCGCGGTCCTGAATGACTTTCTTCAGGGCTTCAAAGCTCTGGTCAAAGTTCAGCTCGCTGGTATCCACCAGCACAGCGTCTTCGGCCTGGCGCAGCGGGGCTGCTGCACGGTGGGTATCCTGATAGTCGCGCGCGCGGACATCGGCCAGAACATTCTGGTAGTCGTGCTTTTCGCCTTTCATCAGCAGCTCTTTATAGCGGCGCTCTGCGCGGGCTTCCGGGGTGGCAGTCAGGAAGATTTTTACCGTTGCGTTGGGCAGCACCACAGTGCCGATATCGCGGCCATCCATCAGCACATCGCGGCTGGCGGCCAAAGTGCGCTGGGCATCCAGCAAAAAGGTGCGCACAGCCGGAATCGCCGCCACAGCGGAAGCCGCCATGCCGATCTCCTCGGCACGGATGGCCGAGGAGACATCCTCGCCGTTCAGGTAAAAGTGCTGGGTGCCCTCCTCCAGCTTGGTATCCAGGTGGATTTGCGGCAGCAGGGCCTCCACGGCAGCGGCATCATGCGGGTCCTTGCCTTGGCGCACAGCGTACAGGCCGATGGAGCGGTACATGGCACCGGTATCTACATAGGTAAAGCCCATATCCGCAGCAAGGCGTTTGGCAAGGCTGGATTTGCCCGCCCCGGACGGGCCATCGATTGCAACAGAGATCATCAGAAAAACTTCCTTCCGTTATAGTACTGTGTTTGTAGAAATAGGCGATATTTTCGACTTTTCTGATACACCCTAGGTATCGTTTCCTATCGCGCGCACCGCAGCTTGTGCGGTGGCCCATGCAATTTGCAGGTTGTAGCCGCCGGTGCGGGCATCCACATCCAGCACTTCGCCCGCAAAATACAGGCCGGGGCACAGCTTGCTCTGCATGGTTTTGGGGTCAACCTCTTTGGTATCCACGCCGCCAGCCGTAATCACCGCGTGCTGCAAATCGCCCAGTTCGCTGATGGGCACCTGCCAGTGCTTGCACAGGTGTACCAGTGCCATCTTCTGTTCGCGGGTGATCTGGGCGGCACGGGTGGCGGGGTCAACGCCCCACTTTTTAACGGCAACCGGCCGCATCGAGTTGGGCAGCAGCTTTTCCAGTGCCCCCTGGGCACTGTGGCCGCCAAGGGCCGCAAAGTCGCGGGTCAGGCGGTCATACAGTATTTTTTCATCCAGGGCAGGCTTCAAGTCAAACTCTGCAATATAGCGGTGCAGCTGCACATCATCAATATAGGTCGAAGCCGAAAGCACCAGCGGGCCGGAGATGCCAAAGTGAGTGAAAAGTGCTTCGCCCTGCTCAGTAAACAGCGGTTTGCCGTCTTTCAGCAGGGTCAAGGTCACGTTGCGCAGGCTTAGGCCCATCATCTGGCGGCAGGCCGGATCCGGGCTGACCAGGCTGCACAGGCTGGGCTGGGGCGGCACAATGGTGTGGCCCGCCTGCCGTGCCAGCTTATAGCCGGAGCCATCGCTGCCGGTGGCGGGGTAACTGGTGCCGCCGGTAGTAACCAGAACATGGGCTGCGCGGTGGGTTTTGCCATCCGAGGTGCGCACGCCAACACAGCGACCATCCTCAATCAACAGCTCTTTGGCGCTGCCATGCACAAATTTGGCATCGGCGGCATAGCTGCGCAGGGCGGCCAGCACATCGGCGGCACGGTCGCTCTGCGGGAACACCCGGCGACCGCGTTCCGTTTTGAGCGGCACGCCAAGGGATTCAAACAGTTCCATAGCGCTTGCCGGAGAGAATGCGTACAGCGCGGAGTACAAAAAGCGCGGGTTATGGCGCACATAGTTCAAAAACTCGCGCACATCACAATCATTGGTCACATTGCAGCGGCCCTTGCCGGTAATCAGCAGCTTTTGGCCGGGGCCTTTGGGGTTGTGTTCCACCACGGCGGTGGTCAGCCCCCGTGCGCAGGCGGCACCGGCGGCCATCAGGCCCGCCGCACCGCCGCCAATAATCAACAGATCAGGCATTCGGTGATGACTCCTTTATTGCGGTAGCAGATCAGGCACCCGTATGTGTACAGCAGCAGCAGCGGGTGCACGGTGGAAAGATACATGGTGGATGTGCCAATGCCAAAGCTGGAAACCTCAACAAAGGCGATCATGCCGCAGCGCAGGGCTGCCATAGCCAACAGGCCAAACAGCAGCAGCCAAGGCAGTGCTGCCCCTGCCATGCGGCGGCGCAAAACCATGGGCAATGCGCACAGATGCCGCACCACAGCCCACACAAAGGCCAGCGGCAGCAGCACCGCGTACACGCAGCGCAATACGCCAAGCGCGCGGTAGGCCAGCTTTTGCAGCGGCGCATAGTAGGGCGTATCCTTGCCCGCTTCAGCGGCATTATTAAAGTTACAGTGCAGGTAGGCAGACCATTGGGCAACGTCCTCGGTGGTTCCGATAGAGCGCAGGGTCTGGTAATAGGCCGGGCAATCCTGGAAGGTCAGGGCCCAGAGGGCGCTCTTGGCAGCTTCCCGGATTGCGGGCAGTACATACTGCGAACGGATGGGCTGGCTGGTGGCGCTGCGCCTGCCGCTGCGGGCGGGCAGGGTGTCGTTATCACAGGCAGCATTGATGGCATCGGCTACGCTCTGCCAATAGGCATCGGCGGTGGCAGCGTCGGCGTAAATGCCCTCATACTGGGCGGCACGGCGGATTGCCCAATAAAAGCTGCCCGCACGGTAATCGTCCAGTTCCGGGTCGCGGAAATCATTTTGCAGTTGGGGGTCCTCCTCCAGCCAGTATTGCAGGCATTGCAGCTGCGGGATCTCGGCATACAGCTTTTCGCGCGCATCGGCGGGCACGCTGAGCAGCGGCTCGTCCGAATCCGTCGCCACGCGGGTCATGGCACCCATCGCATCGGCAAAAGAGCCCTCGCTGAAATCCGAAAGCCCCCACACGCCGTACCAGTACTGGTTCAGCGCGCAGAAAATGCCCACCCCTGCCGCCAGAACCGCATATGGAATCACCTGCGCCGCGGCGCACAGCCAGCGGCGGCGGTGCAGCAGCACCACCAGCATGCAAAGGGTAGCCGCAATGGCAAAAGGCAGCAAAAACAGCCCGGCATCTTCACGGTTCAGGTAACCGCAGGCAAGGCCAACGCCCGCTGCCAGCAGCCACGGCCAAATGGGTGCCTGCTGGCGGGTATAAAACACAGCCCGCAGCGCCGCCCCCGCCATACCGGCAAAAAACAGCAGGCAGAGCGCCGGGAAGATATTATCCCGGTAAACGCGCAGCGTGTAAGACGCCCAGCTGGACGGCAGAAATGCCAGCAGCGCGTACAGCAGCAGGGTCAAGGCCCTGGCCTGGCCCGCCGGGCTTTTGCGCCACAGCGGGCGCAGAGCAAACGCCGCCAGCAGCGCTGCAGCACACCACAGCAGTGCCCCGCCCAACAGGTAGGGCAGGTGCAGTTTGTTGAGCAGTGCCAGCCAGACGGCAAAAAACATGCTTTTGGAAAGCGTTAAATAGTCGTATTCCCCCAGCCACTGGCCGCTGGTGATGGCGTTGGCCGCGCGGAACATCAGTTCATCGTCCAGCGGGGCGCCGCCAGCCCACATATAGGCCAGCTGAAAATGGGTGACTGCGCAGCGTAGCAGGGTAATAAGCGCCGCCCACAGCCAGAATGCGCGGCGGGTCAGCGCTGGCCGCAGCCCGCGCAGGCGGGATAACAGGTTCGGCATGCCGGGTCACGGCCTCCTTTATGGCATCACAAGGGTGCGGGCCGGTCTGCCCGCGGGTGTTTTGCCGTGTGTTTCGTTTTCTAAGGCAACACCGCACAGGCAACACCGCACAATTCCCGCCTTGCGGCTTAAGCACCGCTCCGGCAGCTGCGGCACGGCATCTGCGTTGCCAAA
>ENA-UEPJ01000726-UEPJ01000726.1-human-gut-metagenome-genome-assembly--contig:-NODE-726-length-43881-cov-21.491234_pt1 | contig 43881 bp, 30 predicted proteins | sample MGYA00242890_ERZ507896 | MGnify/ENA primary metagenome ERZ507896 (study PRJEB26167, sample SAMN06115508) | human gut metagenome | host: Homo sapiens | place: China:Qinghai | collected 2015-08-20...
GAATATACGGAAGAAAATTGTGGAAATTGTGACAACTGTTTAAACCCTAAAAAACAAGTGGAGGCTCAAGAGTTATTATGTGCCGTGATTGAAGCGATTATCGCGGTGAAAGAAAATTTTAAGGCAGATTATATCATAGACATACTACAAGGTAGAGAAACGTCGGAAGTACAGGCTCACCTACACGAAGATCTCGAAGTGTTCGGTTCGGGTATGGGAGAAGAAGACAAAACATGGAATGCAGTGATCCGACAAGCTTTGATTGGCGGTTACTTGAGCAAAGATGTGGAGAATTATGGTCTCCTGAAAGTGACGGAAGAAGGGCATAAGTTCCTGAAGAAGCCAAAATCGTTCAAGATTACTGAAGATAATGATTTTGAAGAAACGGAAGAAGAAGTACCTGCACGTGGCGGTGGCTCTTGTGCGGTAGACCCGGCTCTTTATTCAATGCTGAAGGACCTACGGAAGAAGCTGTCCAAGAAACTGGAAGTTCCTCCTTATGTCATTTTCCAGGATCCGTCTTTGGAAGCGATGGCTACCATCTATCCGGTGACATTGGATGAACTGCAGAATATTCCGGGCGTAGGTGCCGGAAAGGCGAAACGCTATGGTGAAGAGTTCTGTAAGCTGATCAAACGTCATTGCGAAGAGAATGAAATCGAACGTCCGGAAGATTTACGTGTACGTACGGTTGCCAATAAATCAAAGATGAAAGTGGCTATTATTCAGGCTATCGACCGTAAAGTGGCGCTGGACGATATCGCTCTTTCCAAAGGAATCGAGTTTGGTGAACTGCTGGATGAAGTGGAAGCAATCGTTTACTCCGGAACTAAACTGAATATCGACTACTTCCTGGAAGAAATTATGGATGAAGATCATATGCTCGATATCTATGATTACTTCAAGGAATCTACGACAGACAAGATTGATGATGCTCTTGACGAACTGGGCGATGAATTTACCGAAGAGGAAGTCCGACTGGTGAGAATCAAGTTCATCTCTGAAATGGCTAATTAAAAAAGCGAAAAAAATAGGCGTGCAGGTATGCTGTTTTGAATAAAAACCGTATATTTGCACGCAATAAATTTTTAAACGCACAGCCCTATGTCATTTATTGCTGATAAGATTGTAATGGATGGGTTAACTTACGATGACGTATTGTTGATCCCCGCTTATTCTGAAGTTTTACCGCGCACTGTCGATCTCTCGACAAAGTTTTCAAGAAACATTGAGTTAAAAATTCCTTTTGTGACGGCTGCCATGGATACGGTTACCGAAGCGAAAATGGCTATTGCCATTGCTCGTGAGGGGGGTATCGGAGTGATTCACAAAAATATGTCTATCGAAGAACAGGCAAGACAAGTTGCCATTGTGAAGCGTGCCGAGAATGGTATGATTTATGACCCTGTAACGATTAAAAGAGGCTCTACCGTTCAAGACGCTTTGGACATTATGGCAGAATACAAGATTGGTGGTATCCCTGTGGTAGATGACGAAGGCTATTTGGTAGGTATTGTTACCAACAGAGACTTACGTTTCGAAAGAGATATGACTAAGCATATCGATCTTGTCATGACTCCGAAAGAAAAATTGGTGACTACTAACCAGTCTACTGACTTGGAGTCTGCTGCCCAGATTCTTCAGAAGCATAAGATTGAGAAACTTCCGATTGTCGGAATGGATGGAAAGTTGATCGGTCTGGTTACTTATAAAGACATTACAAAAGCAAAAGACAAACCGATGGCTTGTAAAGATGCCAAAGGTCGTTTGCGTGTAGCTGCCGGTGTGGGGGTTACTGCCGATACGTTGGACCGTATGCAGGCTTTGGTAGATGCAGGTGCGGATGCTATTGTCATTGATACGGCTCACGGACATTCGATGTACGTGATTGAGAAACTGAAAGAAGCTAAGAAACGCTTCCCTGATATTGATATTGTAGTAGGTAATATTGCTACCGGAGAAGCTGCGAAAGCATTGGTGGAAGCAGGTGCCGATGCGGTGAAGGTCGGTATCGGTCCGGGTTCTATCTGTACTACTCGTGTGGTTGCAGGCGTAGGCGTTCCGCAGTTGTCGGCTGTATATGATGTAGCGAAAGCCTTGAAAGGTACAGGTATTCCTTTGATTGCCGATGGTGGTTTGCGTTATTCGGGTGATGTGGTAAAAGCGTTGGCTGCCGGTGGATATTGTGTGATGATCGGATCATTGGTTGCCGGAACGGAAGAGTCTCCAGGTGATACAATCATCTTCAATGGTCGTAAATTCAAATCCTATCGAGGCATGGGCTCATTGGAAGCAATGGAGAATGGCTCAAAAGACCGTTATTTCCAAAGTGGAACGGCTGACGTAAAGAAATTGGTTCCGGAAGGCATTGCTGCCCGTGTTCCCTATAAAGGTACGCTTTTCGAAGTGGTTTATCAATTGACAGGTGGTTTACGTGCAGGTATGGGATACTGTGGCGCTGCTAATATTGAAAAACTTCATGACGCGAAGTTTACCCGTATTACCAATGCAGGGGTAATGGAAAGCCATCCGCATGATGTGACGATTACCAGTGAATCGCCTAATTATAGTCGTCCGGAATAATAAATATAAACGGTGAACTGTTAACGGTGAACGGTGAACAGGCTGTATGAATCAGCAGATGTTCGCTGCTCACCGTTTATTGTTTGTAAAATGAGAATTGATGATGAAAAGATGTTTGTTGCCGCTATGTGCCTGTCTCTTTGGAATTCTGGCTTTTGCGCAGGAAGATCCTGTGCTGATGCGTGTTAACGGGAGAGGGGTTTCCCGTTCGGAATTTGAATATTCGTATCATCATTATAGGGCAGGTGGGGGGAGGGATCTTTCCCCTAAAGAATATGCACTGCTGTTTTCTCAGGCAATACAGAAAGTTGAAGCTGCTAAGGCTATCAGACTTGATACAACTGCTGCCTTTCGCAAACAACACGAAGAGAATCGGATTAAGTTGATGGAGGATTGTCTGGTTGATAAACAGACGGTAGATAGCTGCGTTCGTGTTTCCTATCAGAAAATGGCACTGAAAGCACGTACTGGGCAAGTGCAAGTAATGCAGATTTTTAAGTATTTACCACAGACAATAACTTCCCGACATTTGGAAGAAGAAAAAGCTCGGATGGACTCTATTTATCAGGCTATCCGGAATCAGCCCGGATTGGATTTCTCTGCTTTGGTGGAATGTTATTCGGATGATAGGCAAAGCCGTTGGATTGGAGGATTGCAAACTACTGTTGAGTTTGAAAATATTGCTTTTGCTTTGTCGAAGGGAGAAATCTCCGAACCGTTTTTTACTCCTGCGGGAATCCATATTCTGAAGGTCATGGATAGGAAGGAGTTGCCTGTGTATGAGGACGTAGTCGATGGAATTGTACAGCGCATATTGCATAAGGAAATTCGGAATCAGGGGATCGGAAAAGTAATAGAGCGACTGAAAAGGGAGTGGAGGTATACTCCGAATCAGACAGGTATAGAGGAACTGTTGACAAAAGGAGATACGGAACGGACATTGTTTGCTATTGATGGGCAGGAGTATACAGGAGGTCGGTTCAAACAATTTGCTGCTTCCCATCCTATGACTGTGAAACGTCAACTTGAGGAATTTGTAGCAAAGTCTCTATTGGACTATGAAAGTAGAAATTTAGATAAAAAATATCCGGAGGCTCGGTACGCATTGCAAAAGGCGGATGAAGATTATCTTATAAAGGAAATGACACGGCAGAAAGTGGAGTTGCCTGCAATGAATGATCGGGTCGGATTGGCTACTTACTTTAAATTTCATTCATCTGATTACCACTGGGATAACCCTCGCTACAAAGGTGTTGTTCTTCACTGTGCCGATAAAAAGATTGCGAAGCGGGCAAAAAAGATGTTGAAGAAGTTACCTGCCGATGAATGGATGGATAAGCTCCGGCAAACTTTTAATACATCCGGAGCGGAAAAGATACAGATTGAACAGGGAACGTTTGCCGACGGAGAGAATAAATATGTCAATAAACTGGTTTTTAAGAGCGGAGATTTTGAACCTTTATTGTCTTATCCTTTTACTATAGTTGTCGGCAAAAAGCAGAAAGGTCCGGATGATTATCGGGAAGTAATAGACCGGGTGCGGAAGGATTATAGAACCTATCTTGACACGTGCTGGACGCGGGAATTGAGGGAGTCTGGTAAGGTTGAAATAAACCAAGAGGTTTTAAAAACAGTTAATAATAACTGATGTAACCGATTATTCACTATCTTCGTACCTTAAATAAGTAGATTTCAGTTGACAATGCGAATATTAGTCCTCTTACTGATTACCCTTCTCGGTTGTGGGGCGTGCAAGGAACAGCGCGACCACAAAGGAAAGACTCCTTTGGTAGAGGTGGACGGTAACTTTTTGTATAAAGAAGATTTGATGTCCGTGCTTCCTGTCGGGTTGTCAAAAGATGATAGTATTCTCTTCACCGAGCATTATATTCGTAGCTGGACGGAAGAAATCTTATTGTATGAAAAAGCGGCAAACAATATTCCGGACAATGTCGATGTGGACAAACTGGTGGAAAATTATCGGAAAGCGTTGATTATGCATACTTATCAGCAAGAATTGATAAACCAGAAGTTGACGAATGATATCTCCGAACAAGAAATTACGGATTATTACGGACAGAACAAGGAACTGTTCAAATTGGAGAATCCGTTGATTAAGGGGTTGTTTATCAAAGTGCCGTTGACGGCTCCCCAACTGAATAATGTGCGCAGGTGGTATAAATCTGATAAACAGGATGCTATTGAAAGTCTTGAAAAATATAGTTTGCAGAATGCGGTGAAATATGAGTACTTTTACGACAAATGGGTATCCGTGACGGATGTGTTGGATATGATTCCGTTGAAAGTGGAAGCTCCGGAAGAATATGTGAATAAACACCGTCAGATAGAATTGAAAGATACGGCATTCTGTTATTTCCTGAATGTGAGTGATTATCGTGGAGCGGGAGAGGAAAAACCGTATGAGTTTGCCCGTCCGGAAGTGAAAGACCTGCTGGTCAATCAAAAGCGGGTAGATTTTATGGAACGAGTGAAGAATGATCTCTATCAGCAGGCAGTAAGCAAGAAGAAGATTATATATAATTATTAAATACAAAGAATGAAGAAGTTTGTGAACTTTAGATTTGTTGTTACCCTTGTCTTGGCAGTATTTGCTAATGTGGCAACTTATGCTCAGGATAATGTGGTTGATGAAGTAGTTTGGGTAGTAGGTGACGAAGCTATTTTGAAATCAGATGTAGAAGAGGCTCGTATGGATGCCCTGTATAATGGACGCAGATTCGAAGGCGATCCGTATTGTGTGATTCCTGAAGAGATTGCCGTGCAGAAGTTATTTTTGCATCAAGCTAAGTTGGATAGTATTGAGGTTTCCGAAGCGGAGATCATCCAGCGTGTAGATATGATGACCAATATGTATATCCAGCAGATCGGTTCAAAAGAAAAAATGGAGGAATACTTCAATAAGACTTCGACACAGATTCGCGAAACTTTGCGTGATAATGCGCGTGACGGGTTGACAGTGCAGAAGATGCAGCAGAAATTGGTGGGAGAGATCAAGGTGACTCCGGCGGAAGTACGCCGTTACTTCAAAGATCTTCCGCAGGATAGCATTCCTTATATCCCGACACAGGTGGAAGTGCAGATTATCACGTTGCAACCGAAGATTCCTATCTCGGAAATTGAAGATGTGAAGAAGAAATTGCGTGACTACACAGACCGTGTGACAAAAGGGGAAATTGACTTCTCTACATTGGCGCGTTTGTATTCTGAGGATAAAGCTTCTGCCATCAAAGGTGGTGAGTGTGGATTTATGGGACGCGGTATGATGGATCCGGCCTATGCGAATGTAGCATTCAGCTTGCAGGATCCGAAGAAGGTTTCCAAGATCGTGGAGTCGGAATTTGGTTATCACATCATTCAATTGATTGAAAAGCGCGGTGACCGTGTGAATACCCGCCACATCCTGTTGCGTCCGAAAGTATCGGAGAAGGAACTGACCGAAGCTTGCGCACGTCTGGATTCTATTGCTGACGATATCCGTGCGAACAAATTTTCTTTTGATGAAGCAGCAGCCGTTATCTCACAAGATAAGGATACCCGTAACAACCATGGTATCATGGTGAATGTTAATGAGCACTCGGGTATTACTACTTCTAAGTTCCAGATGCAGGATCTTCCACAGGACGTTGCCAAAGTTGTGGACAAGATGAATGTGGGAGAAATTTCAAAAGCCTTTACAATGATAAACGAGAAGGATGGAAAAGAAGTTTGTGCAATCGTGAAGTTGAAAACAAAGATCAATGGTCATAAGGCTACCATTGCGGAAGACTATCAGGACTTGAAAGAAATTGTAATGGATAAGCGTCGTGAAGAGATGTTACAAAAATGGATTCTGGACAAACAGAAACATACCTATGTACGTATCAACGAAAACTGGCAGAAGTGTGACTTCAAATACCCGGGTTGGGTGAAGAAGGATTGATGTTTAACAGCTTGATTTTATATGCTGAAACGAAATAAGAAAGATAAACAACAAGACAGGCATAGATGGCTCCTTATAGGCTTTCTATGCCTGTTTGGCGTATGTCTTGTGGCGCAAAATCCCAAGAAACCGGCAGACAAGAAACAACAACCGGCGAATAAGCAACAGTCGGAAAGTAAGAAGCAGCCGGAAAATAAAAAGACAAAGGTTTATTTGCTTCATGCGGATGAGGGACAGGCGGATAAACTGTCTCGTCCGGACGTGCAAGTACTGATCGGTAATGTGAAAATGCGCCATGACAGTATGTATATGTATTGTGACAGTGCGCTGATTTTTGAGAAAACCAATTCTGTAGAGGCTTTCAGTAATGTTCGTATGGAGCAGGGAGACACCTTATTCATCTACGGTGATTATCTATATTACGACGGAATGACGCAGATTGCGCAACTCCGTGAAAACGTGAAAATGATTAACCGTAATACGACTTTGCTGACGGATAGCTTGAATTATGACCGTCTTTATGATCTCGGGTATTACTTCGAGGGAGGAACTTTGATGGATGAAGAGAATGTGCTGACTTCCGACTGGGGGGAGTATAGTCCTGCTACCAAACAGTCGGTGTTTAATCATGACGTGAAATTGGTTAACCCGAAGTTTGTATTGACTTCCGATACATTAAGGTATAATACAGAGAACAAAATCGCAGTTATTCTCGGTCCTTCAAACATCGTTAGTGACAATAACCATATCTACTCCGAGCGTGGATTCTATAATACATTGACCGAGCAAGCCGAACTGTTGGACCGTTCCATTCTGACCAATCAAGGAAAGAAATTGGTGGGCGACAGTCTGTTCTACGACCGTGTTGCCGGTTATGGGGAAGCGTTCGACAATGTGAAGATGACGGATGCCATCAATAAGAATATGCTGACAGGAGATTATTGTTTCTACAATGAATTGACTGACTCCGCCTTCGCAACAAAACGGGCTGTGGCTATCGACTACTCACAGGGGGATAGCCTCTTTATGCACGGAGATACTTTGCAGCTGGTGTCTTACAATCTGAATACCGACTCGTTGTATCGTTTAATGAAAGCTTATCATAAAGTACGTATGTATCGTACAGACGTGCAAGGAGTATGCGATTCACTGGTTTATAATTCGAAAGATTCTTGTATGACCATGTATACCGATCCGATTCTGTGGAATGACGGTCAGCAGTTATTAGGTGAGGAAATCAAGATTTATATGAACGACAGTACTATTGATTGGGCACATATCATCAATCAGGCATTAACGGTGGAGATGAAGGATTCCATTCACTATAATCAAGTGTCCGGAAAGGAGATGAAGGCTTATTTCATAAATGGTGATATGCGTCATATCGAGGTAGTCGGTAATGTGCAAACGGCTTTCTATCCGGAAGAGAAAGACAGTACCATGACGGGATTTAACTGTTTGGAGGGCAGCGTGCTCCATCTTTATATGAAGGATAAGAAAATGGAAAAAGGGCTGTTTGTCGGCAAATCTAACGGAACGATGTATCCGATGGACCAAATCCCTCCTGACAAACTGCGTCTCCCTACTTTTTCCTGGTTTGACTATGTCCGTCCGTTGAATAAAGACGATATTTTCAACTGGCGTGGCAAACGTGCGGGAGAAACGTTGAAACCGACTACCGACAGGCGTCCAAAGACAGATAAGCGTAACTTAATTAATATGTAGCAGTATGGGAATGTTTAATTCGATGAGGAAACCCCGTGGCTTTAATCATCAATACATTTATGTAGACGAGCGTAAAGAGAAACTCGCCAAGATGGAAGAGAACGCTAAACGCGACTTGGGGATGTTGCCGGAGAAAGAATTTAATCCGGAAGATATCCGTGGTAAGTTTATCGAAGGAACTACCCACTTGAAAAGAAGAAAAGCAAGTGGTCGCAAGCCGATCTCTTTCGGAATCATATTGATTATCATTGCCTTTCTTCTCTATCTGTGGCATTATTTAGCAACAGGAAGCTGGAGTTTTTAATTTACGAAGTATGAGCGATATTATTCATTTGTTGCCGGATTCGGTAGCCAATCAGATTGCTGCCGGTGAAGTGATACAACGTCCGGCGTCTGTAGTCAAAGAGCTAGTGGAGAATGCAATTGATGCGGAGGCGCAAAATATACATGTGCTGGTGACTGATGCGGGAAAAACGAGTATTCAGGTTATTGATGATGGAAAGGGAATGTCCGAAACGGATGCCCGTCTTTCTTTCGAACGCCATGCTACATCCAAAATACGTGAGGCTTCCGATTTGTTTGCTTTGCGCACGATGGGATTTCGAGGAGAAGCTTTGGCTTCCATAGCCGCAGTGGCGCAGGTGGAGTTGAAGACACGTCCGGAATCAGAAGAGCTAGGGACAAAGCTGGTGATAGCGGGCTCTACAGTGGAGAGTCAGGAAGCTGTTTCCTGTTCTAAAGGAAGCAATTTCTCTATAAAGAATCTGTTCTTTAATGTGCCGGCCCGGCGTAAGTTTCTGAAAGCTAATTCCACCGAACTGAGCAATATCCTTGCTGAATTTGAACGGATCGCTCTCGTTCATCCGGAAGTTGCCTTCTCGCTTTACAGTAATGATTCCGAACTTTTCAATCTTCCCGTATCTCCGTTGCGCCAGCGTATCATGGCTATTTTCGGTAAAAAGCTTAATCAGCAACTGCTGAATATAGAGGTGAATACTACGATGGTGAAAATTTCCGGATACGTAGCTAAGCCGGAGACTGCCCGCAAGAAAGGTGCACATCAGTATTTCTTTGTCAATGGACGTTATATGCGCCATCCTTACTTTCACAAGGCGGTGATGGAAGCTTATGAGCAGTTGATTCCCGCCGGTGAACAGATCTCCTACTTCATTTATTTTGAAGTAGATCCGGCTAATATCGATGTGAATATCCATCCGACAAAAACAGAAATCAAGTTTGAGAATGAACAGGCTATCTGGCAGATTCTTTCGGCTTCTGTCAAAGAATCATTGGGTAAGTTCAGCGCTATTCCTTCTATTGATTTTGATACGGAAGACATGCCCGATATTCCGGCATTTGAGCAGAGCACCTCTTCCGAACCTCCTAAAGTTCATTATAATTCAGATTATAATCCGTTCAAGGTTTCGGCTGGAGGCAGTGGTGGCGGTTCATATAGTCGCTCCAAAGTGGAATGGGAAGATTTATACGGGGGATTGACAAAGGCTAGCAAAATGAATAATCCGATGCCCGAGCCTGAGACAGATTGGGAAAACCCTTTTAGTGGTGAACAACAATCGTTTGTCACGGAGAAAGAGGGAGAAACGCTGACATCCATAGCTTCGACCTTGTATGGCGATGAGCCTGTGGTGGAGAAAGGAAACCAACATTTGCAATTTAAAGGGCGCTTCATTCTGACTTCTGTGAAATCCGGTTTGATGCTTATCGATCAGCACCGGGCACATATCCGAGTACTTTTCGACCGTTATATGGAACAGATCCGGCAGAAACAAGGAGTATCTCAAGGCGTTCTCTTCCCGGAGATATTGCAGTTGCCGGCTTCGGAAGCAGCCGTGTTGCAAGGTATCATGGATGATTTGGCGGCGGTAGGTTTCGATTTGAGTAATTTAGGTGGCGGAAGTTATGCTATAAATGGCATTCCATCGGGTATCGAAGGATTGAATCCGGTTGAATTGGTGCGTAATATGCTGCATACGGCAATGGAAAAAGGAAACGATGTAAAGGAAGAAATCCAAAATATATTGGCTTTAACATTGGCGCGTGCGGCGGCAATCGTTTACGGGCAAGTATTGAGCAATGAAGAGATGGTAAGCCTTGTCGATAATCTTTTTGCCTGTCCTTCACCGAATTACACCCCGGATGGGAAAACAGTGTTGACAACGATCAAAGAGGAAGATATCGAACGTTTATTCAAATAAAACAAATTATTTTTTCTATTCATAAAACCTTTTAGTTCGGTTCGTGTTATTTAATTAGTTAAACAAAGAAAAAGATTTAAATAACCACTTAACTATTAGGTATATGAAAAAGATTCTGATGTTGCTGGCTTTTGCCGGCGTTGCGTCTGTCGCTTCTGCGCAGCAGACTATGACGGTAACTGAATACGAAGTGATTCAGGTACAGGATAAATATCAAGTAATAACCAATCCATTCTGGAGCAACTGGTTCTTCTCTGTAGGAGGTGGTGCTCAGGTGCTGTATGGCAACAATGACCATATCGGCAAATTCCGAGATCGTGTCGCTCCTACGTTTAATGTATCTGTCGGCAAATGGGTGACTCCGGGTTTGGGTGTACGTTTGCAATACAGCGGACTGCAAGCTAAGGGATTCACAATGAATGAAACGGCCGATTATGTAGTCGGTGGTCCGAGAGAAGATGGTTCTTACAAACAGAGATGGGATTATATGAACCTTCACGGTGATTTGATGATTAACTTAAATGCATTATTCGGTGGATATAATCCGGATCGTATTTATGAGATCATACCTTATATCGGTGCAGGTTGGGCTCACTCCTATACTCGTCCTCATACCAATTCGGCTACTTTCAATGCAGGTATCATCAACCGTTTCCGCTTGTCGAATGCTGTCGATTTGAATCTGGAATTGAGTGCAACAGGGCTGGAAGGTAAGTTTGACGGTGAACACGGAGGTAAACCTGACTATGACGGTATCTTAGGTGCTACTGTAGGTGTAACCTATTATTTCCCGACTCGTGGATTTCAACGTCCTGTACCACAGATTATCTCTGAAATCGAATTAAGTCAGATGCGTGATCAGATGAATGCGATGGCTGCCGCTAATCTGCAGTTGCAACAGCAGTTGGCTAACGCACAACAACCGGTGGAAATAGAAGACACTGAAGAAGTTGTGATTGCAGATACCAACATTGCCCCACGTACTGTATTCTTCAAGATTGGCTCTGATAAGTTGTCTCCGCAAGAAGAAATGAACTTGTCATACCTTGCTAATAAGATAAAAGAGTCTCCGAATACTACGTACACAATCAATGGATATGCAGACTCTGCAACCGGTACTCCGGCTTTCAACCAGAAGTTGAGTCTGGAACGTGCACAAGTTGTTAAAGATTTGCTCGTTAAGAAGTATGGCATTTCTGCCGATAGACTGAAAGTTGCTGCCGGTGGTGGTGTCGATAAATTCGGTCAACCGATCCTGAACCGTGTAGTATTGGTAGAATCAGCACAGTAACGAAATGATTTCAGCATTCAACGATTCTTTATAGTCGCTTGCTGAAAAAAGAAAAACGGCTGAAAGCGAAACCTGAAAGTAGGTGTTCTCGCTTTCAGCCGTCTTTTTATTAGTTCTCCTGTTGAATACAGTTTTATTTTTCTCTCCTATATTTTTCTTTTAGTTGAATATCGGCAGTGAAACTTTTAGGTTCGGATACAGGTCGCCTAGTTGTTTCAAAAAATCATTTGCTATGATAATGGCTTCTATTGTCTTTTGGGGATTCGTTGGTATTTCTGCAATATTGGTAAAAATCAAGCAGGAGTAGATGATGAGTACGACAGGTTTGTCATCAGTCTGTAGTGATAACTTATAAGCTTTTATGTTATTTCCGCGAGCTTGAGCCTGTGCCTGTACCGAACCGGTCAGTGGAAGTTCGGTAAGTCTGGAATTCTCAAGACGTGCTGCATCGAAGATAAAGTGCTGATCGATCTCACCGTCCGTATCTGTGTCGAATAAATGTAAGTTTTTTCCGCTTAGTACGAGATATTTAGGTGTTTGCACTGTGGTGAAACGTACTGCTCCCAAAGTTGCCATTCCTTTTAATTTATCTTTTACTCCGTCTTTGAGGGCAGAAGCTACCCCATATTCATTGCTGGCATAGTTGAAAGCATCAATCTTTTCCTGTTCCATCGCTTTCTTTAAGAAAGGTAGTTCGGAAGTCAGGAAGTGGTTTTTATACTTCTCGGCATTTGCAAATTCTGCTTTGAAATCAGTGTTGCTGACAATTTGAGCTTGTTGTGAGTTCTTGTTCTTTATATAGAACCAATACCCTAAATATAGGGCGATAAAAACGATGGGAATGAGTGTGTAAATTGACATAATTTATCTTTTTAAGTTATTGACTTAGGCGCAAATATATAAAAAAGTTAAGCAAAAACCATACAATTGTTTGGTTTTTTGCTTAACTTTCTGTCAATGTACACTTTATCAGTGGCTTATCATTTCAGTAATGAGTAAATATAACGGAAATTTTCAGCAAGAAGATCGACATCCAATCCGTTTAAGAATGATTGCTCATAAGACAGACCGAAATACATTTGACGGAACATGGTTGCCGCCTTCTTCACATCTGTATCAGGACGTATTTCTCCACTATCTTTTGCTTGTTGTATAATGGTAGTCCACAAATGATAATCTTGTTCATAAAACTTGGGTATCTGTTTCCGGATATTGGGATAGTACATCCTGACCTGTGTGAAGAAGTGAAAATAGTAAAAGTTGGGACAAGAATCATAAGGATTGTTGCCGTCATCTATTAATTCCACCAATCGCTTCATGGTAGCGGTTACACCTTTCAAATACAGTTCGATAAAATCTTTTAAGGTACATTCTTTTACATCGAACTTATTATTCGGATGATGGATTTGAAATACAAATTTGTCTACTACTGCTACAAATAAATCTAATTTGTATGGAAAGTAGTGGATGATGCCTGCCCTTGATAGTCCGCAGGCTTTCGCAATCTCTGTAAAGCTGGCTTTCTCGTAGTTCATTTTGACAAATACCTTAAAGGCCTTTTCCAGCACTTCTTCCCGATTGGTAATCATACTTTTTGTAGGTTTTATGTTTTTATTACGAAGATACAGAATTTTTCAAATTGCTCCTTATTTTTATTGGATAGAGTTTGTTAATTAGCTTTATTCAATTTTTGTATGACTATGGTGAGAAATGTAATACTTAAGACTTACGAAGGTGTAATGAATGATTCTGTTTCTTTTTGAACCAAATAATAAAGCCGGTGACAGGTAACGATGCTCCGATTAGTGCACATACGAATACAATGATTTCCCCGAAGATACCCAAAATTCTTCCATCGTGAATTTCAAGATTCATCCGTCTTAGTTTGTCGGCAGGTGATGCTTCTGTGTATTTTCCGGCATAAGCTCCTGAGCCTTGTAAGGGAGCAAGTGTATATTGATCGAAGAATAAGTTGTCGGTTTTATAATAAGAGCCTCTTTCATGAACTACGCTGACACGTATTACCTCTTCCTTTTTCTGTGGCAGGGCAAAATAAAATGTGGCGGCGTTGGGAGATTCTTCTTTTAATTTCTTAAAGAGGACATTCAGACTGACTTTTCCTGCTTCGATATGTAAAGTGCCCGATTGCGGAAGTACATAAGGTTTCAGTTCTTTTCCTCCGGAAGTGATGTAATATGTTGCCTTGCTGAACCAATTAAAACTCCATACTAGTCCGGTAGCAGAGAGGACGAACAATACGATGGCGGCATATCCGCCTAAAACATTATGCAGGTCATAATTGAGCCGTGCAAAAGGAGCTTTGATTTTCAGTGTGAAATTACGGAGGGCAGTTTTCTTATTCCATTTCCGGGGATACCAGAGTACAAGCCCTGTTATTAATGTAATTACGAATATTACAACGCTGTACCCGATCATTAATTTTCCCGCCTTGCCGGGTATCCATAATGTTCTGTGACCTTTCAATATAAAGGAGAAAAAATCCGTTTCTCTGGGTTCTTTGCAGACACTGTGAATGACTTTTCCTTTCCCGTATAAGGATTGATAAAGACAGTGTAGGAAGTCATATAATTAACGAATACCGCATCTGTCGTTTCACCGTAAGTGATAGCGGTGGGAGCATTTTTGCCCGTATGGTTATTGGCAATTTTCAAAATCTCTTCCGGCATTAATAGGGGGAGGGCTCCGGTGATACGAATTTCCAAGGCTGGGTTGCATCGTTGAACTCATCCTTAAAGGCGTAAAGGCACCCGGTGATACATACGATAAATACGACGATATCCGAAAGCAAGCCCAACCACAGGTGGAGTCGCAGACAGAACTTTCTGAAGTTTTTGTGGATGAGATTCATTGTTGTTAATTATTCATTCAAAACACAGGTTATCATGGATTGTTTTTAATCTCTACATAAACCTGCGATAATCTGAGTTTTGATATAGCTGTTAGTTCATTTTAAAAGTGGCAGAGACGAAGTTGCTTGCAACTTTAGCTCCACGTTCGGCAGTCGCATTGTTGATATCGACCTTGTAGAAATAGAGTGCGCCGTCTGTAGCAAGCGGTATATAGAAACAGCCATTCTCAATTACTCCGCTCATTCGCTGACTGCCATCGCCATCATGAACAGGAATTTGAGGAATATCTTTTACCGTTTTCTCTTTTACGTCAATAATACAGGCTTTCAATTCTTTATCTGCCCATCTGGTCATTTCTTCCGATTGCAATGTACTTACTTGAGCAAAGAACTTACCGTTACCCAAATATTGCAAATGAACGGGTTTCAGATCTCTGGCTGCGGTTTCAACGTCAAAGTAATAGTCATCGAATTGGGTTGTTCCTTTCGGGATATGTAAGAATGCGGCTTTCTTTGTACTGTTCTCTGTAAAACCGTTATCTATGGATGTATTTGAGAACGTGTACATGTTACCTGATTCGGTTTGGAAGATCCCATTGTAAGCATTCCATGAACCGGCTATGGCTGCACGTTCATCTTCCATTGTCGTGATATATTCCAGTTCAGGATAAGAGTATACGGCTACATACGCTTTGTTGATGTAACGTGTCACACTCGGCTTTTTTGTTTCGTCTGTCAAGTAATATGTGATATAAATCTTGTTGCCACTGACAGTCATACCGGTAAGGCGGGGCCAGTCCGAAGTTGACAGTTCATTCACAGGCTTTGTCACCTTTCGAACAAGGTAGCATTCCATCGTGTATATTTGGCCATCCATCCCAGATCAAGTATTGCTTGTCAATACTCTGAGGAACTTTATTGTATTCGTTGGCAGGATCTTCTACATCGGACACTTTGCGTGTCAGTCCGGAGTAGACATGATTTAGTGATAAAGTGTGATACTGATTGAATGTATAGTTCAGACTGGTATTTGTTCTCCATTCTTTGTTATTGATATGGAGTTGTGAGCGCAATCTTTCGCCTGAACTGGTGGAAGCGTTTGGCACCCATTCGCCCTGCCAGTTGTATCGTCTTGGGACAGTATCCGTACTGTTATTGTCAACGTCACTGTAAGAACCGTAAAAAGAAAGTCCCAACCCTTCTATGAACAGGTCTGATACCGACAAATACCATTTAAACATACTTTTTTTCTTTCTTTTCATATCAATCGTTATATTTGGGTATTTGTATGGTTGCTGTTTGTCGGAGGATTTACGCAATCATTATTTATTGGTATATTTGGAAACCATAGTTTGGAATTTATTCATAGAAATAAAAAGTCCGGGCAAATGAGTCCGGACTTTTTTAGTTGTAGGAGAGTCTGCTAAAACGCAGATTAATCTCTTATTCCTGAGAGAAGCGTTTTACCTGTTCTTCGATCAGTTCTTTATCATTGAAGTAATTGATCTTCATTGCTTTCTTTACATCAGCCAATGTCTCGGCTGCGGTAGCTCTTGCCACTTCGCATCCTTTTCGGAGCATTTCGTAGACAGCAGGAATATCTTTGCTGAATTCTTTGCGGCGATTGCGAATCGGTTCCAGCGTCTCCTGCATGATGGAATTCAGGAAGCGTTTTACTTTTACATCCCCCAATCCGCCGCGTTGGTAGTGAGCTTTCAATTCAGCCAGATTCGGGTAATCCGGTAAATAACGTTCAAAATGTTCCGGACGGCAGAAAGCATCGAGATATGTGAACACGGTATTGCCTTCGATTTTTCCCGGATCCTGCACACGGAGATGTCCCGGGTCGGTGTACATACTCATGATTTTTTTCTGTATTTCCTCCGGCTCTTCCGAAAGGTAGATACAGTTCCCAAGTGATTTGCTCATTTTTGCCTTACCGTCAGTTCCCGGCAAACGCAGGCAAGCGGCATTGTCAGGCAACAGGATTTCCGGCTCTACCAATGTCTCACCATAAATATAATTAAAACGACGGACAATCTCGCGTGCCTGTTCAAGCATTGGTTCCTGGTCCTCACCTACGGGAACAGTCGTAGCACGGAAAGCAGTGATATCCGCAGCCTGGCTGATAGGATAAGTGAAGAAGCCTACGGGGATACTTGCTTCGAAATTACGCATCTGGATTTCCGCTTTAACCGTCGGATTACGTTGCAGACGCGATACACTTACAAGGTCCATGTAATAGAAACTAAGTTCGCACAATTCCGGTATTTGCGACTGAATAAAGATGGTCGCTTTGGAAGGATCGATTCCGCAAGCCAGATAGTCGAGGGCAACCTCAATAACATTCTGACGTACTTTCTCCGGATTGTCTATATTGTCTGTCAATGCCTGCGAATCGGCAATGAAGATAAACATCTTGCTATAATCACCCGCGTCTTGTAACTCCACTCTGCGTTTCAACGAACCTACATAATGGCCGATATGAAGTCTGCCGGTAGGACGGTCGCCCGTCAATATTATTTTTTCTTTTCCCATTGTTATTACCTTATTAATATCTATTTAGCGACAAAGATACGGATAAAAACTGAAAGATGTATCAAAATGGGAACACTTCACTGTAAAAAAGTAGACGTTTCTTTTTGCCATTTGCAAAATATGTCGTTACTTTGCACAAATTTTGGAACCGACAATGAATCAACAGGAAATCAGAAGTAAGTATTATCTACATTCGGATGTTTTGCACCCGGAAACGGCAGGCTTCTTCTTTTTTCTCCAAAAACGATATTTTAGTTCTTTGGTAATGCGTTAATCCTTTTTTGAGGGTAACGCATTTTTTTTTATGGACGAACTTAGAAATAACAACTTATTATAACAACAAAAGAAATGGAAAAGGAAATCAAGAAAGTTCTCGTTTTGGGTTCTGGAGCACTCAAAATCGGACAAGCCGGAGAGTTCGACTACTCAGGCTCACAAGCACTGAAAGCTTTGAAAGAAGAAGGTATCAGCTCAGTATTGGTAAACCCGAACATCGCAACCATTCAGACTTCTGAAGGCATTGCCGATAAAGTGTATTTCCTTCCCGTAACTACTTATTTCGTAGAAGAGATTATCAAGAAGGAACGTCCGGACGGTATTCTGTTGGCATTTGGCGGACAGACCGCGTTGAACTGTGGTGCAGAACTCTATACACAGGGTATTCTTGATAAATATGGAGTAAAAGTGCTTGGTACGTCTGTTGAGGCTATCATGTATACTGAAGACCGCGATCTGTTCGTGAAGAAGCTCGATGAAATCAGTATGAAAACTCCTGTCAGCCAAGCTGTAGAAAGTATGGAAGACGCGATTGCTGCTGCCCGTAAGATTGGCTATCCGGTTATGGTGCGCTCGGCTTATGCGCTGGGAGGCCTTGGTAGCGGTATTTGCGCTAATGAGGAAGAATTTCTGAAGTTGGCTGAAAGTTCATTTGCGTTCTCTAAACAAATTCTTGTTGAAGAGTCTTTGAAGGGCTGGAAAGAAATAGAGTTTGAGGTAATCCGTGACGCTAATGACCACTGTTTTACAGTAGCGAGCATGGAAAACTTCGACCCTCTGGGCATTCATACCGGTGAGTCTATCGTTGTTGCTCCGACTTGCTCACTGGACGACAAGGAACTGAAAATGTTGCAGGAGCTTTCTACAAAATGTATCCGCCATTTAGGTATCGTAGGTGAATGTAATATTCAGTATGCTTTCAACTCTGATACGGATGATTACCGTGTGATTGAAGTAAACGCTCGTTTGAGCCGTTCTTCCGCTTTGGCTTCTAAGGCTACCGGTTATCCGTTGGCATTTGTCGCAGCCAAAATTGCTTTGGGTTACTCGCTCGACCAGATTGGCGAGATGGGAACTCCTAACTCTGCATATGTTGCTCCTCAGCTTGACTATTATATCTGTAAGATCCCTCGTTGGGACTTGACGAAGTTTGCCGGTGTATCTCGTGAAATCGGTTCGAGCATGAAGTCGGTAGGTGAGATCATGTCTATCGGGCGCTCTTTCGAAGAAATCATTCAGAAAGGTCTTCGTATGATTGGGCAGGGTATGCATGGTTTCGTAGGTAATGACGAACTCCATTTCGACGATCTCGATAAGGAACTTTCACGTCCGACTGACTTGCGTATCTTCTCCATTGCGCAGGCTATGGAAGAAGGCTACACTATCGAACGTATCCATGATCTGACAAAGATTGATCCTTGGTTCCTCGGCAAACTAAAAAATATTGTTGATTATAAAGCTAAGTTATCTACTTATAATAAGGTAGAAGATATTCCGGCTGATGTAATGCGTGAAGCAAAGATTTTAGGCTTCTCTGACTTCCAGATCGCACGTTTTGTTCTGAATCCGACAGGAAATATGGAGAAAGAAAACTTGGCGGTACGTGCTCATCGTAAATCTATGGGTATCCTTCCGGCTGTAAAACGTATCAATACAGTTGCTTCCGAACATCCGGAACTGACCAACTATCTGTATATGACATATGCAGTGGAAGGTTATGATGTGAACTATTATAAGAACGAAAAATCAGTAGTCGTGTTGGGCTCGGGTGCTTATCGCATCGGTAGCTCGGTTGAGTTTGACTGGTGTTCGGTGAATGCAGTTCAGACCGCTCGTAAGCTGGGCTATAAATCAATTATGATTAACTACAACCCGGAAACAGTTTCTACAGACTATGATATGTGCGACCGTCTGTACTTCGACGAACTTTCTTTTGAACGTGTGCTTGACGTAATCGATCTTGAACAGCCTCGTGGTGTGATTGTTTCCGTAGGTGGACAGATCCCGAACAACCTGGCCATGAAACTTTACCGTCAGTCGGTTCCTGTATTGGGTACTTCTCCAATCTCGATCGACCGCGCCGAGAATCGTAACAAATTCTCCGCTATGCTTGATCAACTGGGTATCGACCAGCCGGCTTGGCAAGAGCTGACGAGCCTTGAGGATGTCAAAGGATTCGTAGAAAAAGTAGGCTATCCGGTATTGGTTCGTCCTTCTTACGTGCTTTCGGGAGCTGCAATGAATGTTTGCTATGATGACGAGGAGCTGGAGAATTTCTTGAAGATGGCTGCCGAAGTTTCTAAAGAATATCCGGTGGTTGTTTCTCAATTCCTTGAAAATACAAAAGAGATTGAGTTTGACGCGGTTGCCCAGAACGGTGAAGTAGTAGAGTACGCAATCTCTGAACATGTGGAATTTGCAGGTGTTCACTCCGGTGACGCTACACTGGTGTTCCCGGCTCAGAAGATTTATTTTGCAACAGCACGCCGTATCAAGAAGATCAGCCGTCAGATTGCCAAAGAACTCAATATCTCCGGCCCGTTCAATATTCAGTTCTTGGCCCGTAACAATGAGGTGAAAGTAATCGAGTGTAACTTGCGTGCTTCTCGTAGCTTCCCGTTTGTTTCTAAGGTACTGAAACGTAACTTCATTGAAACGGCTACCCGCATCATGCTGGATGCTCCGTACTCACGTCCGGATAAATCTGCATTCGATATCGATTGGATTGGTGTAAAAGCATCTCAGTTCTCTTTCTCCCGTTTGCACAAGGCTGACCCGGTATTGGGTGTGGATATGTCTTCTACGGGTGAAGTGGGATGTATCGGTGATGATTTCTCTGAAGCATTGTTGAATGCAATGATTGCTACCGGCTTCAAGATTCCTGAAAAAGCAGTGATGTTCTCTTCCGGTGCTATGAAGTCAAAGGTTGATTTGCTGGACGCCAGCCGTATGTTATTCGCTAAGGGATATCAGATCTACGCTACTGCCGGAACTGCAGCCTTCCTGAATGCTCATGGTGTGGATACTACTCCGGTTTATTGGCCGGATGAGAAGCCGGGTGCGGAAAACAACGTGATGAAGATGATTGCCGATCACAAGTTTGATTTGATCGTCAACATTCCGAAGAATCATAGCAAACGTGAATTGACAAACGGTTACCGTATCCGTCGTGGCGCTATTGACCATAACATTCCGTTGATTACAAACGCTCGTCTGGCAAGTGCCTTTATCGAAGCATTCTGTGACTTGAAATTGAATGATATTCAGATTAAGAGCTGGCAGGAATATAAATAAAAACTGCTTGAGCGGTATGGTATATTAAACTAAGTAGGACTCCCTCTTTGGCTTGTTCAAGGAGGGAGTTGTAGATAAAATAGGATTCATCATGTTAGTACTTCTATCCTGCGCCAAGACCATGAGTGAGACTTCAAAGGTGAAAGCCCCTTTGAACACAGTTCCGCGTTTTCAAAAAGAAGCGTCCGAGATAGCTTTGCAGATGTCGCAGTTCTCGGTGGACGAGTTGGAACGTCTGTTGCGTGTAAACGCAAAGATAGCTGTGGAGAATTATAAGCGTTATCAAGTCTTTCATGCAGAAGGCACTCCGGAACTTCCGGCCTTGTTGGCTTACACCGGAACCGTGTTCAAGCGTTTGAATGCGAAAGATTTCTCCAAAGAAGAATTTGAATATGCACAGGAACATCTACGGTTGACTTCATTTTGTTACGGCTTGTTGAGGCCGCTGGATGTTATCCGTTCTTATCGGTTGGAGGGGGATGTCGTGCTGCCGGAATTGGGGAATCAGACAATGTTCTCTTATTGGCAGTCCCGTCTGACGGATATATTCATAGAAGATATAAAGAATGCGGGTGGCATACTCTGCAATTTGGCAAGTGATGAGATGAAAAGCCTGTTCGACTGGAAGCGGGTAGAAAAAGAAGTACGTGTCATTACTCCGGGATTTCAGGTGTGGAAAAACGGGAAGTGGGCTTCGGTTGTTATCTATATAAAGATGTCGCGTGGTGAAATGACACGTTTCGTCCTAAAGAATAAAATAGAAAATCCGGAAGAACTGAAACATTTCTCTTGGGAAGGATTCGAGTTTGATGAGTCTCTTTCGGATGAGAAAAAGTTTGTGTTTACTAACGGTAAAGAAATATAACGTATGACAGAAGTAGAAAAAATGCGTAGCAGCCGGTTGGCCGATATGGCTGTGCCGGAAATACAAGAACGTTTTGCGCATGCCAAAGCACTGCTGGCTCGTATGGGAGGAATGAGTACATACGAAGACGGATACAGAAAGCTATTGGAAGAATTGGTGCCCGGGATACCTGAGACATCGATTATCTGTCCGCCTTTCCATTGCGATCATGGAGATGGAATCAAACTGGGCGAGCACGTTTTTGTCAATGCCAATTGTACATTTCTGGATGGTGGATATATTACGATTGGTGCTCATACGTTGATTGGCCCCTGTGTACAGATTTACACTCCGCATCATCCGATGGATTATCTGGAAAGAAGAGGCTCTAAGGAATACGCTTATCCGGTGACGATTGGTGAAGATTGCTGGATTGGCGGTGGAGCTATCATCTGTCCCGGTGTGACGATTGGCAGTCGCTGTGTGATAGGAGCAGGTAGTGTCGTCACAAAAGATATCCCCGATGATTGTGTTGCAGTCGGGAATCCGGCACGTATAATTCGGAGACAAGCGTAACCGTCGGGAAAAATTGCATGAAAAAAATCTCCTTTATTATTTGCTGATAATCAGTAGATTCGTTTGCCGGATAAAAACTTTCTTGAAAAATATTATTAGAAATGTTTGGAGGTTTCAAAAAAAGCCGTACCTTTGCATCGCTTTTGAAACGGAAGTGTACGGGCGTTTAGCTCAGCTGGTTCAGAGCATCTGCCTTACAAGCAGAGGGTCGGCGGTTCGAATCCGTCAACGCCCACACAAAACAGAAGTCTTGCGAAGAAATTCGTGAGACTTTTTTTTATTTCTTACCGCTTTTATACAAACTTTCTTTATCCTTTTGCCTTATAACTCAGGAAAAAGAGTTAATTTTGCGTTCTGATAATTATCTAAGAAAACGTATGGAACTTGATGTATTAACGGCCATATCCCCGATTGATGGTCGATATAGAGGCAAAACGAAAGCTTTGGCAGCTTATTTCTCTGAATTTGCACTGATCAAATACCGTGTACAGGTAGAGGTGGAATACTTTATCACCTTGTGCGAACTTCCCTTGCCGCAATTAAAAGGAATCGATAGCAGCGTGTTTGAAACTTTACGGAATATCTACCGTAACTTCTCAGAAGCGGATGCACAGCGCATTAAAGATATCGAGAGTGTGACTAACCACGACGTGAAAGCAGTAGAATACTTCCTGAAAGAAGAATTTGACAAGATGGGCGGGATGGATGACTATAAGGAATTCATCCACTTCGGACTGACTTCTCAGGATATCAACAATACGTCTGTTCCCCTTTCTATCAAAGAAGCATTGGAACAGGTCTACTATCCGTTGATTGAAGAACTGATTGCACAATTGAAAACATACGCAACGGACTGGGCAAATATCCCTATGCTTGCCAAAACTCACGGTCAACCGGCTTCTCCCACCCGCTTGGGTAAAGAAGTGATGGTGTTCGTTTACCGTCTGGAACGTCAGTTGGCAACATTGAAAGCCAGCCCGATTACTGCCAAGTTCGGTGGCGCTACCGGAAATTACAATGCACATCATGTTGCATATCCCCAGTACGATTGGAAACAATTCGGTAACAGATTTGTTGCAGAGAAGTTGGGGTTGGAGCGTGAAGAGTATACAACGCAGATTTCGAACTATGATAACCTTTCTGCTGTTTTTGATGCAATGAAGCGTATCAATACCATTATGGTGGATATGAACCGTGACTTCTGGCAGTATATCTCTATGGAGTACTTCAAGCAGAAGATCAAAGCCGGAGAAGTTGGTTCGAGCGCTATGCCGCATAAGGTCAACCCGATTGACTTCGAAAATGCGGAGGGTAATCTGGGTATTGCGACTTCCATTCTGGAACATTTGGCCGTGAAACTCCCTGTTTCCCGTTTGCAGCGTGACTTGACAGATTCAACGGTGCTGCGTAATGTGGGTGTGCCTTTCGGCCACATCGTGATTGCCATCCAGAGTTCTTTGAAGGGATTGCGCAAACTGTTGCTGAACGAGCCGGCTATCTATCGTGACTTGGATAACTGTTGGAGTGTAGTGGCAGAAGCTATTCAGACAATTCTGCGCCGTGAGGCTTATCCGCATCCGTATGAAGCTTTGAAAGCTTTGACCCGGACCAACCAGGCTATTACAGAAAGTTCTATTAAAGAGTTTATCGAAGAATTGAATGTAAGCGAAGATATTAAAAAAGAGTTAAGAGCAATCACTCCCCATACATATACGGGGCTTTAATTGTTTACTTATATAATAAACGTGTTTTTTAAATAGGCCGTGAGGCCAAAGTCTAATTTTATTCGAATAAAAAAATGAGCACAGAAAACGAAGAATGGCGCGAAAATTCTTTCAATGAAGAGAATGCAGGTGCCGGCCGTGATGGTAACAGGTCTTACAACAGAGAAGGTGGAGAACGTCCGTATCGTCCTTCTTACAATCGTGAAGGAGGGGATCGTCCGTATCGCCCGAGATTTAATGCCAACAATGAAGGAGGCGACCGTCCGCAGCGTTCATACGGTGACCGTCCTCAACGTCCTCGCTTCAATAGCGAAGGAGGTTCTTACGGTGACCGTTCTCAACGTCCCCGCTTCAATAGCGAAGGAGGTTCATACGGTGATCGTCCTCAACGTCCCCGTTTCAATAGCGAAGGTGGTTCATACGGTGACCGTCCTCAACGTCCCCGTTTCAATAGCGAAGGTGGTGACCGTCCTTACCGTCCTCGTTTCAATAACGGTGAAGGTGGCGACCGTCCACAGCGTCCTTACAATCGTGAAGGTGGTGATCGTCCGTATCGTCCCCGTTTCAATAACGGTGAAGGTGGCGACCGTCCTCAGCGTCCTTACAACCGTGAAGGTGGTGACCGTCCCTATCGTCCCCGTTTCAACAACGGTGAAGGTGGCGGCTATCGCAGCAACAATGGCGGAGGTTACCGTCCGAGATTCAACAACGACCGTCAAGGAGGATACCGTCCTCGTCCGCGTACCGCTGATTATGATCCGAATGCTAAGTACAGCGTGAAGAAACAGATTGAGTACAAGGAACAGTTTGTGGACCCGAACGAACCGATTCGTCTGAATAAGTTCCTGGCAAATGCCGGTGTTTGTTCACGCCGTGAGGCTGATGAGTTTATTACGGCGGGTGTGGTTTCTGTAAACGGTGAGGTAGTAACTGAATTGGGCACAAAGATCAAACGCTCGGATGTGGTTAAGTTCCACGAAGAACCGGTTAGCATTGAACGCAAAGTATACGTGTTGTTGAATAAGCCGAAAGATACGGTTACTACATCGGATGATCCGCAGGAACGCCGTACAGTAATGGATTTGGTAAAAGGCGCTTGCAATGAACGTATCTATCCGGTAGGACGTCTTGACCGTAACACCACCGGGGTACTGTTACTGACGAATGACGGTGATCTGGCTTCCAAGCTGACACACCCGAAATTCCTGAAGAAGAAGATTTATCATGTTCATCTGGACAAGAATCTGACGAAAGCGGATATGGATCAGATTGCAGCCGGTATCCAGTTGGAAGACGGCGAGATTCATGCAGACGCTATCAGCTATACAGATGACTTTAAAAAAGACCAGGTAGGTATCGAAATCCACTCCGGCAAGAACCGTATCGTTCGCCGTATTTTCGAATCACTGGGTTATAAAGTAGTGAAACTCGACCGTGTATTCTTCGCTGGGCTGACTAAAAAAGGTCTGCGACGCGGAGACTGGCGTTACCTGACGGAAGCAGAAGTAAACTACCTCCGTATGGGTTCGTTTGAATAAGAACGTTAATAAAAGAATAAGTTAAATGGAAAAGATTGGTAGAACAAAAATTGTTGATCTGTTGAAGCGCACGGATATTGGCGCTATGGTCAATGTGAAAGGATGGGTTCGCACCCGCAGAGGTAGCAAACAAGTAAACTTTATCGCACTGAATGACGGTTCTACAATAAATAATTTGCAGGTCGTAGTAGACTTGGCTAATTTCGACGAAGAGATGTTGAAGCAGATCACCACCGGCGCTTGTATCAGCGTGAACGGGGAAATGGTAGAATCAGTAGGTTCCGGCCAGAAGGTGGAAGTGCAGGCTCGTGAAATCGAAGTGCTGGGTACTTGCGACAATACATATCCATTGCAGAAGAAAGGTCATTCCATGGAATTCTTGCGTGAGATAGCTCATTTGCGTCCGCGTACCAATACATTTGGTGCTGTGTTCCGCATCCGCCACAATATGGCGATCGCTATCCATAAGTTCTTCCATGAAAAAGGATTCTTCTATTTCCATACACCGATCATTACGGCTTCCGACTGCGAAGGTGCCGGACAGATGTTCCAGGTGACCACCATGAACTTGTATGATTTGAAGAAAAACGAAGAAGGCTCTATCATTTATGATGACGATTTCTTTGGCAAACAGGCAAGTCTGACAGTCTCCGGTCAGTTGGAAGGTGAGTTGGCTGCTACGGCTTTGGGATCTATTTACACATTCGGTCCTACGTTCCGTGCCGAAAACTCCAATACTCCCCGTCACTTGGCAGAGTTCTGGATGATTGAACCGGAAGTTGCTTTCAACGACATTACAGATAATATGGACTTGGCTGAAGAGTTCATTAAATACTGTGTGAGATGGGCGTTGGATAACTGTGCGGATGATGTGAAGTTCCTGAACGATATGTTCGACAAGGGCTTGATTGAGCGTCTGCAAGGTGTATTGAAAGATGATTTTGTTCGTCTGCCCTATACAGACGGTATCAAGATTCTGGAAGATGCCGTAGCGAAAGGTCATAAGTTCGAGTTCCCCGTTTACTGGGGGGTGGACTTGGCTTCCGAGCACGAACGCTACTTGGTGGAAGAGCACTTCAAACGTCCGGTCATCCTGACTGACTATCCGAAGGAAATCAAAGCCTTCTATATGAAGCAGAACGAGGATGGCAAGACGGTACGTGCGATGGATGTTCTTTTCCCGAAGATCGGTGAAATTATCGGTGGTTCCGAACGTGAATCGGACTACAACAAGTTGATGACCCGTATCGAAGAACTTCACATTCCGATGAAGGATATGTGGTGGTATCTGGATACGCGTAAGTTCGGTACCTGTCCTCATTCCGGTTTCGGACTGGGTTTTGAACGCCTGTTGCTCTTTGTAACGGGTATGTCCAACATCCGTGACGTGATACCGTTCCCGCGTACACCGCGAAATGCTGAATTCTAATATTTCGGTATATTTATGTAAAACTCGCATAATCTTCTGGTTATGCGAGTTTTTTATGAGCTTTCTGTTTCTTTTCTCAAAATAAATCTTTATATTTGGACATACGCATTCGAGAGTGTTAACTAAAATAATACTATCATGAAAAAGCTCTATTTCTTTACCATGCTTTCAATAATGTTGTTGGCGGTAACAGGTGCGATGGCCCAGAAGAAAACAAAATTCCAGTTGGCCGATCTGAAAGGCATTTGGCAGCTTTGCCACTATGTGTCCGAATCTCCTGATGTTCCGGGATCTTTAAAGCCTAGTAATACGTTCAAGGTTCTGAGTGATGACGGACGAATTGTGAACTTCACGATTATTCCCGGTTCCGATGCTATCATCACGGGCTATGGAACATGGAAGCAACTGACGGATGATTCTTATAAAGAGAGTATCGAGAAGAATATCCATCTTCCGATGTTGGACAATCAGGATAATATTCTGCAATTCGAAATCAAGGATAAAGATTACTTGCATCTGAAATACTTTATCAAGAACGATTTGAATGGAAACGAACTCAATGCCTGGTATTATGAAACTTGGAAGAGACTGGGAATGCCGACCAAGTTCCCGGAAGACATCGTGAGATAGTCTAGTCTGTTTAGCTATAAAAAGAACATATATCCAACTAATTAAAATATAATTGAATTAAGGAACACTAGAAAATGAAAGAAAATGGTTATGTAGTACAGGAATATAAAGTTCCGGTGAAAAGGTACTGCCAGACAATGGATTTGAAAGACAACCCCGAATTGATAGCGGAATATGTAAAGCGTCATAGTGAAGCAGAGGCGTGGCCGGAAATCCGGGCTGGAATCCGTGAAGTGGGTATTCTGGAAATGGAGATTTATATATTGGGGACCCGTCTGTTCATGATAGTCGAGACACCGCTTGATTTTGATTGGGAGACTGCGATGGCGCGTCTCGCCACCCTGCCTCGTCAGGCTGAATGGGAAGCCTATATGTCTATATTCCAGCAGGCGGATGCAACAGCGACTTCAGCGGAGAAATGGCAACTGATGGACCGTATGTTCTATTTATATAAATAAAATACATTCCGATAAAGTGAACTGCGTACATTATCCGTGAAAGGATATATGTACGCAATTTTTATATATAGGCGCTAATGCCAATTTGCAATGTCGATAGCTTCCTTTCTGAGACGAGATTGTAAATAATAGTACTACATATACACAAAATCAAAACTTCTTTGGACGATATTAATACCTGTTGATAAGGAATCAATACTGAAAAAATAGATATATAAAGTCCGTCTTTCCGATAATCCTTACTTTTGTCACAAGTAATATCAATTAATTTTAATAGTATGAATCTACGAGAAAGTAACTTTCGCACATCGTTGACAATCTGGGGATTTACAGTTTTCTGTTCTTTGTTTTCCGTGCTGACTCTGGGGGCCCGAGAGTATTCTCCGGCTTGTATTCATGAGAATATGAGACAGACCCCTTATCCGCAAGAGTACCACCGACCCTATCTGAATCCGGCTCCTTTGTTGGTGCCGCAGCAGATGAAACAGGCGGATTTCCTCCAGTTTGCGCTATCCAAAGAGAAAGACTTCTCCGGAAATACGACAGTCGTTTCCAAACCTGTCCCCTGGTGTATGTTCAACCCTCATCAGATATTGAGCAGCGGAACCTGGTATTGGCGTTTTCGTTCGGTAAGTAAGTCCGGTGAGAATATGGCGTGGAGTCCTACTTATTCTTTCACGATAACGGGTGATATCCCCCAGTTTGTAACTCCCTCTTTCGAGGTAGTCCGAAAGAAGATAGTCGGAAATTCCCCTCGTCTTTACTGTTTCTTGGAAGATGACCTGAAGAAGTCGCGGTCGAAAATATATACCCATCCGGAATACAATCTGATGGTTACTTCCGGACGGGAAGGCCTGGCTGCCAACTATGCTACCGACACACTCGTATCCAATCATGTGTCTGCTATGGTTGTCCAATGTGAAAAGTTGCATACGGCTTATACTTTGCTCCAACGGGATGTCTATGCCGATAAGATGGCGCAGTTGGTCCGCTGGCTGCTTCCTTCCCCCGTAACCGACCGTCAGATAGAGAATGACTTTTATGCCGGTGATCTCGCCTATCTCCTTGCTTGTACATACGAGACCTGTTATGACCGTTTTTCTGTGAAGGAACGTGAGCAGATGGAACAACTGATGGAACGGATCATTAAATTCTATAAGCGTCGTTTCTTCGGTGGAACGGAAAATCATATCTTCGACAACCATTTGTGGCAGTTCACTTTCCGTCGTCTGTTGCAGACCTCCTTAGTGCTCTACGAAAAATCTCCCGAAGCGCGTGAGTTTTTTGAATACGCCTACGAGTTATGGACTTGCCGTGCTCCGGCCACAGGCTTCAACCGCGACGGTATCTGGATGAACGGTACTTGCTATTTCAGTGCCAATGCAGTGAGCTTATACTATATTCCGAGCCTTTTTTCTTATCTGGCCGACACCGATTTTCTGCAACATCCCTGGTATCGGGAGGTGGGGAAGGCAATGGTCTATAGCTGGCCGCCTCTTTCCCGGAGTGTGAGCTTTGGCGACGGTCATGAGCAGATGAACGATAAACCTTTGGTGATTCGCAGCGCTTTTGCTGAGTTTCTGGCAAGAGAAACCGGCGACCCTTATTCCGCTTGGTATACCTCCATTGACAAACGATATGAAATGGACGACGAGATGCGTTTGTACCGCATGGTACGGAGTGAATCAAAGAAACCGATAGCCGCACTTCCGGCCGATGAACCTAAAGCTGTCTGGTTCCGTGATACGGGGGAGATGATAGCCAATTCCTCCATGAAAGACTACCGTAATAACCTATGCCTGAGTTTTCATTCGAGCCCTTTCGGTTCCGGCAGTCATACGCACTCTGCACAAAATGCTTTCAACCTGCATTATCGGGGAGTACCGGTATACGGTTCCACCGGTTACTATATGAATTTCTCGGATGCGCATAATCTATTGTCTTATCGTCATACCCGTGCCCATAACACTTTGCTGATAGATGGCATCGGACAGCCTTTCACCACCAGAGCGTATGGCAATATCGTGCGTGCGTTCAGTGGCGAACACATCTCATACGCTTTAGGTGACGCGTCGAATGCCTATTGCGGCATTAGCGAGTATCCGATGTGGGTTACGAATTTTGCCAAACAGCATTTGGAACAATCGGTGGAGAACGGATTTGGAGAAACTCCTCTGACTCTTTATAGAAGGCACATTTTCCTTTTGCATCCCGATAAAATCGTGATTTATGATGAGATGGAAGCCAAAAAGCCTGTCCGTTGGGATTGGTTGCTGCATAGTCCTGTAAAGTTTTCTATTGATGAACAGACCTGTAAGCTCGTTACCCGGAACGAAGAGAAACAGTTTACTTCGGTAGCGCAACTGTTCAGCCGACAAGATTGTAAGATTACACAGACCGATCGTTTTGTCGTTCCGCCAAATCAGGAGAATGCTGTTCGCGGGGAAGTCTTTACTAATTCATGGCATTTGACCGCAAGCTTTACTCCCGGTAAGCGCAACCGTATCCTGACTATCATTCAAGTACAGCCTGACGGTAAACAGGCTGTCGGAATACAAAGAGACGGCAATCTTTTTCAATGTGGCGACTGGACGATTGAAGCGGAACTGGATGTGAAGAAGCCGGCGAGTCTGTATATTACGAATAAAACCAATCAAGCAGTGTTCGGTTATGGAAAATCGTCTTTACTGATAAATGACAAATCGTACAGACCGGTTGATAAAACGGCCTCTTTGTTGTTTGACAAAATAGATGGCAATTGGCAGATGCAGGAAAGGATGGATAGAAAGCCACAGCTTACCGGAAGCAATCGATAAGAATACATTTAATCACTAAAGCTATTAATATGAAAATGAAAAGAAAGTTGTATGTAGCGGTTTGGGGAATGAGTCTGCTGACCGCTTGCAGCGCCCCCAAGACGGGTGCACCGGAATGGTTTGAGAATGCGGTAAAAACATCCGATCATCAGTTGCTCTATATGGCTGAACAATTGAAAGATGTACCGGATACAGCCTGTTTCCCGCGCTCAACCAAAGCGGACGGAAGCTATCGTTTGGAAAATGCGAAAGACTGGACAAGCGGATTCTACCCTGGCTCCATGTGGCTGGCTTACGAATTGTCGGGAGATGAGGCTTTGGCAAAAGAAGCCCGTCGGTACACCGACCGTCTGGAAGATATTCAGTATTATACAGGTAACCATGACATTGGTTTTATGATGTATTGCAGTTATGGGAATGCTCTTCGTCTGAAACCGGAGCCGAAAGATAAAGAGATCCTGATTAATTCTTCGGAAAGTCTTTGCGCACGTTTCAGTCCCGAAATTGGTCTGATTCGTTCTTGGGATTTCGGTGATTGGAGTTATCCCGTCATCATTGATAATATGATGAATCTTGAAATGCTTTTCTGGGCGTCCGAGCAAACCGGCAATTCCAAATATCGCGACATCGCCATTGCTCATGCCGACAAGACTTTAAAGAATCATTTTCGTGAGAATATGACTTCGTATCATGTGGTAAGTTATTCCGTTCCGAGCGGAAAGGTAGAGTCAAAGGGCACATTTCAAGGTTATGCCGATTCTTCCGCTTGGGCTCGCGGGCAGGCATGGGGAGTGTATGGCTATACCATGTGCTATCGCTTTACGAAAAATCCGGTTTATCTGGAGGCGGCACATAAGATTGCCCGCTTCATTATGGAGAACCGTCCTTCGGGGAATGATTATATTCCTTATTGGGATTATGATGCGCCCGATATTCCGAATGCTCCCCGTGACGCTTCTGCAGCGGCGGTTACGGCTTCCGCATTGCTCGAGTTATATGCTTATACGGAAGACCAGAGCCTAAGTGATGCGTATATTGAATATGCGGAGAATATATTGAAACAGTTATCCTCACCGGATTATCTGGCGAAGGAGAATGAGAATAAGGGATTTATCCTGATGCATTCTGTAGGCAGTTTCCCGCATGACAGTGAGGTGAATGTTCCGTTGAACTATGCCGACTATTATTATTTGGAAGCAATGAAGCGGTATAAAGACTTGAAGAAGTTTTAGTTAGACTATAGGTTTTAAGGTCCCCCGGTGCGAAGACCAAGGCCTTTCAGCGCACAAAACAGTGGCCTTTTAGGGAGCTGGGAAGTCGTCCCGTTATAAGGGGACAATGGTCACCTTATAGAGTGATAAATGGCACTTTGTAAGGTGACCATTGTCACTCTGTAAGGTGATTACCTTTTTTCAAGAGGAGAGAAATTCCTAAAGATACAAAATTAAATAGAGAAAAGCAAGAGTGGGGCAGAAAGAAATGGTATGTAATCAGTATCAGTATTTAGCGGTTTTGATGTATAAACCGCTTTTTATAGGATTTATTCGGATAAGAATGTTTATTAATAATTCTTTTGTAACCATACCCCCAGTAACTTGTCGGATATTTCATATTGATTCTGCTCTTGAGATACCAGATTCTTCTCCTGTAGCCCTTTGAGTGCTGCCTGTACGGAGCTTGGAGTGCTTAGCTTATACTTTTTGATAAACTTTCCGGAAGCGACTCCTGTTGCTTTTCGTTCTTTTCCGATGGCAATCAGTACTTCTTTTTGTTTTTCCGGAAGTCGGGAGAAAATCTCCTGATAGGTGAAATCTTGCATTTGAAGAATATTGGTCAAGGCAGTATCGTGTAAGGAGCGGTCGCATAATTGCCCTTTTCCGGTCAGTATGTATAGCTCATTAAACATAAGCTGTACATACCAAGTGTGTCCCTCAAAGAAATCATATACCTGTTCTATCAGTTCCGGTTCAATATTTTTTTCGTTTTCAAGGAAGAGCCTTTCCACGAATGGCTTATATGCAATGAGCGGGATACTTTGTAGCTGCATCATGTTGACGCTTTGGTAGAAAGGATGGGCAGGACTGTTGAACATATTCATCATAATATGTTTTTGGCTTCCGGCAAAAATAAAATGAGCGTTCCGGCAATGCTGAACTTTGGTTCTCAAGATGGCTTCTACATTCTTTTCAGCATAATTGCCTATCTGTTGGAATTCATCAATGGCTACGATACAAGGTTTGTCTGCCTGCTCCAGATAAGCAAAGATTTCATCCAATATGGCTTCCGCCGCATGAATATCTCCCAGACCGATATCAAAAGTCGGTTCGCCTGTAATGGAATCTAACTTGAACCCTGCGCGTAGTGAAGAAATGACAGAGAAGAAGCGTTCGATAAATTTCATGCCTTTAGGCTTGAGTTTCTCAAAAATCTCTTTTCCGAGTGCAAAAACAAACTCCCGCAGGCTGGATGTGGCATAGATATCAATGAAGAATGTATGGTAATGTTCCTTTATTTCGTTTTGATAGAAGCAGTGGCGAATCAAGCCTGTCTTTCCCATACGGCGTGTAGAAATGATAACGACATTTCTTCCGTTCGTAATGTTGCGTATCAACTGTTCTGTTTCTTTTTCCCGGTCACAGAAATAATGAGGAGATATGTATCCGCCTACAATAAAAGGGTTATGAATGGCTGCCATACTGATTATTATAAATACAATTATTGCAAATATAATAATTGTATTTATAATAATGCTGTATCAGCCCCGATATTTAGTGAAGATTGGGGATAAACCGGGTAAATAGTGTCTTTCCGTTTTCCTGATGTTTCTTCATCCATTCGGCTAATAGCTCCCGATGCTGCAGGAGGATATCGGCATATTTCTTTTCGATGGCAAGGTTGCGCATTTCTCCGCGATCTGTCTCCATGTCATAGAGTTGTTCGCGATTTTTGCCGGTATCGTACAATACATATTTATATTGGGAAGTACGAAGCATCCATCCCCGCGTTGAGGCTGTTTGGGCAAAGCTCGTTTCTGTTACGATGTAAGGTTGGTGCTGCTTGTCGGCACTGCCGTTTTCTACGATAGGGCGGAAACTCACTCCTTGACGTTTGCCGGGAACATTGATTCCTGCCCAATCACAAATGGAGGGCATGAGGTCTACCCCGTTGTTGATAAGTTGGGGCAATATCTTTCCGGCATGCTTGCCTTTGGGCAGACAGACGATGAACGGGACATTGGCTACTTCTTCATATAGAACTGTTTTCTGATTCCATTGATGTGCTCCACAGCCGTCACCATGATCGCTGGTAAAGATGATAACCGTATTCTTCCATAAGTCCTGGCGGTCTAGCTCCGCAATGATTTTCCCTATTTCCGCATCTACGGTTTCTACCAGTCGATAGTAAGCGTTCCGGTAACGTCGCCAGTCGTCCGGCGTGTAGTCGTGAGTGGGATAGAGACGGTGGTTTTGTTTTTTCTCGAAAGCCAACGCCGTTGCATCGTACGGATTGACGGCAAAGTTAGACGGCAGTCCCGGACAATCCTCCAAGGCCGGTTCTTTGATGGTAGCATACGGAGTGTTCTGTTTGCGGGCATATTCGCAGATATTGTGTGGATTGTCGAAGGAAGCTACCAGAAAGAAAGGTTGGCCTTTCTTCTTGCGTTGCAGGAAAGAGACGGCTGCCTCCGCCAAGCCGAAATCATTGTGTCCGTGCAGGTTCTCGAAACCGAATGCTTGTTTGTCAGGCAGTGAGTTGGTGTGTACGTGCCACTTCCCGGCGTATGCGCAGGTATAACCGGCTTTGTTCATCAGCACACCGAGAGAGGTGGAGTGAAGTGAATCAGGCATAGGAGTCCCGTTTTCCAGCAGGCCGACTTCTCCGGGCATATATCCTGTAAACATGGCGCCGCGTGACGGACCGCTGAGGGGCATGGAGCAATAGGCGTTTGTAAAGCGGATACCCCGTTCCGCCAACTTGTCCATGTTGGGAGTGCGCAGATCGGTATTACCGGCACAGCTCATGGCGTTGGCCGTCTGCTGGTCGGTCATGATGTAGAGGATGTTCGGACGTTCTTGTGCCGACAATGCCGCAGGAAGCATCATACCGCAAAGTAATGTAGGTTTTAAATTCTTCATGATTCAATTTGAGGATTAATGTTTATGTTCACAAAGATAGGAGATTCCCGTATGAACGGAGTTCACTCTTGTGCAGACCTTGTTTGAAAGTCAATATCCGACTTTTGAATCCTATCGAAAAGCTTTTGATTTTGTCCATATCCTATTGTCCGAGTCCTATTGCTCCATATTCTTCCCCTGATTCTTGGCATACTCCGATGGCAGGCAACCTACATACTTCTTGAAGCTCGTCGAGAAATAGGACGGTGAACTGAAACCAATCTTGTTACTGATTTCAGAGATTGAATATCGTCCCTCAAGCAATAGTTTGCAAGCCTTGTTGAAACGGATACGGCGGATAAAGTTGGCGGGTGGCTCTCCCGATATGGAGTTCATTTTGAGATACAGTGAAGAACGGCTTATAAAGAGCTTTTCCGCTAAATCATCGGCAGTGAAACTCTCATCATCGATATTCTCTTCCACGATCTGTATCGCTTTGCTCATAAACTCCTCGTCCAGTGCGTTGGACGTCATTTTCGCCGTGTCAATATCAATCGTATTCGAATAATAATACCTTAACCGTTGTTTGGATTTCAGGATATTCGCGATTTTTCCTTTCAGCAAACTCATAGAGAAAGGTTTGGGGATATAGTCGTCCGCCCCGGTCCGGATACCGGTAGTCTGAGCTTCAATGCTACCTTTGGCCGATAAGAGGATGACCGGAATATGGCAAGTCTGCATATTCTTTTTAATCAGTTCGCACAACTTAATGCCGTCAATGCCAGGCATCATCACGTCGGAAAGCACGATGTCCACCTTTTGTTCCTTGAGAATCGCCAAAGCCTCCTCACCGTTTCCGGCAGTCAGTGTGGTGTACTTCGACTTGAAGTTGCTTTTCAGGTAGTCCACCATTTCCTTGTTGTCGTCGACCAACAGAATTGTTTCGGTCGTTTCTCCGGTGGAAGTGTCTTTTTCCTCTTCGTTGATTCCGTTTGTTTCGGAGAACTCTTCGCTTTCAACCATTGTGCCGGTTGTCGGCGATGGAGACGGTGTGATGTCACTGCGTTCTGTTCTCTGTTGATCTTGGTCGAGCAATTCCGTAGCGGCAAACGTATGCAAGTCAGCGGGGAGCTCGATGGAAAACTCTGTACCTTTATCCGGTTCGCTGGATACTTGAATCGTTCCGTGATGTTTTTCAACCAGACATTTTACGAGTGAAAGTCCGATTCCGCTTCCTTTCACGCTTTCGTTGGCTTGATAGAACCGCTCAAAGATACGTGCTAGTTTATCTTGGGGGATTCCGATTCCATTGTCCTTTACGCTAAATCCGAAGCTGTTTTCCTTTCTCCAGACGGAAAGTGTTATCTTACCGCCGTTGCGGGTGAATTTGAAAGCATTGGACAACAGGTTGGTCAACATCATCTCTACGTACATCTTGTCTACCGGGAGTAAATCATCCTTCAGGTCGGACTGATATTCGTATGTGATATTTCGTTTCTGCGCATTCTCTTCGAACATGGTAAAGATATTCTTCGCCAGCTTGTCTACCTGATTCATAGCCACATGAATAGGCAATGCGCCTGATTCCGCTTTACGGAAGTCGAGCAACTGGTTGATGAGATGCAGCAGTTTGCGCCCGTTCCGGTAGATATACGAAAGTTTTTGCTGCTCTTGCAGGTCAAACTTGCTTTTCTCTTCCACCAGCTCTTCCAGAGGAGCCAGTATCAGGCTTAACGGAGTACGCAGCTCGTGAGACATATTGATATAGAAACGGACTTTCTCCTGACTGACTTCTTCCACTTTCATCCGTTCCAGATGCTCGATCTGCACTTGCATTTTCATTTTGGCGCGTGCGATAAAGAAGTAGAGTATGAAAGCGATTCCGCCCAAAGTGAGTAGGACGTAGAGTGTCTTTGCCCACCACGTCTGATACCACATGGGAGTGATATGAACGAAAAACTCGGTAGGAGTGAGGCTCCATCGTCCGTTATTGTTGCACGCCTTTACTCTGAATGTGTATTTTCCCGGTGGAAGATTGGAGTAAGTGACACCTCGTTGCGAGATAGCCTGAGCGGAAGAAATCCAGTTATCATCAAATCCTTCCAATTGGTAGGCGAAGAGATTACGCCTTCCGGAAAGATAATTGATAACGGAAAAGCGGATACTGAACGTCTTCCGGTTGGCGGGGAAAGACATCCCCAGCAGTTTTCCGTTGCTAGCCTGGAAGTATTTGGATACACCGTCCCTGATATTCGTTACCGGCTGGTTCTGGATGGTCGCTCCGGTAATGACGGCGTTCGGAGAATAGGGGTTATCGACAAACTGATAGGGGTTGAAATAAGTGATACCTTTCAGACTTCCCAAATAAATAATACCGTCTTTGGTCTGGCACGCTCCGTATGTATTGAACTGGTTGTGGCTGAGTCCGTCCTTGACGCTATAATTGAGGAAAGTTTGTTCCGACGGGTCAAAGCAGGATAGTCCGTGATTGGTAGTGATCCAAAGCCGTCCCCGTCCGTCTTCCAGAATACCATAGATAAAATTGTTGGGTAGTCCGTCGTAGGTGGAATAACGGGTGAGCGGTCGGGGAGTAGTATTGTCAGACTTGTACAGGCCTACCGAAGAACCGATCCAGATATGGTGATTGCTATCCTCATGGATACAAAATGCCTGTACCAGTGCCGGAAACCGGGAGGTCTCATCTTTCCATTCCTCCAATTTGCCGTCGGCATATACAAACAGGCTTTCTTCAGTGCCAATCCATATCCGCTCCTTGCTGTCGCGATAGAGAACGGAAATGAGCATATTGTTTAAGCGCGGATGTTTTTGCGCTAGCGGGTGTAAAGAGAGAGAACCGGTCTTTTTGTTGAATTGATACAATCCGATGATGGCGCCTACCCAGATAGTTCCGTCTTGTCCGTCGAGCAGCGAATAGCAACTGTTGTTGAACGAGACAGCTCCCGGAAATGTGTAATTCTTTATTTGTCGGGTGCGGGTGGACAGATAGCTTAACCCTCCTCCATGACTCCCTATATAAACGCCATCGTCGTCGGGAAGTACACATTTGATATTGTCCGACTGCAATGCGTGTGCATCCTTGCGGTTGGCCCGGAAGACGGAGAAATGGTTGGTGCGGCGGTTATATTCATTTAGTCCGCCATCGTTGGTTCCGATCCATAGGTTTCCTGTAAAGGGATCTTCTACAATGCAACTGACCGTATTGTCACTAAGTGAATTTTTATAGGCGGAATAAGTCATGGTGTCAAATGCCGGTGCCATAGCATGATAGTAGCTCAGTCCTCCGTAGAATGTCCCTACCCATATGCCGCCTTGATTGTCTTTCAGAAGAGAACGTACGGAGTTGTGGCCTAGCGAGTTTCCGTTTTCATGGGAGAAGGTGTATTTTTCCATTGCTTCGGTTTCCGGTTCAAGGATAAACAACCCGTTGATGGTTCCGATCCACAGATTCCCCTTGTCGTCTTGCGCCAGAGTGCGTACAGTTCCTAACGGCTCTTTTTGTTGTCTGTCTGTATATGGGTAGTGTTTCTTTATCTGGAATTTGTCGTCCATGCAATATACTCCGTTTATAAAAGAGCCCATCCAGTAGACACGTTTTCTGGGATCGTAGACGATGGAGGAGATTACTTCGTTTTTCAGTTCCGGAAGCAGCCGGACTATGGAGTTATCTTGTGGCAGGTAATGGTAAATACCGGTGTGAGTACCCAGCAGAACCTCGTCGTTTGCTTTGCGGATGGAATAAACGGTTGTTGCTTGCAGGTGAGGATGTAATTGCATCAGTCCGGTCTTCTTGTCAAAGACCGCCAGTCCGTTGTTCGTGCCAAGCAAAAGCTGTTGCTTGTCTTTGAGTTCCTCAATGGCAAAAATCTGTACAGGCGTTCCTTCGGGTAAAGTATAATTGGTGAAGTTGTTTCCTACGATATTGTATCGCGATAATCCAGTCAGAGTTCCTACCCATACCGTGCCGTCCGCATCTGTGTAGAGAGAGTATATATGACTGTTGCTGAGGCTGGTACTGTCATTCAGATCCTTATGAAAGGGGGCGAATCGGTAACCGTCATACCAATTCAGCCCATCCATTGTTCCTACCCAGATTTTTCCATTATGGTCTTGCGTCAGGGCAAGAACAGTACTTTGAGACATTCCGTCGTTTACCGAAAGTCGTTTGAAATGAATACGACTGGAATTATGGGCTGCCGCTTGGCAGAGAGACAAACAGCATAAGAGACAAATGCTGAGCAGGATGTTTGCGGGCATATTTCGGTTCTTCATAAACGTTGGATAATCAATGTGATTACTGATAAATGCGAAGGTAAAGATAAACATCTTTCATTCAATAGCCAAACATCGTATCGAAATATTGCTTTATCCTGCTCGTTTGCATGGTATTTGTTATTGCGCCATCCGGGTGGAAGCCGGTATATAGTCAGTTTGTTCCGTTACACCGTATTTCCCGTTCGTTTCGTCATAGAGTAGCGAAGAAGAAGCGTATCTACGCAGATAAGTGCTTCCTTCGATTGTCGGGTTACCCGGAGAATAACTGAATACGGTAGGAGTGTTACGGTTAGTCACAATCAATTCTGCCGGTTCCTGCGGATTAAGGATAGCTGTTATGTCCCAGTCGCCACAGTAGAAAGTATCTCCCTGACGGGTAATTGCGGGTACCTGTTCCGTATTCGAAGCTATTTGGATAATGGTCAATATACGGTTCCGTTCGCTTTGCGCGAAAGTACCGGTCAAATGCCATAAGGTTGGATATTGGGGATCAGGCGTTTCCGTTATCGGTATAATGGTCTGGTCGGTTTGCGAAATATCGGAAGATATGTCGCTGAATTGAGAAACTTTAGTATAGAACCCTTTTTCCGTATTTGCTGTCTTCCAACTTTTGCGGGTGTTGTCTATAGAGAATGGGGTGGGACTATGCAACAGCCATTCCCATTGTACAGGCTCGTTTGCTTCCAGTTCGTCGTAGATGAGCATGGTCTGCGGATAAAGTACCAGTATGTGACGTTTGTATTTTTTCAACGGAGTTTTACCGAAACCGTTTTCCGGAGTTTGAGCAATGCCTGCGCTTGCGAATAAATCGGTCCAAGACTTCTCTTCACTGATACCGTTATAGGCTTTCGATGCGTCTCCCAGACAATAAGCGATGTGATTTCCGCCTATGGCCCTCAGTACTTGTCCGTATCCCGTCAAGGAATAAGGTTGTCCGATACCATTCACCAGAATGCTGTTATGACCGCGCGTGTGCCGATACCACAGCAGATTGTAGGGAGTGTTGTTGGCTCCGATGTAATAGCCGCCGTTTCGGAATACGTCATGACCTCGATAGAGCAAGGTGAAACTGTTCTGATCGGCAACGGCATGGCTGTTGGACCCGAATGTACTCGAACGGAAAGCGAGTGAGAGGTTATTGTCTATATGCTGTAAGTCCGAGTGGATGGCCACCTCTCCTGCATCTTTATACCATAGTAACTTGGGAGAATAAGACGGCAACTCCTCTCCCGAATAAATTTTCGGACTGATCATACGATACAGACGCATATCTACGTCTGTGACTAATGTCTCGTCGCATTGCTTGGCATACCAAGAGGCGTATGCGTCCCCCGTCTCCCGTGCGAGGAAGTCGGCGAAAGCTACCCGTTGCCGGTCGGGGGTACTTGCTTTCTCGTTGCCGTCTCCGAAGCTGGTACTCTTGGATTGAGGAGGCCAGGCGTATACAAGTGCCTGACCGGCATTCCGATACCACGGATGAGTAAGGAAATTACTGCCTGTCAGTGTGGAAAACAGCGACGGCATATAAAAAAGAGTTTTCACATTGGCGGTGAAGTAGCCCACACCGTTTTTCCAAAGCCCGCTACGGTTGTATCCGGCGTCCGGAGCGCGGGCTGTCCAAAGCTCGTAATAATATTCAAGCATTTCGGAACATTCTTCCGTATATGCGTCTTTGTCGAACAGGACGAGTGCGGACTGGAAGAGAATGCGCATATTGTGTTGCCAGAAGTGGTTATCGAAGAAGCGGTTTTCCTGCATTCCCCGATACATCTTATAATAGTGGCGGGCAATCTTCATCAATAGCTCTTCAATATCTCTTTTCTCCTCTGCGGAAAGCTCGTTGAAAGCGATGTCGTATATTTCGATAAAGATAATGGCAATGTTGGTAGAGCCGAAGTTGGTTGCGAACAGCTCTTTATCGGTGAGACTTGGAAGCTTTTGTCGCATATATCTTAGAATCTCTTTCATCTTGTCCAGATACTTTGTATTCTGCGTCAGATGATAGGCTTGATAGAGCATATCTACATGGAGCTTTATGTCTTCGGTGCTCTCAAAGTCGAACGGGTTGGGATAGGCGGTAGTATAATCGATCCCTGCTGCGGTATTGGCACGTCCGGTCAGAGCCTTATATTCCCGGTGCTTGGAGGCGTTTTTGCGTGCCTGTTCCAAGTAGTTGTCCAGAAAACAGTATAAACGGGGATGGGTGTGGGGGATATTAAGAAAGAATGTATCGAAAGTCGGTGTTACAAATTTAGGAGTGTCATCCTTTATCTCGAATGAGTAGGTAGCGCTCCAGGACTGTGGCGTGCCGGAGACGATGGAACGGAAACGCCAGTACCAGGTACCGCTGTTCATTATTTGGTGTGGATTGAACATACACCACGGCTTTGGTTCGGACACGATGGTTTCCGCATCCGGAAAGTCTTCTTTTTGTGAGAGGGAAAATTGAAGCTGCTCTCCGGTCATCATATCTTGGGGCACGATGAACGGGGCAGGGTTAATGAATATTTCATTGTCCGCTTTGGGGTATGGCTTCTCGCGAATCTTGTCGTGCCATGCATCGGGAGATTCGGTACTGTCGGCTATTTCTTTGTTGTCTGTCATGGGGAGGGAATCATCGCTGCATGAGGTAGCTAATATCCCTGAACAGATAAGGACGTAAAAGAGGTCCCGGAAGCGGAAGTATGTTTTCATAAGATGGTTTGATAAAAAGTGAATGAAAAGAAGTAAAGGATAAGCAAGGCATTGGGGGGGCCTTGCTTATCTTGACTTGATTATTGTGTTCGCTTTTGACTGTTTATTCTAAAATGGTGAGGATAGGACGGATTTGTCCTTGTACACCGGCTTTGTCGGGGGCTGTGTTGAAAATGGGCTGAATTTTGGTATTAGCGTCCAATACATTATTAGTAAGTGTGATAGGACTGATGGATTTGTTGCTGACACTGCTGGAAAGTAAGTAGCGTGCCGATGTTGTGGTATGAACAAATAGGTTAGCGCCTTCTATTGCGTTTATGGCATTGACAAATGTCTCGTTTTTAGCAGTCTCTTCGAAACCATAATATCCGATTGTCATTTCTTTTAATTGATTGATGGAAGGTATGTACCATCCGCTTGACTTTTCAGGAGTAGGCGTATTTGTTTTGAAAGCAAGGTATTTCTCAATTACGGGATATTTGTCTGTATTATTGGTATAACGTTCATCTGCAAAAAACGCCTTTGTATTTTCATATCCAGTTTTGTTTAACTCCATTCCTGTGAAATCAATATCACTACCTTTAGCACAAAATTCCAGACGTGTATTAGTCGGTGCGCTTTCCAGTGCGACTACATATCCTTTAATAGCCGTATATTCGCTACCGTAATTAGATGCTACATCTCCATCCAATGGTGTTGTTGCGAATACGATACCGACACACGGATTCTCTGCATCCTCTTTCAATTCTGCGGAATATGTACCGTCTTTATAATAGAAATCACCAATTTCCGGATTTACTGTCGGTACGACAGGCTCGAGGTCTCCACCGTCTATGTCCGGATTCCATTCTCCGAAGTCTGTATCAATTTGTGTGTTTGCAGAAGATTCCGCTATGAAATATCCTCTGACTTGTGTACGTGTATTCTTCTTAACAGGCACATTGGCGGGGATAGCAACGGTGCGTCCGCCATCCTCTGTTACAAAAGTCAGGGCTATTTCTCCTAAAACATCGTCTTCTGCGAAGACATAACAAGAGAAAAGTTGCAAATCGGTTGTCTCACCGGTAGTCTCGCCTGTTCCGATTGGTTCGGTGGCTGACATGATGGCGTCAATCATCTCCGTAGAAACCTTGCCTGTTGAAACATTAAAAGCGGCTGGAATCTTCTGGCTGACAGCTACTGTCTGGCATTTGTCGAAGTTTGCCTTGCTCTTGTCCGAAACAATCAGTTTGGCGAACGGGCGGGTCAGGGTGACATTCAGCGGGTTCTCTAAAGAAGCTTGGCTCTTTTCAAAAGAACCTTGACCGGAGAAAGCGTCGCAAGCGTCACTATTGTAGAGCAGGCTTGCATCTTTGATTGTGACTTTGGTAAGGTCTTCCGTATTGTAGAACTTGTCGGCGTAGCGTCCGGTTACTTGGTCTTTGCTTTGTCCCTCAGCGGGGATAAAGTCCGCCCACATCATATAATTATAAGTCCCGGCGTTTTCGAGTGCAAAGGTGAAAGAAAGCTTTCCGTTAGTGGCTTCGGTTCCTAATTTTTCTTCCCGATAGACCTGATTACCATCTGCATCGCTGATTTCGAGGATACAACGCAGGTAGTGGTCGGTCACTTCGGGGATAGCACGTGTTTGTGCAAATTCAGAGGGTAATTCAGCCGAGATGTTGACTAAATTGTTAGAGCTACTTGAAGCTCCCGGAGCTTCTTCTTGGCTACATGCGGCAAACAGCCCCATGAGCAGCGTGATTGCGAAATAAATAAAGTTCTTTTTCATAATGGTAATGATTAAAGTGTATTATAATTATTATTCGGTTGGAGTGATGGGAGTAACATCGATAATGATGTCCTCGTCCTCAAAGTCAGGATCGAAATCAATACCCGGACTGGCGGTCATAAAGTGTCCCCGTATATTGGTCTCCTTGTTCCGTTCATAGGGTATTTTCAGATTTTGGTAGCGTGCTACGACTTTCTTGCTCTCATTGGTTATCTCGATGGTCACCGGGACAGAAGCTGTGCTCTCGTTATTGATGAGCAG
>ENA-UEPJ01000729-UEPJ01000729.1-human-gut-metagenome-genome-assembly--contig:-NODE-729-length-43795-cov-15.370968_pt1 | contig 43795 bp, 39 predicted proteins | sample MGYA00242890_ERZ507896 | MGnify/ENA primary metagenome ERZ507896 (study PRJEB26167, sample SAMN06115508) | human gut metagenome | host: Homo sapiens | place: China:Qinghai | collected 2015-08-20...
TCCTTGGCGTGTATTCGACTTGCCTTTATAGTATCGGGTCAAGCGCAGCTTGTCAACAATCTGCGAGCAGATTGAAAAATGAAATTTCAGAAATTCGGGAAAACGCAGAGGGCAAGAACCGTCCCGTGGCCACAAATTTTCAATTCTTGAAAATGTTGTGCCCTTCCGGGACTGCACTTCTACAACGCTCTCGCGTTTTTGAAGTGTTCTTGTTGGGGCGTGCCTGCCCCAAACCCTGCTGGACAACGAGCTGCGTCTCCCTCCCAATTCTATCCTTAGCTGCCCTTGTTCGCTTTCAAAAAATCAATATACTCCTGTCCCCACTGTTGCAATGCTTCAATCACCGGATGGAATTTTCTTCCCATATCGGTCAGCGAATACTCAACCTTTGGTGGGATGGATTCGTATTGTGTGCGCTCCACCAACCCTTTGTCCACCAGATCTTTTAACTGAACAGAGAGTGTTGCATGGGTCATTTTTGGCATAAGACGCTGAAGCTCATTGAAACGGACTGGTCCATCTTCCAGATAGTGCAGGATCAGAATTGCCCACTTTCCGGAAATCAGACTCTGAGCGGTCGCGTACGGGCATTTCCCGAAACGATCTTCCATTGTGGTGTCCGTCTCAAATAGCGGCTTCATAAAGTCACCTCTTATACATCAAATTCTTCTTTCAGGTCGAGCATTCCACGAATCTCGGCGTGACCGTTTTCCAGATAGAACATTCCCATCTCCCAGCCATTCTTATCATACAGAGCAATGATCTGCGGCATCGCGGTGCGGACTTTTGCCAGCAAAGCATCGTCTTTCACGATCTTCACCGTGCCATCGTAGCGCATGAACTCACCGCCACGCACTGCCAGAACTTCAACGTGCGGGTTCTTAGTCAGCTGAGAGAACACATTCTTGAAAGTTCCGCATCCGAAGTACAGTTTGCCGCCATCCAGCAGGTGGAAGCCGAACGGACGTCCCTTTGGCTTATCTCCGTCCGTCGTCAGAAAATAAAAGGTCTTTGCCTCGTCCAGAAAGTTGTTCACTTTTTCAATGTTCGTCATGTTGTTGGCCTCCTTGAATACCGGTCATATTTTTGAACTGATTCAATTATATGACCTCGGATAAGAAAGCACAAGTACGATTTTTGGCGATACTCAGTATGATATATGATACCATACCGCCAGCCGAAAGAACACCCCTATATGCAAGAACTTGCCATTTTTCCTGCGTACGTGCGTACCGACCATGTACGGACGTACGCAGCGATTGACCTGAAACGCGCAATATAGGGAGACGCAAAGCAAAAGGCAGGGCACCACCTTCATGGTGATACCCTGCCTTTACTCGTTCCTGCTTACCGTTCTGTATACTCCTTCCGCAGAACCTCCGATAAACAAAAAACGTACCCGAACCCTTTCTCATAGAGGATTGGGTTCGAGTACGAACTGTTTGGTGGACGGTACAGGACTCGAACCTGTGACCTCCTGCACGTCAAGCAGATGCTCTACCAGCTGAGCTAACCGTCCATAAGTCATATCGACTTGAATAGTTTACCACAGCCTGTGCAAAAAAGCAATACTTTTCTGTGATTTTTTATTTTTCCACCTTCAGCGACCTGCGGACGATATCATACAGCACCGGCTTCATGGCCTCGATGTCATCGGGCTTGCCCTCCAGCACGCTGGAATAGCACACCGACATGCACATGCTGCCCAGTGCCGTGATGCGCTGGTAGATCTCTCGCTCGGTGCGGCCGGCCATTTCCGGGCTGGTCAGTACCACGTTCAGCAGCTTGCGCATCAGCGGCTCGGCTTCGCGGCTGGCCTCGATCTGGTCCAGCCCCGGCCATATGAAGTTGTGCTCCAGAAACTTGAGCACCAGCGTATCCTTCCGCAGCGCTTCGATGATGTGGTCGATCACCGCCACCATCTTGTCCGGGAAGTTTTCGAGCTCTGTCTGCTTTTCCACCGCTTCGCACGCGTCGCTCAGCAGCTGGTAGCTCACCCGGCCCAGCAGAGCCTGCATCACCGCACCTTTATCCTGAAAATACAGATAAAAGGTGCCCTTGGCCACCTTGGCCCGGCTGGTGATGTCCTCCACGCTGGTTTTTGCGGCACCTCGCTCCAGAAACAGATCATAGGCTGCTTCCAGCAGCGCCCGGCGCTTCTCCTGCTTTTTGCCCTCCACGGTACCCATAGTCCCTGACGATTCCTCTTTTCCTCTTGTTTTCTCTCGCTCGTTCGTGCTGTATCAATATTTTAGCAGTCCGGGAAGGATAGCGCAAGGGCCAGTTCTTATACAATTTCAGGCAGTTGATAAGAAAACTGACCTTTGGTCATTTTTTGTTCTTGACACCCGGTTCGTCATGATTATAATAGATTTTGCTTAGAAATGACCGAGAGTCATTTTACTAAGATTCTTTAACCAAACCACTTTCTATGGAGGGTTCTCATGAAAAAGATCGCACAGGGCATCGTGCGGTTGCGCAAGCTGATCTTAACAGTAGCATTCCTGCTGTTGATCCCTTCCGCGATCGGCGCGATCGCCACCCGCATCAACTATGACATCCTCACCTACCTGCCGCAGGATCTGGATTCCATGATCGGCGAGGTAGCCCTTGAGGACGATTTCCATCTGGCCTCCACCGGTATGATCACGGTAGAGGGCCTGCCCACAAACGAGCTCATCGCCATGAAGAAGGAGATTGAAGCCGTTCCCGGCGTCACCCAGACCTTCTGGCTCAGCGATGTGATCGACCCCAGCATCCCCACCGAGATGCTGCCCGCCGATGTGCAGCAGTTCATGTTCGGCAAGAACGATTCCACCATGCTGATCGTCCGCTTTGACGCTCCCAGCGCCAGCGACGAGACCATGGAAGCCGTCGCTCAGATCGAAAAGCTGCTGCGCAAGGACTGCTTCTTCGGCGGTATGAGCGTCATCCTGCAGGACACCAAGGCACTGGTCAATCAGGAAATGCCCATGTACATCCTGATCGCCGTGGGTGCCAGCCTGCTGGTGTTGTTCCTTTCGCTGGAAAGCACCATCACCCCGCTGCTGTTCATGCTGGGTCTTTTGTTCCCCATTGCGTACAACTTCGGCACCAACATCTTTCTGGGCCAGATCAGCTACATCACCGAAGCACTGGCCACCGTGCTGCAGCTGGGCGTCACGATGGACTTTTCCATCTTCCTGCTGCACCGCTATCAGGAAGAAAAGGAGCTGCGCTCCTCTAACGAAGAGGCCATGACCAGCGCCATCTGCAAGACCATGACTTCCATTTCCGCTTCCAGCCTGACTACAATCGCGGGCTTCCTTGCACTGTGTGCCATGCGCCTGACGCTGGGCCGCGATATCGGCCTTGTCATGGCAAAGGGCGTTGCCCTCGGCGTTATCTGCACCGTGGTCATCCTGCCCTCCCTGATCCTTAACTTTGATAAATGGGTGGAAAAGTACAAGCACCGCACCGTGATCCCCAAGCTGAAAAAGCTCAGCTACTTTGTTTCCAACCACTCGGTGCCCATCGTGGTCGTCTTTATCCTCTTCCTCATCCCCTTTGCCATCGCGCAGAACAAGACCGAGGTCTACTACACCCTGTTTGACTCCCTGCCGCAGGACCTGACCGGCATCGTGGGCACCAACAAGCTGGGCGAGGACTTCGGCATGACCACCAGCCACTTTATTCTGGTGCATGACGACCTGACCGCCACCGAGGTGAGCGACCTGTGCGATGAACTCAAGGACGTGGACGGCATTACGCAGGTGGTAAGTCTGGATTCCATCACCGGCCCGGGCTTCCAGACCGAGCTGCTGCCCGACAGCATCATGGAGATCCTGCAGTCCGGCGGCTACAAGCTGATTTTGGCCAACAGCTCCTATAAGACCGGCACGGATGCCATCAACAACCAGCTCACCGAGATGATCGACCTCATCAAGACCTTTGACCCCGAGGGCGTCATCACCGGCGAGGGTGCCATGACCAAGGACCTGATCGAAGTGGCAGATGTGGACTTCAAGAACGTCAACGTCTGGTCCATCATGGCTGTTCTGGTCATCATCGCCGTTTCCTTCAAGAGCATTTCCATCCCGGCGCTGCTGGTGGCCAGCATTGAAGCCGCCATCGCCATCAACATGGGCATCCCGTACTTCACCGGTACGCAGCTGCCCTTCATTGCCAGCATCGTCATCGGCACCATCCAGCTGGGTGCTACCGTGGACTACTCCATCCTGATGACCACCCGTTACCACGAGGAGCGCGCCTTTGGCCGCACCCCGAAGGAAGCCGCCCAGCAGTCGCTGGAGCACTGCAGCCAGTCCATCCTGACCAGCGGCCTGACCTTCTTTGCCGCCACCGTCGGTGTGGCTGCCATCAGTAAGATGGAGCTGCTGAAGAGCATCTGCCTGCTGATCTCCCGCGGCGCACTGATCAGCATGGTGGTCATTCTGGTGGTACTGCCCGCAGCCCTGATGCTGTGCGACTGGATCATCCGCCACACCACCCTCAAGTGGATGATACCCGAATCCGCCAACGCCAAGAAGTCTGAAAAGGAGTAATTGCGTTATGAAAAAATCGCTTCGTTTCGCCAGTGCGGCGCTGGCTCTGACACTCGCCGCAGGCTGCGCCATGCCTGCATTTGCAGCTGGTAAGAGCAGCTTTTCCAAATCCGAGACCGTCTATGCTGTGATGAACGGCGACGGCTCCATCAAGAACACCACCGTCAGCGAGCATCTGTACAGCGCCTCCGGCCTGTCCGGCGTCACCGACAAGACCACCCTGACCGACATCCAGAACACCGAGAGCGATGCCGAGTTCACCCAGAATGGCGAAGAGCTGGTCTGGAACACCGAGGACACCGATGTTTACTACAAGGGCAATACCGACAAGGCCCTGCCTATCGATGTGAAGGTGACCTACGCTCTGGACGGGCAGGAAGCTGCGCTGGAAGACCTCATTGGCAAGAGCGGCCATCTGACCGTGACCGTTGCCCTGAAGAACAATGAGACCGGCACCGTGAACGTGAACGGCAAGGACCGCACCATCGTCACCCCGCTGATCACCGCTGTGGGTGTCATTCTGGGCGGGGATGCTTCCAACGTGACCGCAGAACACGGCATGGTCGAGAGTGCCGCCAAAAGCAGCGTTGCCGCCTTTGTCACCCTGCCGGGCGTGAAGGATTCCCTGTCCGGCCTGCTGCCCGACGAGGTGGACAGCATCGAAGACTATCTGCAGGATACCGTTACCGTTGAGGCAGATGTCACCGAGCTGACCTGCCCGCAGGTCATGGTGGCCTGTGCCACCAGCACGGCCGCTCTGGGCACGAGCAACGTGTTCGACCTGAGCAGCATCAACGACCTGACCGACGGCATCAACCAGTTGAACGACGCAATGAGCCAGCTCATGGACGGCGCTTCCCAGCTGGTGGACGGCACCTCTCAGCTGGCAAACGGTGTTCTGGCCCTGCTGGACGGTGCCAACACCCTGAACAACGGCGCTGCCGCTCTGGACGACGGCCTTGGCCAGCTGACCAACGGTCTGGACACCCTGAGCGCCAACAATGCAGCACTGAACGCCGGTGCCCAGCAGGTGGCGGACGGTGTGCTGGCTTCTGCCAACAAGACCCTGAAGGAAGGCGGCCTGATCGACGAGGACATGACGTGGTCGAACTACGAGGCTGTGATCGACAACATCCTCACCATGAACGATAAGACCCTCGCCGCCGGACGCCGCAAGATCGTGCGCACCGTGTGGGAGCAGGCTCCCAGCTTCAAGGACAGCCAGCTGGATCTGGCCCTGTATCTGTCCGCGACCAAGACGAACCACGATCTGGAAGCAGCCCTCAAGCTGATGCAGAACTACGACCCCTCCATGCTGTGCGGTCTGGTACAGCTGCTGACCAGCGAGGATGCCAAGAACACCGCCAAGGCCGAGCTGAAGTATCAGGTGGAGAACAGTCAGGATATGGCCGATGTCCGCGCCCTGAAGACCAGCCTTTCTCAGATCCAGTTCTTTGTTTCCAGCGTGAACCAGTACACCGCAGGCGTGCAGACCGCTGCGGACGGTGCCCACTCCGCAAAGGATGGCAGCGCCCAGCTGGCCGCAGGCACCAAGACCCTGTATGACGGCGTGAACACCCTGAACACCGGTGCAGGCCAGTTGAATGACGGCGCAGGCCGGCTGAATGACGGTCTGAACCAGTTCAACGAGGAAGGCATCTCCAAGCTGACCGGCGCGCTGGATCAGGATCAGCTCCATGGCCTGAAGACCGTGCTGGACGAGATGACCGACCGCCTGAACGACTATACCAGCTTTGCCGGTGCACCGGATGACGCCGAGAGCAGCGTCAAGTTCGTCTATAAGACCGCCGAGACGGCTGCCTCTGTGGACGTTGCTGCAGCCGAGACCGAGACCGTGAAGGAAGGCAACATCTTCACCCGTCTGTGGCAGCGCATCGTGAACCTGTTCAAGTTCTGATAAGCCATTTCCGAGAACTCATGATGAACCTCTTTTCATAGAGAAGCAGAAGCCCCCGGCTGCGAATTGCAGCCGGGGGCTTCTGCTTTGCGGCCATTTTATGTCAGCTTCTTCCTTCCACACAGCGGCTCCGGCAGAGAGCCTGCGCAGGCAGATGCCGGTTTCCTTTCCGGCCCCTTTCGTGAAAAAGCAGATCAGCCAGGCCCGCAGGCCTGGCTGATCTGCAATATCAAAAAATTTTCCGCTGATATATTCGGGTTGCGGCTCCCTGCATCTGCTTCGTGCCTTGGACGGCACTCGCATCTTGCAGGCCGCGGCCCCAACAGCTCCTTCCTGTTTCTGCCGCTGGCAACGGTCGTCGCTGTTGCAGAGCGAACGCGGCGGCCATTTTAAATCGTTTAATTGATCAGGTTCACGAACACCGGGCAGAGCACGGCGGTCAGCACACCGGCCACGGCAATGGAAAGGCCGCTCATGGCACCTTCCACCTCGCCCATCTGCAGGGCCTTGCTGGTGCCCACGGCATGGGCCGCAGTGCCGATGCCCACGCCCTTGGCAATGGGGTCGGTGATATGGAACAGCTTGCACACGGTCTCGGCCAGCAGGGCACCCACGATGCCGGTGACGATCACGATGGCACCGGTCAGTGCCGCAATGCCGCCCAGCTCTGCGGCCACGTCCATGCTGATGGCGGTGGTCACAGATTTGGGCAGCAGGGTGGCATACTGCTCCCGGGTCAGGTCCAGCGCCAGTGCCAGTGCCAGCGCGCTGCCAAGGCTCACCAGCGTGCCCACCGAAATGCCCGCAATGATGGCGGCGGCATTCTCTTTCAGCAGGTCGATCTTCTCATACAGCGGGATGGCCAGTGCCACCGTGGCGGGCAGCAGCAGGTAATTCACCGGTGCTGCGCTGATCTTATAGTCCGCATAGGGGATCTTGCACACCGAAAGAAACACGATGACAAAAATGCTGCCCAGCAGCAGCGGGTTGAAGATGGCCTTGCCGGTCAGCTTATTGATGAGGGCGCCCAGCGCAAAAGCGGCCAGCGTGAGCAGCACGCCCCATGCGGCAGAGCCGGACAGAAAATCATTCAGCAGCTGCGTCATTGTCGGCCTCCTTGTTTTTGCGGCCGCTCAGGGCCTGCGTGGTCTTGCCTGCGCTTACCATCACCAGCACCGTCACCGGGATGATGGCAATGAGGATGGGCAGCAGCATTTCGCCCATTTCTGCCCACAGCTCCATCACACCGGCGGCAGCGGGCACGAACAGCAGAGGGAAGATGCCGGTGAGGTAGGTACCCACCTCTTTTACGTCCTCCAGCTTGATCAGCCGGAAGTTCAAAGCCAGCAGCAAAAGCACCAGCCCGTACACGCTGGCCGGCACCGGCAGGGGCAGCACACAGTGAAGGATCTCACCTAAAAAGCAAAACGCAAGAATACGCGCAAACTGAAAAATATATTTCGTAGCAAAACGCTCCTTCCTCGGGTAAAAGTGTAAAAAGTCACATCGAATGTAAAGTATACCGCAGGAGCTCCAAACCATCAACCGTGATTCTGGATAAGAAAAATTGCACATTTTTCCCAGAACTGTGCAAAAAAAGGCGCACCGGTTTTCCGGTGCGTCAAAAGACTATTCATTATAGATGAAATGGCACTTTGGATAATTCGAACAGCCCCAAAATGTTTTTCCGGCTCCAGAACCCTGTCTGGCCACCCGAGGAACCAACCGTCCTCCGCATTGCGGACATGTCCATGTTCCATCTGGTTGGATAATGGGGTAGTGTTTTGCGCGAACCTCTTCTATATGTCTTGCTTTCTGTTCAGCTGATGCGTCTGTAAACTTAACAAGAAGCGAATAAAGCTCATCCATTTTTTCATTTGACAGGCATCTTCCCATCTGTTGCGCATTTCCTGAAATATCCTGCAAAAGATATTCATAGTAGGTCACATGATGATTCCCGCTCGTCAGTCGGATGTTTTTTAATTCGCAGTTATCTCCGAACACTATATAAGAATAGTACGGAAATGTATCATCCTGAAGCAACTCCATCAGTGCATAAATGTGGATTTCATTTTGCCACAGCGGATTATAAAATTGTTTTTTTGCTGCTATGCCTCCTACACTTTGTAGGCATTGCGTCCAATACTCCTGTTCTTCATCTCCAAAAATCCAGCCACTGTAATTCTTGGACTCAATCACATAAACACCTGATTCATGAAGAAAAATCAAATCAATTTCTGTCGTTCCGCCATTATGCTTTGGAATATAGCAATTGGGCAGAAATGCTTTTCGGCCCTTAATGCGGGCTAAATCACGATATATGATATCTTCTCCAATTTCGCCTTTTTCCTCTGGACTCACGAAATCATTATATATAGACCTCATAGAAAATCAATTCTCAGATCACATAATCGTTCCCGGCCTGATCGGGCAGGGCCAGATCGGCCAGAGTGATATTGCCGAAGTAGTTGGAGATCAGGTCGTTCAGGCCCTTCCACATTTCATAGGTGCGGCAGTTGGCCATGCGGGAGCAGGAGGCCGCACCGGGGGTCAGGCAGGACACCGGGGCCAGACTTCCTTCGGTCAGCATCAGGATCTCGCCTACGGTGTACTGGTCCGGGCTGCGGGTCAGGCGGTAGCCGCCGCCCTTGCCGCGCAGGCCCTCCAAAAAGCCGTTCTGCACCAGCACCTTGAGGATGTTTTCCAGATACTTCTCCGAGATCTCCTGACGGGCGGCGACTTCTTTGAGGGGAACATATTTTTCGGACTGATGTTCGGCAAGGTCGATCATCACGCGCAGTGCATAGCGCCCTTTGGTGGACACGATCATAATACGGTACTTCCTTTGTTGGTTATAAATTGAATTTTAACCTATTATACAACAGGGTAAATAATATTTCAATCCCACTTTTTTCAAAAAATCCATTGACAAGCGACCCAAGGGAGACTATAATACCATCAAACCCACAAACAATGTTGGTATAAAGGATTTAGAACCGGGTCATCCGGCAGGGCACATGTGCCCATAACTGTATCAGGGAGGAAACTACAATGAGCAAGATTTATACTGCCGCAGATCAGCTGATCGGTCATACTCCGCTGCTGGAGCTGACCCACATCGAAAAGGAGCAGCAGCTGCCTGCCCATATCATTGCCAAGCTGGAATACTTCAATCCGGCCGGTTCCGTCAAGGATCGCATCGCCAAAAAGATGATCGATGATGCCGAGGAAAAGGGCCTGCTGAAGGAAGGCTCCGTCATCATCGAGCCCACCTCCGGAAACACCGGCATCGGTCTGGCGGCTGTGGCTGCAGCCAAGGGCTACCGCATCATCATCGTGATGCCCGAGACCATGAGCGTGGAGCGCCGCCAGCTGATGAAGGCCTATGGCGCAGAACTGGTGCTCAGCGAAGGCGCAAAGGGTATGAAGGGTGCCATTGCCAAGGCAGATGAGCTGGCAAAGGAGATTCCCGATTCCTTCATCCCCGGCCAGTTCGTGAACCCGGCCAATCCGCAGGCACATATCGAGACCACCGGCCCCGAGATCTGGGAGGATACCGATGGCAAGGTGGACATCTTCGTGGCCGGCGTCGGCACCGGCGGCACCGTCACCGGCGTGGGCCAGTACCTGAAGAGCAAGAACCCGGACGTCAAGGTGGTTGCCGTGGAGCCTGCCTCTTCTCCCGTGCTGAGCAAGGGCGTCGCAGGTGCGCACAAGATCCAGGGCATCGGCGCAGGCTTTGTGCCGGACGTGCTGGACACCAAGGTGTATGACGAGGTCATCGCGGTGGAGAACGATGACGCCTTTGCCACCGGACGTCTGATCGGCCACAAGGAAGGCGTTCTGGTGGGCATTTCCTCCGGTGCTGCCGTATATGCTGCGCTGCAGCTGGCAAAGCGCCCGGAGAATGCCGGTAAGAACATCGTGGTCCTGCTGCCCGATACCGGCGACCGTTATCTTTCCACTCCGCTGTTTGCAGAGTGATGCTCCGGGATCGTCCCGGTCCTGCGCGGACGAGATGAAAGGGACGACTGCAAAACAGTCCCGATAAAAAAGAGATAGGCTTCCCCGGAAGGGGCCGCCTATCTCTTTTTTTGTTGTAAGCTGAAGCCGCGTTGGTTTCAACGGCCCCGGACTGCGTTATAAGCCGGAGACATTATGCCAGCAGCGACATGATGTTTGCGGTGATCAGGCCGCCTGCCGTGCCGATAACGTAACCCATCAGAGCCATCAGAACGCCAACGGGCACCAGAGCGCCGCTGTAGGCACCGGCCAGAATGGGAGCAGATGCGGAACCGCCGATGTTTGCCAGAGATGCCACGCCGCAGGTGAACATATCCAGATGGAAGATCTTTGCCAGCAGCACCAGAATGATGCCGTGGATGGCAAGGATCATAAAGCCTGCCAGGATCCATGCGGGTGCATCGGTCAGCTCCAGGAAGCTTGCGCGGGAGGCAAGCAGAGCCACCACAGAGTACAGCAGCAGGTTGGACAGCTCGGTGCTGCCTGCCATGCGGCCCACGGGGGTGACAGCGCCGATCAGGCCGGACAGCGTGATGAGCAGGACGGTCCAGGTGGCCTTGTCCAGGAAGGGCATTGCGCTGTTCAGGGCTGCGCCGATGTCCTGACCGAAGGCGGAGATCACCAGAGCCAGACCCAGCAGGAAGATCAGGTTGACAAAGCTGGCCTTGTCCTCGTTGGCCTTTGCGTCCTCTTCCAGACGGCGGGACACTTCGTCCAGCGTGGTAGTGTCGGCCTTGACCCACTTGTTGAACTTGGGAGCCAGATTGATGGCCCACAGCAGGAACATGACCCAGATGGAGTAGTCGATGGAGTCCACCACCAGTGCGTAGGCCATGTCAGCTTCGCCGATGTCCAGCGCAGCCTGCACGGCGATCATGTTGCCGGAGCCGCCCATCCAGCTGCCGCACAGAGCGCCCAGTGCCTTCCATGCTTCGGAGCCAATCGCACCCTTCATGATGGCGAAGGTTGCAATGAAGCCCACCGAAATGGAGACGGAAGCGGCAAAGAAGCCGCCCAGCATCTTGGGACCCAGCTTGATGATCTTGCGGATGTCGCAGCGCAGCAGCATCAGGAAGATCATTGCATACAGCAGGTTGTTTTTCAGCACGGAGTAGGCAGGCTTGGTGGCCTCCATGTCCCATGCACCCAGCGTGCAGAGAATCATGGTAATGAGGTACAGCAGAACAATAGGTGGTGCATAGTCGAAGAATTTCGACTTCGTGTAGCGTTGCAACCACACCAGCAGTGCGGCAATGAACACCAGCACGGCGATGTAGGTGAAACCGTTTGTGATCATGAACCCAATCCCCTTTCTTTTTGTGCAATTTTTTGCGGACAATTGTCTTTACAATATCGACAACTTCGTATACAATACTACCATAGATTTCATAATCTGGCAACATTTTTTTATCGAAAGGGGTAGGTTTTTGCATGAAAATTACGGAAGTACGTCTCGGTCTGATCTCCGTGCCGCTGCGTGTGCCCTTCAAAACGGCGCTGCGCTCGGTCAGCAGCGTGGAGGATGTCATCGTGGAGATCCACACCGACACCGGCGCGGTGGGTTACGGTGAAGCACCTCCTACCGGTGTGATCACCGGCGACACCACGGGTGCCATCATCGGTGCCATCCGCGACCACATCGCAAAGACCATCATTGGCCGCGATGTGGACGACTTTGAGGACCTGATGATCGCCCTGAATGCCTGCATCCAGAAGAACACCAGTGCCAAGGCCGCTGTGGATATGGCCCTGTGGGACCTGTACGGCCAGCTGTACAAGATCCCCGTGTACAAGCTGATGGGCGGCGCAAAGAAGTCCATCGTCACGGACATCACCATCAGCGTCAACGACCCCGAGGAGATGGTGCGGGACGCGCAGAACGCCATCCAGCGCGGCTACGACTGCCTGAAGGTCAAGGTGGGCAAGGAGCCGGAAAAGGATATCGCCCGCCTGAGCGCCATCCGTGCCGCCGTGCCCAAGGAGACCTGCATCCGCATCGACGCCAATCAGGGCTGGACCCCGAAAGAGGCCGTGCGCATCCTGAACGGGATGCAGGAGCGGGGACTGGATCTGGAGTTCGTGGAGCAGCCGGTCAAGGCCCACGATTTTGACGGCCTGAAGTACGTCACCGAGCGCTCCTATGTGCCGGTGCTGGCAGACGAGAGCGTGTTCTCCCCGCAGGACGCACTGACCATTATGCAGATGGGAGCCGCAGACCTTGTGAACATCAAGCTGATGAAGTGCGGCGGCCTGTACAACGCCCTCAAGATCGCATCTGCCGCCGAGGTGTACGGTGTGGAGTGCATGATCGGCTGCATGCTGGAAGCCAAGATCAGCGTGAATGCCGCCGTGCATCTGGCCTGCGCAAAGCAGATCATCACCCGCGTGGATCTGGACGGCCCCGTGCTGTGCAGCGAGGACCCCATCCTCGGCGGTGCCGTGTTCAACGAAAAGGAGATCACGGTTTCCAACGAGCCGGGCCTCGGCATCAAGGGCATCGAGCCGGGCAAGATCAAGTATTTGGACTGATATGCCGTAAAAAATACGCCGTGCAGCAATGCACGGCGTATTTTTATGCACGGATTTTACTCTTTGTAAGCCAGAATAGCCTTCAGGTACTCCCACACGCGGGCCACCGATGCAATGTCGGCGCGCTCATTGGGGGTGTGGACATGCAGCAGGTTCGGGCCAAAGGAGATGCAGTCCAGCCCGTCGATCTTGCCCGAGAGGATACCGCATTCCAGACCTGCATGAATGGCAACGATCTGGGGTTTTGCACCGTATTGTGCCTCGTACATAGCAACGCAGCGGTCGCGCAGGGCACTTTCGCGGGCGTAGGTCCAAGCGGGATAGTCGCCGTGGAACCGCACGGTGCCGCCCAGCAGCTCGGTCAGGGTCTGCAGCTTGCAGCTCAGCAGCTCCTTCGCCGAAGGCACCGAGCTGCGCAGGGAAAAGCGCAGGATGGCTTCGCTGTCGTCCAGTTCGGCAACGCCGAGGTTCAGCGAGGTCTCCACAAGGCCCGGCACATCCATGCTCATGGCCTGCACGCCCCATGGCATCAGGAGCAGGGCCTTGCGCAGCCGCTGGACAGAAGCGCCGTCCAGTGCCTGATACCCGCCGCAGCCCTGTTCGGTGAGCTGCAGACAGATCTCCGGGTCGGCCGTGCCGTATTCGGCCTTCATCTGAGCGGCAAACTGGGCGGAGGCAGCACGGACGTCCTCCGTGATGCCGGTGGGCAGCACCAGTGTGACGCTGCTTTCCTTGGGGATGACATTCTCCTTTGCACCGCCGGAAAGGGCCAGCACCGTGTAGTCCACGCCGTTTTCGGTCAGCAGGGTCAGCCAGCGGCCCAGCAGGGCGATGGCGTTGGCGCGGCCCTTGTGGATCTCGGTGCCGGAGTGCCCGCCCACAAGGCCGGTCACGTCTGCCTTTACGGCAGTGCCGGTCACAGCTGCACGGGTGACGGGCAGATGGCATTCAACGCGGCGTCCGCCTGCACAGCCTGCGGTCAGCACCCCCTCTTCCTCCGAGTCGATGTTGATGAGCAGGCGGCCTTCCAGATCGGAAAGCTCCATGGCAGATGCACCCAGCAGGCCCACCTCCTCGCAGACGGTCAGCACGACCTCCAGCGCAGGGTGGGGGATGTCCTTTGCGTCCAGTACAGCCAGTGCGTAGGCCACGGCAATGCCGTCGTCGCCGCCCAGTGTAGTGCCCTCGGCGCGGACATAATCGCCGTCCACCACCAGCTGGATGGCATCCTTTTCCAGATCCAGCGGGCAGGCGGCGGTCTTGTCGCCCACCATGTCCAGATGGCCCTGCAGGATCAGGGCAGGCTGGTTCTCGTAGCCCGGCGTGGCCGGTGCCTTGATGAGCACATTGCCCATTTCGTCCTGACGGCAGGCAAGGCCGTGTGCCTTTGCAAACTGCACGCAGTAGTCGCTCAGTGCCTTTTCGTGATGAGAGGTGTGCGGGATGCTGCAGATCTCTTCAAAATAATGAAAAACCGATGCCGGTTCCAGTTTGGTTAATACGCCCATAATGACCCACTCCTTATAATATAGTGAAAAAACTTCCTTTTTGTATTCTAGCAGATTCCGGGGCCGGACACAATCACTAAATTCTGAGTCGTAACGTGTGCCCTCAAAACCGGGGATGCTCCTGCGGCTTGCGCGAGGTACTCTTTTTTTGCCGCCTCACTTTACTTTCATAAGAAAATGTGCCATAATGGAGCCAGTATTTTTTGGTTCAAAAACTGCGCCCTGTACCGGGAAAGCAGGGCCGGAATCCAACAAGAAGAGGGGTATCCTTTATGAGCAAGACCATCATTCCTGCAAACTACACGCCTGCGCTGAACCTGTACGACACCCAGCGCGCCATCGGCACGGTCAAGCGCCTGTTTGCCGACACTCTGTGCGCCACGCTGAACCTGTACCGCGTGTCCGCTCCGCTGTTTCTGGAAGCGTCCACCGGCCTGAACGACGACCTGAACGGCGTGGAGCGCAAGGTCACCTTTGACATCAAGGACAGCGGCATTGAGGCACAGGTGGTGCAATCGCTGGCAAAGTGGAAGCGCAAAGCTCTGAAGGACTACGACTTCCATGTGGGCAAGGGCCTGTACTGCGATATGAACGCCATCCGCCGGGATGAAGAGCTGGACAACCTGCACTCCGTCTATGTGGATCAGTGGGACTGGGAAAAGGCGATCCGTCTGGAGGACCGCAGCGAAGCATACCTGAAGAGCGTGGTGCGCTCCATCGTGTCTGCCGTCTGCGCCACCGAAATGAACCTGCACGCCATGTTCCCCCAGCTGCAGGAGCTGCCGCTGCACAGCCCCAACGTCACCTTCATCACCACCCAGGAGCTGGAGGACAAGTATCCCGACCTGACCCCGAAGGAGCGCGAGAACGCCTTTGTGAAGGAGAACGGCACCACCTTCCTGATGAAGATCGGCGCTCCGCTCAAGAGCGGCAAGCCCCATGACGGCCGTGCCCCCGACTACGACGACTGGGATCTGAACGGCGACCTGCTGTTCTGGAACGACCCGCTGCAGTGCAGCTACGAGCTGAGCAGCATGGGCATCCGCGTCAGCCCCGAGAGCATGGACAGGCAGCTGACCATGGCCGGCTGCGATGACCGCCGTGCTCTGCCCTTCCACAAGGCCGTGCTGAACGGTGAGCTGCCCTACTCCATCGGCGGCGGCATCGGCCAGAGCCGTCTGTGCATGCTGCTGCTGGGCAGCGCCCACATCGGCGAGGTGCAGGCCAGCGTCTGGGACGCTGCCACCCGCGAGGCCTGCGCCAAGGCGGGCATTCCGCTGCTGTAAGCGTTCCGTCCACAGGACTGCCTGCTGAAAAATGATCGTATAAGACCCGGGACCTTTCAGGGCCGAAATGGCTCGAAAAGATCCCGGGTCTTTTTGCTTTGTATACGATTTCACTTCCCGGCAGACGCTCAATAGGACGTGAGTCCGAGGCTGACATCCAGAGCCTGATCCACCCGTTTCTGGTCCTCCGGCGTGATCTGCCCGGCCCGCTCCCGCAGGCGGTGCTTATCCAGCGTACGGATCTGCTCCAGCAGCACCACGCTGTCCTTGGCAAGGCCGGTGTCCGCCGCCCGGATGTTGATGTGGGTAGGCAGGCGGGCTTTGTCCAGCCGGGATGTAATGGCCGCTGCAATGACGGTGGGGCTGTGCCGGTTGCCGATCTCGTTCTGCACGATCAGCACCGGCCGCACGCCGCCCTGCTCGGACCCCACCACCGGCGAAAGATCCGCGTAAAAAACTTCTCCTCTGTGTACCTCCATGGAATCTCCCTCCCTGCATTTGGAGGATGCGCCCCGCTATGTGATGCGTCCGGCGCATCGTTCGTCTGCTCTCAGTATGAGCAGGAAGCACGGGGGATATTCCATTGTATGCACAGAAGCGGCTCAGGTTTCCATTTCCAGTGTACAGAACGCCAGCGCCATGCCGCCTTCGTGGCTCAGGGAGAGCCGGGCGGTCAGGCTGCGGGCCTGCACCCATTCTGCCGTCCTTCCGCTGAAGCGATAGGCCGGTGCGCCGTTTTCCTGCCGGATGGCTTCGATCTCACAAAGCGAAAAGGGCTCCCGCAGGCCGGTGCCTGCTGCCTTTAAAAAGGCTTCTTTGGCGGCAAAGTTGGCAGCAGCACTGGCCAGCCGGTGAGCTGCGCTGCGCCCGGCGGGGAGGGGAGCGTCCAGCCCGAGAGCGGCACGCTCGGTCTCGCCGTAGACCCGGCGGACAAAGGCCGCAGCATGTGCGCCGGTAAGGCTTTTTTCCAGATGTGCCAGCTCGCACAGGTCGCAGCCGATGCCATACAGCATAAAAAGGCCTCCTTCTGCCGCATTTGCGGCGCTGCAGGCCGTCAGCCTGCAAAATCTGAACCGGAAATTTTATGCAAACTGTGCAAATCCGGTCCGTTTATCTTGAAGTTTCCCCGCAATTCGTGTACAATGAACGTAGTTCTTCCTAAGGGGGTGTATTCCGTGAGTGGCGAGACTGCTATTTTTTCGATCCACGACAAAAAGGACTATGAGATCCATGAGATCGTGCAGCAGGTGTACGATGCTTTAAAGGAAAAAGGCTATAATCCGGTCAATCAGCTGGTGGGCTATATCCTGTCCGAAGACCCCACCTACATCACGACCTACAAGAATGCCCGTGCCCTGATCCGTAAGGTGGATCGGGACGATCTGCTGCAGGCCATGCTGCGCAGCTATCTGAACGTCTGATACCCCTTATCTGCTTCGGCCCCGCCGTCTTTCAGATGGCGGGGCTTTTTTATAACAGAATGCAGATGCCCTTTACCGCTACAGCCCCTCCGGTGAAGATGGCCAGAGTGAAACGGAGGCCATGCCGATCGTTACGGCCGGAATGGCAGCGTAAAGATCTGGTTCACCACCACCTCATACTCCCACGGTTCCCGGGCCTTGCGCAGCTGCTTTTCCAGCTTTTCAGAGTCCTCAAATTTGTGGATCAGGTAGAACCAGTGCCCTTTCATTCGGCTGACGGCACAACCGGCACTTCCGAACAGCTCGGTGTAGCCGTGGTAAAGGTCATCGAGATAGCCCCGCAGCTCTTCCCGTGCGGCGGGCGCACCGCCGCGCACTACCCGGAACAGGGCGGGGTCCGCAATGATACCGCGCCCAACCATGATGCCGGACAGCTGCGGATACTGTTCTTCCAGCATGTGCAGGTCGGCGGCAGTGGTCACGTCGCCGTTGTAGCACACCGGCATCCTGCACCCGGGCAGGGCGGCAGCAAAAGCCGCACGGTCGGCCTGTCCGCGGTACTGCTGACGCATCACGCGCGGGTGGATGGTCAGCTCACAGAGGGGATACTGGTTATAAATGTCCAGAATGGCGGCAAACTCCTCCGGCTTGTCCACACCCAGCCGGGTCTTGACCGAGATGGGCCCCTCCGCATTGGCGAACACGGCAGCAAGGAAGGCGTCCAGCTTTGCAAGGTCCCGCAGCATCCCGGAACCCTTGCCCTTGGCCGTCACCGTGCCGGCCGGACAACCGAGGTTCAGGTTTACCTCGGTGTAGCCCAGTTTGCGCAGTTCGCCGATCATCCATGCGGCCAGCTCTCCGTCCTTTGCCAGCAGCTGCGGGATCACCGGTGCGCCGGGGTTGGCTGCGGGGGCCAGTTCGGCCATCTTCTTTTTGATGAGTACCCGGTTCTCCGGCGGGGAGAGAAACGGGGCATAATAGCGGTCGGCGGCACCGGCGGGGCCGAACCATTTCTGGTGCGCCTGCCGCCACACCCGGTCGGTCAGGCCCTCCATGGGGGCAGCGTAGTAGTTCATGAGCAGATCTCCAAAATGTTTGATAGGGCTATTGTAGCATAAATGAAATAGGGCGGCAATGGGGGAGAAGCATCTGCCATGGAAATCAACTTTCCGAATAAAGGCTTCCCCCGACCGGGGGAAATCTGTCCCCAAGGGGTGAAGGCTTTAGCTCCGGGTCAAGCTATAAAAATTGATTTCCGTGAGTATCTGCTTCCGGTGCAGAGCCTGCCGCCGCAAAAAAAAACAGGACCCCGGAACAGCAAGGTGCTTTTCAGCCCTGCGGTCCCGGGGTCCGTCTTATGAGCTTTTGCAGCGCAGAAGCTCTTTTTTGTTTTACAGCGATCAGCCGCCCAGATAGGCGCTGCGCACGCGCTCATTGGTCAGCAGTTCGGCACCGGTGCCATCCATGACCACACGGCCCGTCTCAAGGACGTAGGCGCGGTCTGCCACGGAAAGGGCCATCTGCGCGTTCTGTTCCACCAGCAGGATAGTCATGCCTTCCTTGTGCACGTTCTGGATGATGTCGAAGATTTCCTGCACCAGCAGCGGCGAAAGGCCCATGGAGGGCTCGTCCAGCATCAGCATGGAGGCGTTGCTCATCAGGGCGCGGCCCATAGCCAGCATCTGCTGCTCGCCGCCGGACATGGTGCCCGCCAGCTGCTTGCGGCGCTCCTTCAGGCGGGGGAACAGCTCAAACACCTTTTCCTTGTTGGGGGCAATGGTGGAGTTGGGCTGGGTGTAGGCACCCATATCCAGATTTTCTTCCACGGTCATGTGCAGGAACACATGGCGGCCTTCCGGCACGTGGGCAAGGCCCGCTTCCACGATCTTGTGGGCGCGCATGCCCTTGATGCTGCTGCCCTTGTACAGGATATCGCCGGTCTTGGGCTTCAGCAGGCCGGAAATGGTCTTCAGGGTGGTAGACTTGCCGGCACCGTTGGCACCGATCAGGGTGACGATCTCGCCCTGATTCACCTCGAAGGAGATGCCCTTGACGGCGTGGATGTTGCCGTAGTAAACGTTGATGTTATCGACCTTCAGTAACGTATCAGCCATGTGTCAGCCCTCCTTCTTGCCCAGATAGGCCTCAATGACCTGCGGGTTGTTGCGGATCTCATCCGGCGTGCCCTTGGCGATGATGCGGCCGAAGTTCAGCACGGCGATGCCCTCGCAGATGCCCATGACCAGACTCATGTCATGCTCGATCAGCAGCACGGCGATGTTGAACTCGTCGCGGATGCGGCGGATGGTCTCGGTCAGCTCTGCGGTCTCGGAGGGGTTCATACCGGCAGCAGGCTCGTCCAGCAGCAGCAGCTTCGGGCTGGTGGCCAGTGCGCGCATGATCTCCAGACGGCGCTGTGCGCCGTAGGGCAGGCTGCCGGCCTGAACATTGGCAAGATCGGCCATGTGGAAGATGTCCAGCAGTTCCAGTGCACGCTCGGTGCACTTCTTTTCTTCCTTCCAGTAGTTGGGCAGGCGGATCAGGGAAGAGGCCAGATTGTACTTCATGGACTCGTGCAGGCCCACCTTGATGTTGTCGATGACGCTCAGTTCCTTGAACAGGCGGATGTTCTGGAAGGTGCGGGCCACGCCCATGCGGTTGACCTGATAGGTCTTTTTGCCGGCGGTGGGCATGCCATCGATCAGGATGGAGCCGCGGGTGGGCTGATAGACGTTGGTCAGCAGGTTGAACACGGTGGTCTTGCCGGCACCGTTGGGGCCGATCAGACCGGTGATCTCGTTGCGGCCGATCATCAGGTTGAAGCCGTCCACGGCGGTCAGACCGCCGAAGTCGATGCCCAGCTCACGCACGTCCAGAATGGGCTTTTTGTCCTTGTCGCGGTCGGTCAGGAAGCCGCCGGAGGGCACACTGTGTAACTTGGTCTGGAACTCACTCATGGTCTGCACCCTCCTTTGCTTTCTTGCGGAACAGCTCGCCGTTCATGATCTTTTCCACGATGCGGCTCATGGAGAAGTCATAGCTGCCAAGCAGTCCGCCCGGGCGGAAGATCATCATCAGGATCAGCACCAGAGAGTAGACCACCATGCGGTAGCTCTCAAAGCTGCGGGTAGCCTCGGGCAGGATGGTCAGCACGGTCGCGGACAGGATGGAGCCCAGCATGGAGCCCATGCCGCCCAGAACCACCATGACCAGGATCTCGATGGACTTCATAAAGCCGAAAGTGGAGGGGTCCAGAACGCCCAGATAGCAGGCGTACAGACCGCCGGCCAGACCGGCGAAGGCAGCCGAGAAGGCAAAGGCCATGACCTTATAATAAGTAGTCTGGATGCCGCAGCTCTCGGCTGCGATCTCGTTGTCGCGGATGGCCAGCACGGCGCGGCCATGGCGGCTCTTCATCATGGCGTGGATGGCAAAGCAGGTGATGACCACGCACAGGAACACGTTCCAGTAGTTGGAATATTTGGGAATGTTCTTCAGGCCCTTGGCACCGTAGAACAGCTTGAAGCCCAGCACATCATCGATGTTGTTCAGGGTGATGCGGATGATCTCGCCAAAGCCCAGCGTCAGGATGGCCAGATAGTCACCGGTCAGGCGCAGGGCGGGAATGCCGATCAGCACGCCGAACAGCGCAGCCACGATGCAGGCCAGAACCAGACCCACGACAAAAGCAACGCCGGAGGGCAGATTGCTGTACTTGGTGAACAAAGCGCAGGTGTAGGCACCCACGGCCATGAAACCGGCGTGGCCCAGCGGCAGCTGGCCCAGATAACCGGTGGCGATGTTCAGCGAGACAGCCAGAATGATGTTGATGCCCACGGTGAGCAGCACCTTGTTCTGGTAGGTGGACAGCACGTTCTGGGTGAGGAAGGACAGACCCACGAACAGCAGAGCCACCAGCACGGCGTTCATCAGGTAGCGCACGGGCATTTTGAGCGTTTTGCGTTTGGTATTCATCTTCATGCCCTCCTTACACCTTTTCCTGAACCTTGCGGCCAAGGAAGCCGGTGGGCTTGACCAGCAGCACAATGATCAGAATCGCAAATGTGACGGCATCCTTCCATGCGGAAAGGCCGATGGCGGAAACAAAGCACTCGCACAGGCCGATGGCGATGCCGCCGATCATGGCACCGGGAATGGAGCCGATGCCGCCCAGAACGGCTGCAACGAAGGCCTTCAGGCCCAGCATGGAGCCCATGGTGGGAGTTGCCTGCGGGTAAGAGCAGCAGTACAGCACCGAGCCGATGCCGGCCAGAGCGGAACCCACCGCAAAGGTAAAGGAAATGGTGCTGTTGACATTGATGCCCATCAGGCGGGCAGCGTCCATATCCTCAGAGACAGCGCGCATGGCCTTGCCGAGCTTGGTCTTCTGCACCAGAAAGGTCAGCACCAGCATGGACAGCACCGTGACCAGCAGGGTGATGATGGAGGTGAGGCCCAGCGGCACAGAGCCAATGCGGAAGGTCTGGTTGGTGTAGTAGGCCGGAATGACCTTTGCACCGGAACCCAGGATCAGCTCGGCGGCGTACTCCAGGAAGAAGGACACGCCGATGGCAGTGATCAGCAGGGAGATACGGGGCGCGTTGCGCAGCGGGGTGTAGGCGATCTTTTCGATCACGACACCCAGCAGCGTGCAGGTGATGATGGTGGCGCACACAGCGGTGACCGGGCCAAGGCCCAGCTGGTTCATCACGAACCAGGACATGTATGCACCAACCATGATGACATCGCCATGGGCAAAGTTCAGCAGCAGGATGATGCCGTACACCATGCTGTAACCCAGTGCGATCAGTGCATAGATGCTGCCAAGGGACAGGCCGTTGATCAGCTGGCTAAAAAACACTGTCATGGACTGATACTTCCTTTCTTTGCGGCGGAGGACCCGCCTTTTGGGATACACTTTTTTACCAAAAAAGCGGAGACAGCCGAGCAAAACCTGTTCCGGCGGTCTCCGCAATGGGTCATTTATTTCTGAGTGCTGCCTTCATGCCGCACACCGGTGCGCAGGATCAAAGCAGATCAGAACATTTCCTTCAGAACGGGGGTTGCACCGTCGAAGCACAGGATAGCGGTCTGCTTGACGGGGTTGTGGTGCTCATCGAAGGTGAAGGTGCCGGTGATGCCATCGATGGTGCCGCCTGCGATGGCATCGATGACGGCCTGCTTGTAGTCGTCATCGCCAGCAGCCAGACCGGCATCCTCAGCAGCCTGAATGCCGTAGACAACGGTCATGGCAGCATCGTAGCCCAGAGGAGCGAAGCCGTTGGGGTACTCCTCGCCGTACTCGGCCTTGTATGCGTTCTCAAAGTCGGGGTTGGAGCCCTTTGCGTAGTTTGCGCAGAAGTAGGCGTCCTTCAGCTGGTCGGCCGTTGCGTAGCCTTCCAGACCATCCCAGCCGTCGCCGCCCAGGAAGGGAACTGCCAGACCGACGCTCTCAGCCTGAGCCAGGATCTGACCGACGTCCTGATAGTAGTTGGGGCAGAACACCACCTCGGGACCCTTGCCCAGAATGGTGGTCAGCTGGGTCTTGTAGTCCACATCGCCCTCGGAGTAGGTCTCCTGATCGACGATGGTGCCGCCCAGGCTCTCGAACTCGTTGACGAAGTTCTCTGCCAGACCCTCGTTGTAATCAGCGCCCTTCTGGAAGATGACAGCGGCCTTGGTGTAGCCCAGCTTCTGGTAAGCGTAGTCAGCCATCTTGATGCCCTGGAACGGGTCGGTGAAGGTTGCGCGGAACACATTCTCGTTCACGGTGTCGGTCTCGGCATCGTAGGTGACAGCCTCGGCGGTAGCGGAAGCGGTGACCATGGGCATGTTGTAGTCTGCGCTCTCGGCAGCAAGTGCCAGAGTCGGGGTGGTGGTAACGTCGCCCACCAGTGCGGTGATGCCCTGATCGCACATCTTGGTGAAACAGGTGACAGCCTGCGTTGCATCGCCCTGCTCATCCATGGTGATGATCTCCAGCTGCTTGCCGTTGATGCCGCCCTTTTCGTTGACCTGCTTCAGGTACAGGGTAGCACCGTTGATGACAGCCAGACCGTAAACGGAAACATCGCCGGTCATGGGGCCCAGAACACCGACCTTGATGGTGTCGCCGGAAGCGGCAGCATCAGCACCGGTGGAAGCAGCAGTGGAAGCAGCAGTGCTGCTGGAAGAACCGCCGCAGGCGGTCAGAACGCCGGCTGCAGCAACAACGCCAGCAGCGGCCAGAAAATTACGACGAGAAATCATCTTTTCCATAGTGAATTTCCTCCTTGGGAACATTCGTGATTCAATTATAAAAACGGAAGCAAGGCCCCTTCCCTCAAAGCGACCTTGCTTCGTTATCAATATTATAGACCTGCCGCCGCAAATGCGCAATTCACAAACCGTCCATACTTTTGGCTTCCGTTTGTGGACTTTGTTGACAAAATGGCTAAAACCACACAGATGTTTTTGTGCACTATTTCAAGTTGTTCATTTCATTTGTGCGTCAGGTGAATCTAATTCACAAATTGCAAAAGGATTACAGGGTCTCCATTTCGGCGTCTGCGGCAAACACAGCCTCTGCACGCGCCCCGGCAGCTTCGCCCTCTGCTTCCGCTTTGGCCGGAGAATCTGCAAGGACCTTGCGGATGGCGGTAAAGTAGAACACCAGCGACAGACCGGTGCCGATGCACCAGCCCACAGGCCATGCCATCCAGATGCCGGTGGAGCCCAGCGCGGTGCTGCTGAGCACGATGGCAATGCCGACGCGCAGGATCAGATCGGAGAAGGTGGCGATCATAAAGCGCACCATCATGCCGCAGCCGCGCAGGATGCCGTCGGTGACCAGCTTGACCGATACCACGAAGTAGAAGGGGGACAGGATGCGCAAAAACAGCATACCGGTGTCGATGGCCGGGCCCTGCGGGTCATTCATGAACAGCAGCAGCAGGAAGCGGCCAAAGAAGAAGTACAGGAGCACGATGGGCACGCAGATGATCCACACCAGATTGCGGCCTGCACCAAAGCCCTCGTGCACACGGTCCATCTTGCCGGCACCCATGTTCTGGGAGGTGTAGTTGGAAATGCCGTTGCCCAGAGTGGTGAAGGAGGTGATGACCATATTATTCAACTTGACCGCTGCGGAGTAACCGGCGATGACGCTGGCACCAAAGGTGTTGATGACGCTCTGCAGGATGATGTTGCCCACCGAGACGAAGCTCTGCTGCAGGATGCTGGGGATGGCGACCATGGCTACCTTGCCCAGCATGTTCCAGGAGAAGAGCACCACCTTGTGGGTGGACTTGAAGGCACCGATGCGGCGGAACACCACCACCATGGCCAGCACGCAGCTCACGCCCTGGCACAGGAAGGTGGCCCATGCCACACCGGCTACGCCCATCTTGAAACCGGCCACGAACAGGATATCCACGCCGATGTTGGACAGGGACGAGACTGCCAGAAAATAGAAGGGCGTTTTGCTGTCGCCCAGAGCGGAGAAGATGCCGGTGGCGATGTTGTAGAAGAACATGAAGGGCAGGCCCAGCACGTAGATATCCAGATACAGCGAAGAATCTGCAAGGATCTCCTCCGGGGTGTTGATGAGCTCCAGCAGGCCGTGGCAGCCCACCAGACCAATCAGCATCAGCACCGCACACAGCACCGCAGAGCCGATCAGCGAGGTGTAGACCGAGGTCTTCATTTCGTCGTAATCCTTGGCGCCAAAATAGCGGGACACAATGACCGAGCAGCCGATGTTGCAGCCGAAAGCAAATGCAATGAAGATCAGGGTGATCTCATAGCTGTTGCCCACAGCAGCCAATGCGTTTTCGCCGATGAACTTGCCGGCAACAAGGCTGTCGGCAATGTTGTACAGCTGCTGGAAAATGATGCTGCCGAACATGGGCAGGCAGAACTGCCACAAAACCTGTGACGGCTTGCCTACCGTCAGATCCTTATTCATATGTAGATCCTCCTCTATCCTGTAAAAAACATGATCCGAACCAAAACAGAGTATAGAACGACCCTGCCAAAAAGTAAAGAGAAATTTTGGCATATTTGCCATACGAAATTTACATGGTTAGTACAACGCATCCCTGCTTTGCAAAAGGGGCAGACTATCCATACGCTTTTTCTTCCCTGTCCGGTGCCGCAGCCGCGTTCTGACGGCCGCGAGACTTCTGTTTTGCGTCCGGTCAAAAGTTTATGCCTGCAAACATGCGCACCGGCTCTTGCACCGGGGCACAAAGCGTGGTAGGATATTCTTGGTTAGTTAGATATAACTATCCAAACAGGTAACTACCCGTCTGCCCGCCCGGGCAGCACCGGGAAGGAAATGATATTCAGGAGGTTTTCGAGATGAACTATCTGGAAATTGAATCTGTTGTAGGCCGCGAGATCCTGGACTCCCGCGGCAACCCCACTGTGGAAGCGGAGATCACGCTGGCCGACGGCACCGTGGCACGCGGCTGCGCACCTTCCGGCGCATCCACCGGTGAGTTCGAGGCGCTGGAGCTGCGGGACGGCGATAAGGGCCGTTATCTGGGCAAGGGCGTGACCAAAGCTGTGGAGAACATCAACACGGTCATTGCGGACGCAGTGGTGGGCATGGATGCTTCCGACATCTACGCCATCGACGCCGCCATGATTCGGGCCGACGGCACCAAGGATAAATCCAATCTGGGCGCAAACGCCATTCTGGCCGTTTCCATTGCCGCCTGCCGCGCCGCAGCCGCTTCGCTGGAAATGCCCCTGTACCGCTTCCTCGGCGGCGTAAACGGCAACCGTCTGCCTGTGCCCATGATGAACATTCTGAACGGCGGCGCACACGCCACCAACACGGTGGATACGCAGGAGTTCATGATCATGCCGGTGGGCGCGCCCTCCTTCAAGGAAGCGCTGCGCTGGTGCGCAGAGGTGTTCCATGCGCTGGCTTCCATCCTGAAGGCCAAGGGTCTGGCTACCTCCGTGGGCGATGAGGGCGGTTTTGCGCCCAACCTGTCCAGCGACGAGGAAACCATTGAGACCATTCTGGCCGCCATCGAAAAGGCCGGTTACGTGCCCGGCAGGGACTTCATGCTGGCAATGGACGCTGCTTCCTCCGAGTGGAAGAGCCCCAAGGGCAAGGGCTTCTACAAGCTGCCCAAGGCAGGCACCGAGTTCACCTCCAGCGAGCTGATCGCACACTGGAAGAGTCTGGTGGAAAAGTACCCCATCATCTCCATCGAGGACGGTCTGGATGAAGAGGACTGGGAGGGCTGGCAGGAGATGACCCGCGAGCTGGGCGGCAAGGTCCAGCTGGTGGGCGACGACCTCTTTGTGACCAACACCGAGCGTCTGGCCAAGGGCATCGGGCTGGGTGCCGGCAATGCCATTTTGATCAAGCTGAACCAGATCGGTTCTGTTTCCGAGACGCTGGAGGCCATCAAGATGGCCCACAAGGCCGGTTATACCGCCATCAGCTCTCACCGCTCCGGCGAGACCGAGGACACCACCATTGCCGATCTGGCCGTTGCTCTGAACACCTGCCAGATCAAGACCGGCGCTCCCAGCCGTACCGAGCGTGTGGCGAAGTACAACCAGCTGCTGCGCATCGAAGAACAGCTGGGCGGCAGCGCGGTCTACCCCGGCATGGCAGCCTTCAACGTGAAGCGCTGAGCGGCCCATCGCGCCAACTGCTCCCATGGCACCTGTACTGCTTTTTCGGCGGTACGGGTGCTTTTTGCTTAAAGGCTGCCAATTTTTTCCTGCAATCTTCTGTGCGGCCCGGACGTATCTCTGGCAGAACGGCCCGGAAGACCGCTCCGAAGGTTTGTCCTTTGCGCGGGCGCTGGTCCGGAATCACGCAAAGGAGAAGAACTTCATGTTATCTGCTATTTTACTGCTTTCCAAGCTGCTGGGCGAAGGCAGCCTGCTCAAGCTGCTGCTGTTTCTCTTGAAATTCGCAAAATAACTAGAAAAATTCACACAAATGGGGTATTATAAGGATGGAAAGCTGTAGAGATTGCAGCGCGAAGGGAGGAAACCTTTATGAAAGTCAAAAAGTCTGTGGTGTTTGCGGCAGCATTGGCCTGCGGCATTCTGCTGGCGGTGCCGCTGGGTGCGGCGGCTGCATCCAGCTATCGGATGGCCGAAAACGGCCCGGCGACCCGCGAGGAAAGTGCACGGCTGAACCGTACGTTTCTGTATCTGAACATTGAGTACAATGACCGCGCACCCCACGAGCAGCTGTCGCTGGATACGGCAGGGGACAGCGTGGTGAGCTGGCGCAGTGCAGACCCGTCCATCGTGACCGTAAGCCCGGACGGTGTAGTGACTGCCTGTGCGGAGGGCATCACCAACGTGTATGCCGATACGGCAAGCGGCACGACCCTGAGCTGTGCCGTGACGGTGACGAACAACATTGGCAGGGTGAGCCTGAGCGAGTCGCGCCTGTATCTGGAAGACATGGGCAGCAAGGCGGCTCTTACCGCCAGCGTGGCCGTGGAAAACCCGGCGGCAGTGCCCATCACATGGCGCAGCAGCAACCCGGCGGTGGCATTGGTGGATGCGAACGGTACGGTGACGGCGGTGAGCGAAGGCGAAGCCACCATTACGGCGTCCACCCCGGAAGGCCGGAACGCCACCTGCAAGGTGTACACCGGCGCTGTGGCTGTGCAGAAGCAGCAGAGCGGCGGCGCATTCCGCAATCTTTTTCAGTAAGCAATGAGAAAACGCGGCAGCGCGTTGAAAACAGAGAAAAGGCCTCTGCGCAGGACGCGCAGGGGCCTTTTCTATGCCTGAGATTGATCCGGGATGCAGGCGCTTTGCCGCTTACTGAGCCTGACTCAGGCAGTCGTCCATAGCGGTAAAGATGGCCTGACTGGTCATAGTGGAACCGGAAACAGCATCCACGCCAGCGGTAGAACCGGTCTTGAGCAATGCAGCTGCCAGAGCTTCGGCAGCGGTGCCGCCCAGTTCGGGAGTCTCACCGGAAGCGTCGATCTCCACACCGGTCACCCGGCCGCCGGTGACAGTGACCTTGACAGTCACATCACTCAGGCAGCCCTGCGCGCTGGACGTATAGATACCATCGGTCAGGCTGGCAGCGTTGTCGGCGGCAGGCACGGTGCCGGTGTTCTGGATGTACAGGCTGAGCGCAACTGCCATGATAACGGTAACAACAGCCATGAGGATCACGTTCCGGGTCATTTTGTTTTTCATGAAAGGTGGATGCTCCTTTGATTACTTTGCGGGCTTGAAGCTGTCACGCAGGGTGACGACGCGGTTGTACACGCCCGGGTTCTTGCTGTCCGGGGTAAAGAAGCCGGTGCGCACGAACTGGAACTTATCGCCGGGCTTTGCGTCCTTCAGGCTTTCTTCCAGCTTGCAGCCCTTGCGTGCCACCACGCTTTCCGGGTTCAGGTAGTCCTTGTAGTCGCTGCCCTCGGGGATGGCGTTCATGTTGGCCTCGGTGAACAGCTTGTCGTACAGGCGCACCTCGGCGTCCACGGCATGGGCGGCACTCACCCAGTGGATGGTGCCCTTGACCTTGCGTCCGTCGGCGGGATTGCCGTTGCCGGTCTCAAGGTCGGCGGTGCAGTGGATGGCCGCAATGCTGCCGTCGGCATTCTTCTCCACGCTCTCGCACTTGACGATGTATGCGCCCATCAGACGCACCTCACCGCCCACGGTCAGGCGCTTGAACTTCGGAGGCGGGACCTCGGCAAAGTCCTCGTTCTCGATCCACAGCTCGCGGGTGAAGGCCACCTTGCGGGTGGTGGTGTCGTTGGCCTCGCGGTTGGGGTTGTTGGCCACATCAAAGTACTCGGTCTTGTCCTCCGGGTAGTTGTCTACGATCAGCTTTACGGGGTCCAGCACGGCAATGCGGCGCTGTGCGGTCAGGTCCAGCTCGCTGCGGATGCAGGCTTCCAGCTGGCGCATGTCGATGAGGTTGTCGGACTTGGAGATACCGGCCTCCCGCACGAAGGTGAAGATGGAGGTGGGGGTGTAGCCGCGGCGGCGCAGGCCGCACAGGGTGGGCATACGGGGGTCGTCCCAGCCGTCCACGATGCCCATTTCCACCAGCTCACGCAGGTAGCGCTTGCTCATGACGGTGTTGGTCATGTTCAGGCGTGCAAACTCGCGCTGTTTGGGGAAGGCAGTGCCGAAGATGTTCTCGATGACCCAGTTGTACAGCGGACGGTGGTTCTCGAACTCCAGACTGCACATGCTGTGGGTGATGCCCTCAATGGCATCCTGAATGGGGTGTGCGAAGTCGTACATCGGGTAGATGCACCACTTGCTGCCCTGACGGTGATGCTCGGCGTACTTGATGCGGTAGATGGCCGGGTCGCGCATATTCATGTTGGGGCTGGCCAGATCGATCTTGGCACGCAGGGTCTTTTCGCCCTCCTGGAACTCACCGGCACGCATCCGGCGGAACAGATCCAGATTCTCCTCCGGGCTGCGGTCACGCCACGGAGAAGGACGGCTGGGCTTGCCGGCGTCGGCACCGCGGTACTCGCGCATTTCATCGCGGGTCAGGTCGTCCACGTAGGCCTTGCCCTCCATGATGAGCTTTTCGGCGTACTCGTAGCATTTATCAAAGTAGTCGCTGCCGTAGAAGATGCCGCCGTTGGGGTCGGCACCCAGCCAGTGCAGATCCTCGATGATGCTGTTGACGTACTCCTCACCCTCGCGGGCGGGGTTGGTGTCGTCCAGACGCAGGTTGAACTTGCCGCCGTACTGGTTTGCAATGGACCAGTTGATGTAGATGGCCTTGGCACTGCCGATGTGCAGGTAGCCGTTGGGCTCGGGCGGGAAGCGGGTATGGATCTCGCGGATCTTGCCTTCGGCCAGATCGGCGTCGATGATGTCGGTCAGAAAGTTTTTATCTGCCATATGTTTTCCCCCTGTCAAAGGCACAAAGTGCCCACATATTCCATAATACTATATAATACACTATTCTGCCGATTTCTTCAAGAGAAAGCGATAAAAGGCTTCCCATGGAGAAAGAAATACCTATTTTCCACAACTTTTGTCCTATCCCTTGACACCGGCAGAGAAGGAGAGTATATTTTTGCATGGCGTAAGGCGGATTTTGCCGTGTTTATAATAGGAGGAACCTCATGAACAGTTTAAAAGAAGCGTTCAGCAGGGAAAATATGCTGAAGAATTTAAATTTCTTTTGTGAGCTGAACCTTGGCCTGATCCTGACTGCGGTCGGCATCGTATACTTTAAAAACCCTAACCATTTTGCATTTGGCGGCACCTCGGGCCTGTCCATTCTGCTGGCAGACCTGTTCCCCCGGATCAACGTGGGCGGCTTCATGTGGATCATCAACCTGATCCTGGTGGTGCTGGGCTTCGTCTTTCTGGGCATCAAGACCATGGGCTGGACGATCTATTCTTCCTTCGCACTGTCCTTTTTCGTGTCGGCGTGCGAGTGGCTCTATCCCGTCAACGTTTCCATGAGCGGCGACGCCATGCTGGATCTGGTGTTCGCAGTGTTCCTGCCGGCGCTTGGTTCGGCCATCGTGTTCGACATTGGCGCATCCACCGGCGGTACGGATATTGTGGCCCTGATCCTGGCAAAATATACCTCTATGGAGATCGGCAAGGCCCTGATGGTCAGCGATATCCTCATCGTGCTGGCGGCGGCATGGCGGTTTGGCATGGGCACCGGCCTGTACTGTATCCTGGGCCTGATCGCCAAGAGCTTTGTGGTGGATGGTGCCATCGAGAACATTCGCCTGCGCAAGGTGTGCACCATCGTGACGGCCAACCCGCAGCCCATTCTGGACTTCATCATCAAGGACATGAACCGCTCTGCTACTGTGGAAAAGGCCTACGGTGCCTATACCCACCACGAGCTGAGCGTGCTGGTCACGGTGCTGACCCGCCGTCAGGCATTGCAGCTGCGCAACTTCCTGCGTGAGAACGATCCCCGGAGCTTTATCACCATCGTCAACTCCAGCGAGATCATCGGCAAGGGCTTCCGCTCCTTTAATTAAGGGAAGGCGCAGGATCTGCCCGTTTTTGCCCCATTGGTGCACAATGCCGTATTGACGAACGGCTAAAAAAACGATATACTATATCCCGGCGGTGCAGCAGTGCCGCCGGATGCCGGGGTGTTGCGCAGTTGGTAGCGCGCCTGCTTTGGGAGCAGGAGGCCGCGAGTTCGAGTCTCGCCACTCCGACCAGACAAAAATAATCCGAACTTGTTTCCGATAGGAGATGGGGTCGGATTTTTTGTTTTCTTCGGAAAGTTCAATAGAGGTTTCCGACAGAAGCTGAAATCCGAAATCATAGATTGACCGAAACAAATCAAACACTGATTTCAGGAGGACACGATTATGAAGTACGATGCAAGAGCCTGTTCGTTCAACATGGATACTGGCTGTGTGGAGCTGCTGCTCCGGGATGGCAGAAAAATTTCCATCGACTGCACCGGGGTCGAAGATGCGCTGGATGTTACCATTGCGCAGCGGTCTGAACTGGACTACCTCATCTATAATGACCCGCTGGCGTATGCTGAGCTGATTCTGAACGGCGAACCGGGGGAATATTTGAAGAACGTGGCGGGAAGCCACGGATTAGAGGACTAAACACAAAAACAGGGCGCGTCCACCCGGACGCACCCTGAAAAATCCACACACGATAAGTAAGGCAGGGAGTTCCCCGACGGGAACTTCCTGTTTTTCTTTGGTTGCAATATGAGCCTGTTCCGCCTGCCATGCAGCAAACTCCCGTTGACCTTCCTCGCTGTTCCAGCAGGCAAGGATTGCCGGGTAGAATGCCCGTGCCAGACGTTCGATGGCTTCATCGGGATACGGGGAAAGATTTGTGGATTTTTTCTTCTTGTTCAAACGCACACTCCTCTGATTGTCCCACTGCGGCGAAGTCGGGCGGGAAAATCAGGATTACATGTTATATCAGGCGCAAGGGGCGGAAGTTTTCTACCCTGCACTTGCTTTTGGTGGATTTGTTGGTGACGTATAAGTGCCTTCCGTTATGCGGTCTTTTCTTCTTCAAGGGCTTCTGCAAGAGCCTTTTCCAGATAGGTTTCGATTTCAGTCAGATAGTTAGCAGGCCTCTGCATTGCGAAGCGGAGAACCTTCTGCTTTTCCGGGTCAGTGAAATAACTGGGATTGTTTTTGAGCGTTTTCTTCCATGAGTTTTTCATCATTTCGGTCGCGCGGCTCAAGGACTTGTAAACCTTCATAAACTCGTCCGGTACATGATAGCACCGGAATTCTTCTGTTTGTGGTGTGGGCATGGAAACAGGTTCCGCTTTTTCAGGTTCAAACTCTGCGCTGGCAGATTCCAGTACTTCCAATGCCTCTGGATGCAGGATTTGAGCAAGAACATCTAAACGATGCTCGGCACTTGCCTGCACGAGCTTGGACATTTCTTCGTTCGTGAACTTTACTTCGCCGGAAAAGACTTTCTGCTTGATGCCGGGAGAAAGCGTATCTGCGATGTCGATGCCCCGTGTATAGTGGCTGGCACGGAGAACAGAGGCACGGCTGACACCGTTTTCCTCTGCGATCCGGTCGCAGGTTTTCTTCCCGGAGTGGTGGTTATCATCGTGAGCACCACCACTTTTCTTTGCTAAAGTGTACTGGTTGCCCCGAAAGATTTTTGCAGCTTTCTTCTCGGCTTCGTACTGTTTGCCAATCAGATAACGCTTCTGTTCGCGACTCAAGTTGCGCCGCCCCAACTGATTTTTGCAGATCCATGCGAGGACTTCTTCTCTGCTTTCAAATCGGAGCGGCATGGTGGAGAAGTAAATCTCCGGGTGCTTCTGGAGGATGGCATAACGGTTGTGGCCGTCAACGAGGGTGTTTCCCCAGACGATCAAAGGAGAAAGCAGCTTGCCTTCCTTGAGGATGTTTTCTTCAAGCTGCTTGTACTCATCGTCCGTCAGCGGCGGAATCTGATTCTGGAACTCCGGGTCGATTTTCAGATTGATCATACGCACACTCCTTATCTCTCGTGATGCTGCGTCTGTTTTTCCTCCCGGAAGAACAGGGCAACATTCTGTTTTGCGTCTTTCAGTTTGAGCAGCTCGGACTTGGCTTCCTTGTACTGCTCATAAAACTGGGCCTTTTCGGAGGCAAGCGCGCAGTATTCCGCTTCCAACTTGTTCGGGCTGGGCAGGCAGGTGATGTTGTTTGCCTTGAGATAGGCTGCTGCCGCCCGGTATGCTGTCAGTTCTGCACGGTACTGATCTTCAAAGGCTGCGGGGGATTTGACAGCGTTCCGTTTCTGCGTAAGCGGTCGATACTGCTTGTAGGCAGCAGCGTGGCTGCGCAGCTTCTGATTGTCTGCCATGCGGGTTTCGAGGTCGAGCACGACTTCCTTTGCACTGTCGTACTGCGTTTGCAGTTCATCAATGCGCTGGTCAAGTGCGCCCTCGTTGAGCAGACCTTTCTCCTGCAAGAGAATCAAGGTCTGGGCCATGGCTTTGAGGTTATGCTTCTTCGCCCAACGCTCGTAGCCAATGCTCTTGCCCTGCTTCAGCTTCGCCTGAATGTCCACCAGTTTCTGAATCCTGTCGGGCTTGTCTGTTGCGATAGGCTGGATGGTCGGGGCAAGCCGGATGTTCTGAGCGAGTGCGGCGAGCACCTGCTTTTTCTCAAACTTCTTGCTCAGCTTCCGGGCGGTGATGAACTTTACCCGATTGGGCGGGCAGTAGCTCAATCGCCCTCGGCTCTCTTTCACGGCAACGCCGTGTTCCTGCATGAGCAATGCAGAAAATTCCTCGAAGGTGGTAGCCTTCTTCAGAACAGAGTCGATTTGCTTTCGCAGCGTTTCCAGTTCCGTCTGGTAGACAGTCTGTTTAGGCTTCTGCCCCGCTACGATCAGTCGTGCGTTGGCTTGGTCAAGCCGTTTCTGTCCACGCCGCCGCGCCCAGTATTCCCGTTCAGAAACACGGTTGCCTTGTGCTTCCAGTAGGTTGATCTGGTGCAGGTCAGCGCATTCGCACATTTCCGTGACTGCGACACGCAGGTGCCGCATGGTCTGGGCTGTGCTGGAGTGCTTCATGCCCTCACGCCAGTCACGAGGCTTCTGCATATAGGGCTTGCGTTCCACTTCTCGTGTGCGGATGCTGCCGATCACGATGTGGACATGGATATTTCCCGAATGGTTATGCCCATCCGGGTGGGTGCAGACGATGGCAGGATGACCGGGAAAGTTTGCTTTACAGAAGTTCAGGCCGAGAGCCTGTGCTTTTTCCATGGTCAAGCCGTTGTCGGCTGCATCTCTGGGGTCAAAGCTGATGATATACTGGTGGCTCTTAATATCATCGGGGTGGTTGTTCTTGTTGTACTTTCGGTTTGCCAGCAGGCAGGCCGTTGCAAACGAGAAATCGCCGCATTCAAGCGTATCCAGAATGTACGAATCCCGCAGCATGGGCCTGCCTTGTTGATCAAGAAGCTGCTTCCCGGTGAACTCATCGTGCTGGTAAATCAGGTACGCTTCGATGGCGGAGTAGTCCGAATTCTTAGAGGCGATATGCTTGAGCGTTGCCATACAGTTCACCAAGAATTTTCTCGGCGTTGAGCCGGAAGGCAGTCAGGTCTGTAAGTTCGTCAAGAAGTTTCGCCCGGAGTTGTTCGGTATCTGCTCCACCGGAGTTGAAGTGTCGTGCGAGTTGGTTCAGGTTTCCGCCCACCTTGCCGCACTGGGCAAGCAGAGTGGAAACGGCGTTCAGGGTTTCTTCTCCGCCGCCGGCAACGACAACCGTGCGCTCGATCTTTGCACTGTGCAGCGCACGGCGGATGAGAGTGGACAGGGAGAGATGAAGGAGTTTTGCGGTATTTTCAAGTTCCAACTTTTCAGTTTCCGTCACACGGAACTTGATGATGTGCGTTTTGTTGTTCGGCGTGTCGTGGCGGTGGGTCGTGCTGGGATTCGCTTTGACATTCGTTTTGTTCATTGAACCTCCTGTCGTCTTGCTAGCTTCTCGGTGAAGCTATGTAAGCACGACACGCCGTTCTTTCGCACCGCAAGGTGCGAATATGAGCAGGGTTTGGGGCAGGCACGCCCCAACAAGATCACTTCGGAAATGCAGATGCATTGAAGAAGTGAAGTCCCGATGGAGCACAACATTTTCAAGAATTGAAAATTTGTGGCCACGGGACGGTTCTTGCCCTCCACCGCTGCGCTCAAAACGTATTTCCGAAAATTGTTTCCGAATTGTTAAGACACAAAAATAAGTAGAGAGTTCCGCTGCTCGTGTATGTTGATCGCCGTTTGACCCGAACGAAGTTCCTGCCCCTGTTTTGCAGCGGCGTTGGCCGGAAAGCCGGTATCACATTCGGACGGCTCATGAAATTTTCAAGGTACAGCTTCCCGGAAAAGAAAAAGACCGCCCACGCAGTACAGGCGAAGGATTTTGTCGGGTGAAACGGCGGCAAAACGATCGGGTGTGTTGTGGGGCGGTACGTTCTTTTGGGGGCAATCACTCACTGAAAGTGGTGGTTATCACGGTGAGAACCACCACTTTTCATAGCAAGCCAACTTTTCAATGCATCGGCAACATCGTTGGCTTGCATATCGCAAATATGAAGTTTCGGTTGAGCCAATTTCTTATCTTGCGATAATGTGATTTGTGACAAAGGGTATCATGGTTTGCAAGGTGCGTCAAGATGGTTTTGAGTATTTTATTGTGGTAAAGCAATAATAGTAGGACTTATAAAAAAAATTGGAAGCTTTCAGCATAGCGGACACTTCCATAAGTTTTTACCCATTCATACTGAAATTTCAAGTCTATGTTTCGGATAAAAAACTGTTCTGCTTTTCAACGTATATCTTCTGCCAGGGCACCGCCAGTGGCACGATATACAGCTGGCGTACAGCCGTAGCGCACCTGAAACTTTTTATAAAAGAAGTTCTGGTTGGAATAGCCACACTGGTTGGCGATCTGACTAATAGGTGCTTCGGTGGTCAACAGCAGGAAGGCGGCGCGGGACAGCCGCCCATCCGATACCAGATCCTTGAAGGCACTGCCGGTGCCCTCCTTGACCATGCGAGAAAGGTAATTGGGGTGGAAGCCAAAATGCGCTGCAGTGCTTTCCAGTGTGCAGTCGATGCAGTGGTCATCCATGTATTGCAGCACTTCGGTGAGATAGTTCTTGTTGGATTTGTGGTATTCGTGTTCCTGATTGCCCTGATAGCAGCGTGCCAGCTCGATGAAGATCAGGCTCATATAATTCTCCACCGCACCCGCCGTGCAGGTGGTAGGGTCCAGATATTCGCAGAACACACACTCAAACAGATCCCGGAAAATATACGACCGCTCCGTATGAAACAGCAGATAATGGTCGTGATCGTTGCGCTCGTTCAGCGCATTGGAAAGAAACCGCGGCACCGCTCCACTGGCGGCAAGCCGCTCGATGAAGCTTGCCTTGAAATAATTCTGCCCCATCAGGCAGTTGAGCAGGATGTCGTTTTCGCCGGTGGGCAACACCCGGTGCACCACATCCCGGTCCAGAATGGTCACATCGCCGGTGTACATCTCAACCGTCTGGCCGTTGATCTCTTGCACGCAGGTGCCGGAGTACACATAGTTCATTTCAATGTAGTTGTGGCGGTGCAGCGGCACCATGCCAAAACGGGTCTGCTTGTTAAAGGCCAGATTGCCTCCCTCCAGCACGCGGGGCGCAATTTTTGGGGAGATCACACCATGCAGATTGGAGGCCGCCTGTTTTTTAGGGGACGGAAAAAACAGGATCTCATCGCTGTTGTCCGCACCCGTCACAACAGTCGCTTCGCCCTCATACCGGAAATTTTTGAAATAGATCAGAGAATCCTCCGGGTGCTCCCGGTAGTGCAGTTCTTTTTCACTGAGGGGAAAGAGCATTTCCCGGAATGCCTCACGCGCCAGCATGGCAGATACCTCCCAAAAGGTTTGATTTTGTCAGTGAGTGTCTTAAACTTTGCCAGTATCGTTCGACGAAAAGTTTGATTTTGTCAGCACCGGAGTTTGCTTTTGAGATTGTGACACCGTGCCGGATACGGTACAATACAGGTACGATTTGGACACAAGCATACAATGAAATGCCAGCTGTGTCAAGTTTTTGTGCGTATTTTGGAAGATGTCAAAGAGAAGGAGAACAAGATCATGGCAAGAAAAGACTACGATCAATTTGCCGATGAGCTGATCGCGGCAGTCGGCGGCAAAGAGAATATTGTCAGTGTGACGAACTGCATGACCCGTCTGCGCTTTGTGCTGGCAGACGAGAGCATCGTCAAGGATGACGAGGTCAAAAAAATCAAAGGCGTGATGAGCGTTGTGCACGGTGCAGGACAGTACCAGATCCCCATCGGTACTTATGTCTCTGACCTGTGCCCCGTCGTCAAGGCAAAGCTGGGCCTGACGGAGGATGCCATGGCTGCCGGCAAGGCCAAGGCCGAAAGCATGCGTGTGGTCAAGAAGGACAGCTTCTTCAACAAGTTCTTCAAGGCCATTTCCGGCTGCATCCTGCCCATGATCGCACCCATGGCCGCCGGTGGTATAATCAAGGGCTTTCTGACCATCCTGACCACCTTCGGTGTGCTCACCAGTGACAACGGCATTTACCTGATCCTGTATGCAGCGGCCGATGCGCTGATGTACTTTATGCCCATCATCGTCGGTTTCTCGGCCGGCAAGGTCTTTGGCATGAATCCTTATACCGCTGCTGTCATCGGCGCAGCGATGCTGTACCCGAAGCTGGCTGCTTTCGTGGGCGCGGAGGAAACGCTTACCTTCTTCGGCCTCAAGGTCACGATGCTGGATTACTCCCAGACCATGCTGCCCATCCTGCTGGCCGTCTTTGTGGCAAGCTGGATCGAAAAGGCTGCGAAAAAGATCATCCCGCAGATGCTGCAATTGATGTTCGTGCCAACTGTGGTGCTGGTCATCACGCTGCCGCTCACCCTGCTGGTGGTCGGCCCGGTCATGGCAGGCGTTTCCAATGCTCTGGCTACCGGTGTCAACGCGCTGTACAATGCGGTGCCTGTGGTCTGCGGCGGTGTTCTGGGCGCGTTCTGGCAGCTGTTCGTCATGATGGGTGTCCATTCAGCCATGCTCCCCATCATCCTCAACAACCTTACCACCCTGGGTTACTGCCCGGTCAACGCCATCTTGGGCCTGACCGTCTGGGCACTGGCTGGTGTGGCTCTGGGCTACGCACTCAAGGTGAAGGATGGTGAGACCCGTGCAACGGCATTCGGCACCATGGCTTCTGCGCTGTGCGGCATCACCGAGCCGGTCATCTATACCGTGGCCCTGACCAACTTCAAGCGGTTTATCTGCGCCTTCGTGGGTGGCGGCGTTGCCGGTGTCATCGGTGGTATCCTGGGCATCAAGTTCTACACCTGGGGCGGTGACGGCATCTTCCGTATCCCGTCCATGATCAACCCCGCAGGTCTGGATATCAGCTTCTGGGGCTTCCTGATCTGCGCAGCCATTGCGTTTGTGGTTTCTGCAATCGGCAGTTATGCTGTGACCAGCGCGGACGAAAAAGCGTAATATTTCCCGCATGGCACCTGCCTCTTGCAAAAGGGACGGGTGCTGTGCTATGTTCAGAGTGAGTGAAACGGAAGGAAAGGACCCGAGCATGAAAAGCGTTTGTGATGTCCTGCATGGACAGACCCCCAATGCCCTGTATCCCTTTTTGTGGGTGCATGGCGTAGAGAGTGAAGAAGAACTGCGCCGCGAGGTGCAGAAGATCCGCGAAAGCGGCATCGGCGGCTTCTGTGTGGAAGCCCGTCCGCACAAGGATTTCAACGGTCCGGGCTGGTTCCGGGATCTGGCCCTGCTGCTGGACGAAGCAAAGCGCACGGGTATGGAGATGTGGATCCTGGATGACAGCCACTTTCCCACCGGTTTTGCGGATGGTGCGGTCAAGCGGGAGCACCCGGAGCTGTGCAAAAAGTTTCTCTGCTGCAAAACGCTGGATTATGCCGGCCCGATGGAGAACATGACCGCTGTTCTCAAGTATGCCCTCCGCGACCCGCGTGACAAAATCCTGGCTGTGACCCTGAGCCGCAAAACCGCGTTTGAAACCATTGACCCGACCACAACCATCGACTTGACGGACAAAGTTTATACTTTTGAAGATGCCCGTACGGGGGAGATCATGCTTTCCTCCATGGGCCAGCCGCTGCCCGGCAACCCCAAGGAAGGTCCCTGCGTGGCCGTGGATTTTGACCTGCCGGATGGACAGTGGACTCTGAACGTCATCACTGTCAGCTACAAGGGCGGCGAGAAACAGACGGAAGGCTATCTGAACCCGCTGGATTCGGCGGCGACCAAGGTACTGCTGGATACCGTCTATGAGCCGATCTATGCCCACTTCGGGGAGGAGTTTGGCAAAACGCTGTGCGGGTTCTTCTCGGATGAGCCGCGGCTTGGAAACATCCACGGGGCGGAGGATGCCGCCATCGGCCACAACAGCGCCATGAACCTGCCCTGGCGGGATGGCATGGAGAACCTGCTGGCCGGAAAGCTGGCCGGAACGGCTCTGACAGACCGTGCTGCCGGGAACATCCGTGCGTTGCTGCCGCTGTTGTTCCTGCACAGCAGCGATGAGAGCGCTCATGTGGCACAGTATACCTATATGGATCTGGTCAGCCAGCTGTACAGCGACAACTTTGATGGTGTTCTGGCGGCCTGGTGCCATGCCCACCACTGCGAGCACATCGGCCATACCATCGAGGACAACAATGCCACGGCTCGTCTGGGCTATGGTGCAGGGCACTTCTACCGCGCCATGGCGCATCAGGATATGTCCGGTATCGATGTGGTCATCCAGCAACTGCTGCCCGGTATGGATGAGGGAATGTTCAAGGGCATGCACAGCCCCGGCTGGGACGGCGAGTTTTTTACCTATATGTTGGGCAAGCTGGGGGCAAGTCTGGCCCACTTGGACCCTGCCAAGAAAGGCCGTGCCATGTGTGAGCTGTTCGGTGCCTATGGCTGGGGCGAAGGCAACCGCCTGTGCAAGTGGCTGTCGGACTATATGCTGGTGCGCGGCATCAATCAGTTTGTGCCGCACGCCTTCAACGCGGCACCCTTCCCGGACCCGGACTGCCCGCCGCATTTCTATGCCCACGGCCATAATCCGCAATATCCGGAATTCCGGCAGGTAGCCAACTACCTCAACCGGATGTCCGCAGTGCTGTCTGGCACCCATGTGGCTCCGGTGGCGCTGCTGTATCAGGCCGAAGCCGAATGGAGCGGCGAGTTTATGCTCACCCAGAAACCAGCGGCCCGGCTGGCCCGCAATGGTATCGACTATGAGCTGGTGCCCTGTGAGGTGTTGAAAGCGGACACCGCGAAGGATGGTGCGCTGCACCTGAACGGCATGCAGTTCCGCGCGCTGGTCATCCCGTACGCCGAGGCGCTGCCTGTTGCACTGCTGGAGAATGTACAGCGCTATCTGGATGCTGGGGTCAAAGTTTATTTTGTGGGCGGTCTGCCCATTCGCTGCTGTGAAGGCGGTCCGGCACCGGTACTGGAACATGCGGTCGTCACCACGCTGGATGCGCTGGTGGAGACGCTTACGGCAGACAGTATCCCTGCGCTGCATCTGAGCGCAGCGGCACCATATCTGCGATACTACCACGCTCGGCAGGCAGACGGTGATGTCTACTTCTTCACGAATGAGGGCACGCAGCCGCTTTGCACCACTGTGACTGGTGCAAAGCCCGGTGCAGCCTTTGTATACGATGCCTTTGCCAACGTTGTGACGGCAGCACCGGATGCCTTTGCTCTGACACTGGCTCCTTATGAATCCCGCTGCATTCTGGTGCCGGATGACCCGACTGCATTGCAGGTGCAGGCGGTGGCGGCTCTGCCTGCCGGTGTTCCGGCGGACTGCATTCATTTGACAGCATGCACTGTTTCGCTGGCCGATGCCGACACTGGCTGCGCCGAATATGGTGCCCCGCTCCCGCTGGAAAAACTGCTCTCTCTGCACCGTCTGCCGGGCTGCATCGCGTTTGCAGGCCGGGCACGGTATGCATTCCGCTTTACGCTGAACGAAGCACAGGCCGCACGGCCCGCCGTGCTGGCCCTGACGGCACAGGAAGGTGCAATCGTCCGAGTGAACGGGACGGACTGCGGTGTACGGATCTGCCCTCCTTACCGCTATGCAATCTCCGGTTCCCTGCACACCGGGGAGAATTTGTTGGAAATCGAGGTGAACACCACCCTTGGCCGCCGGATGAATGATTTTCTGGGGCAGTATATGCCCACCGAGCCACAAGGCTTGAAGAGTGAAGTAACCATACAGCTGTTCTAAAAAACTATAATCAACGATGCCCTTTGTTACTGACAAGGGGCATCGCTTTGTTTTGGGTAGCTTGAGCGAGCGACAACCACCAGCTCTGCTGGTGGAGAAGAAAATGCTTTAGCTATAAGATTCGAGCGAAGCGAGATGACAAAGAAATTGTCATCTTAGAAGATGCACTTTATGATACTGCTCGTTAGAGCAGTAGGGCAAGTAATGCAGATGAAAGATGCTTGCTCGTGGCCCCTTGCAGGGGCTTTGCTAGTATTATGCCCTTCTAGGGCTTACTCAAGCCACCGGCTCAGCCGGTGGTTTTGACTGTGCGCGTTGAAAAGCAACCTTAAAATGTCAAATTCTTCCCACAGATTTTTCAACAGGATATTGCGGAGCAACTAAGGTTTGACGCATACGATCGTTCTGATTTTTTTCGTAGAAAAGGATGCGTTTTCAGTTTGTCTCGTTATAATTTGGAAAAGGACTTCTTCGGGTCAGAAGCCAGACAGAAAAGGTGGAATTTGATGCTGTTCTTGTCGTTTCTGTTTCATAACACTTTCAGAATGCGACTAAAAAATGAGACAGGCCAGCCTCTTTTCGGGCCGTCTATCTCATTTTTTTGGAAAAACTGTTTTACAACAATCGCGCGATATCAGAGATGATCCAGAAAATCAGGAGAGATCCTCGCCATTGGAGGCGATGACTTTCTTATACCAGTAGAAGCTGTCCTTCTTCTCCCGGCTCAGGTCGCCGGTGCCGTCATCAAATTTGTTGACGTAGATAAAGCCATAGCGCTTTGCCATCTCACCTGTGGACGCAGACACCAGGTCGATGCAGCCCCAGGGGGTGTAACCCATCAGATCCACGCCGTCCTTCACGGCCTCGGCCATCTGCTCGATGTGCTGGCGCAGGTAGTCGATGCGGTAGCTGTCGTGGATCTTGCCGTCCTCGCTCTTCACATCGTAAGCGCCCAGGCCGTTTTCCACTACCATCATGGGCAGATGATAGCGATCGTAGATCTCGTTCAGGGTGTAGCGCAGGCCAATGGGGTCGATCTGCCAGCCCCAGTCGCTGGCTTTCAGGTAGGGGTTCTTCTTGCCGGTGGCGATATTACCGCCCACGTCCTCGGCGTCCTTGTGGGTGGTGACGCAGTTGGACATGTAGTAGCTGAAGGTGTAGAAGTCCACGGTGCCGGCCTTCAGGATGGCGGCATCCTCCGGCTCCTGATGGATGGTGATGTTGTGCTCGGCGAAGAAACGCTTCATATAATAGGGATACTCACCGCGCACATGCATATCGGAACAGAACCAGTTCATGATCTGCATCTGCTTCTGGTTGGCCACCACGTCGGCGGGGTCACAGGTCATGGGATAGCTGGTGATGGAGCAGATCATGCAGCCCATCTTGAACTGGGGGTAGTTGTCGTGGGCATACTTGACAGCCCTGGCGCTGGCCACGAACATGTTGTGCAGGGCCTGGAAGCGTGCCTGCTCGTCGTTTGGCACATCGGCGGTGGAACCCTCGTATCCCTGGATGGTGCCGGTGTTCAGGATGCCGCCCATGGGCATGGTGCCGGTGTTGATCTCGTTGAAGGTGAGCCAGTACTTGACTTTGTCCTTGTAGCGCTCGAAGATGGTTTTGCAGTAGTTCATGTAGAAGTCGATTAGCTCGCGGCTGGCCCAGCCGTTGTACCTTTCCACCAGAGCGTAGGGCAGCTCGCAGTGGCTGATGGTGACCAGCGGCTCGATGCCGTGCTTCTTGCAGCAGTCAAAAACGCGGTCGTAAAATTCCAGGCCCTTCTCGTTGGGCTCGCTCTCCATGCCAGTGGGGAAGATGCGGGTCCAGTTGATGGAGGTGCGGAAGGTCTTGAAGCCCATCTCCGCAAACAGAGCAATGTCCTCTTCGTAGTGGTGGTAGAAGTCGATGGCTTCATGACTGGGGTACAGGCGGTCCGGGTGGATGTGGGTGGTCACCCACTTCGGGCTGGTGTGGGAGCCGTTGGTACACATATCCGGTACGCTGGGGCCTTTGCCGTCCACGTCCCAGGCACCCTCGAACTGGTTGGCTGCACATGCACCGCCCCACAGGAAATCATCGCGGAAAACACTCATAATCTCTTATTCTCCTTCTTATCGATCAATCGTTTCTTGTTCTTGAAAGGCTCATCACTGTAATTAAGAAAATCAGTCGAGGAACTCCTCGTTCAGGGTCACGCCAAAGTCGCGGGCGATGGCGCGCAGGTCATCATCGGTGATGGTCTGACGGATGAGGCCGCCGCTCATGCTCAGCACCTTGACATAGATCTCGGCACTCTTCTCGAT
>ENA-UEPJ01000730-UEPJ01000730.1-human-gut-metagenome-genome-assembly--contig:-NODE-730-length-43757-cov-11.534455_pt1 | contig 43757 bp, 38 predicted proteins | sample MGYA00242890_ERZ507896 | MGnify/ENA primary metagenome ERZ507896 (study PRJEB26167, sample SAMN06115508) | human gut metagenome | host: Homo sapiens | place: China:Qinghai | collected 2015-08-20...
ATACCGTCACTTATGCTCTGAACGGCGGCACGGGCACGGGCTACGACCCGGTGTCCGTGGCCAAGGGCGCGCTGTATACGCTCCTGCCCGCGCCCACCCAAGATGGCCATGTGTTCACCGGCTGGAAGGTCGGGAGCGCCGTCAAGCGCCCCGGAGAGAAGATCACCGTCAACAACGCCACCACGGTCAGCGCCCAGTGGCTCACCGTGGACGAGTGGATCAGGCAGCGGCTGAACATCCGGGTGGATGTGGACGTGGACGTCAGCGTGGCCATCGGCACGGATCAGCAGCAGCAGGAGATCTCCGCGGACGTGAGCGAGGAGAGCCAGGCGTGGCTGCGCGCGCAGGTGGAGGAGTGGATCCGCGCACTGCTGTCGCAGGGCGCGCCGCTGGAGCTTGACGCGGAGCACGCGGCCATGCTCCTCCGGCTGCTTTCTGCCGGCGCGGACAGCGTCGACGTGACGCTGACCGTCGGCATCCGCCTCACGGGAGACCCCGACGAGGGTGAGCTGGCGCTTTTATCGCCGCACATGGACGGCAGCGAGACGGCGCAGGTGTGGCAGCTGACGGTGGAGCTGGGCGCCGAGGCGAAAATGGCTGGCAGCGCCTTTGATCAGGTAGAAGGCTTCGCCATCACGGAGCTGGACGATACCTTTGCCATCCATCTGACCACTGGGCAGAATTACAGTGGAAGGACAGTTCGGGTGCTCTACATTCACGGCGGCACGGTCAGGGCTGCCTCATCCTCGGTGGACGCGGACAACGCGGCGGTCATCATTCATGCCAAGGAGTTCTCACCCTACATCATTCTCAGCAAGCCAGCCGGCAGCACAAGCCCCAGCGGAGGAAGCTCCGGCGGTGGCGGCGGTCCCACGCGCTACACGCTTCACTATGAGTCCAATGGCGGAGCCGCCTACCCCAGCGAGCGGTATCCGGCGGGGACAGTCGTGATACTTGATAAAACGCCCCTGCGGGAGGGCTACGCCTTTACCGGCTGGTATGGTGAGGCGGAGCTGACAACACAGCTGAACACCGTCCGCATGGATAAAAACAGGACGGTGTATGCCGGCTGGTCGGCAACCCCCGCTCCGGCGTGGCTGAACAGCGATGATCACTTCGCCTATGTCTACGGCTATCCCGATGGTCGTGTCGAACCGCTCAATAATATTACCCGCGCCGAGGTGGCGGCTATTTTCTACCGCCTGCTGCGAAAGGATATCCGCATGGAGAGCCAAACGACGGAAAACTCCTTCGATGATGTGCCGGCGGACGCATGGTATGTCACGGAGGTTTCCACATTGGCGCGGCTCGGCGTGTTTGTGGGACGGACAACCGATGTCTTTGCCCCGGATGCCCCCATCACCCGGGCAGAGTTCGCCACGGTCTGCGCCCGCTTTGACCAGAGCGGAGCCGCGGAGGACAGAGACTTCTCCGATATCGGCGGGCACTGGGCGGAGCAGTATATCCGGCAGGCTGCCGCCCTGGGTTGGGTGCAGGGCTATCCCGACGGAACCTTTGGCCCAGATCGGCCCATCACCCGGGCCGAGGCGGTCACCATGATCAACCGGGTGCTGCGCCGTAATCCCGGTAGCAAGGACGACCTTCTTTCCGGCATGAAGGTATGGCCGGACAATCCAGAGGGGGCGTGGTACTACCTGGAGGTGCAAGAGGCCACCAACGGGCATGAATTCCACCGCAAGGCTGATGGCCATGAGAAATGGACGGTGCTTTCCGCTTTGCACATTCGCCGCCATTAGGACATCGTTTTAGCGGCATCTCTTTCTCACGACTCCTTCAGCCAGCGGGAGAAATCCTCCGGTGTGATCGTGCCGTTGTCGCAATCCTCTTTTTTCTTTCTGGCTTCCTCACTCCAGGCGTAAAATACGCTCTTGGTCAGCTTGCCGGCGTTGATGCGGGCGAAACGCTTTTTGTACTCTCTGCGATATTCCTTGAACACCTCGTCGCCCTGCTTGCGCTGCGTCCATGTGTTGATGGCCCCGATCTCCCGGCAGGTGCGGCCCTTGCTGTCGCAGATCCGGTCGCAGTACTCCGTGCTGGCCTTGCCCGTCACAGCGAAGTAGCGCAGGCAGTTCTTGCATACCCGCATCCTCACCTCACGCTTCACGCACTCCCGTATATGGTGGTCGATGAGGTCATAGATGTCCTTGGGATATAGCACCTCGGCAAAGATCCGTCTGTCGATGACCTCGAAGTTGACAGGCTGTGGCTGGAACTGGAAAGTGTACAACGTGTCGTTGCCCTCGGCGTTGTAGTAGGCTACCATCTTTTCAGATACGGATTTCTTCTCGCCGTCCATGTCCAGCGCATGTGCGATTAAACTGATGATCTGCCGCTGCATGGTATCGATGTTGCTGTAAATGTGGCTGATTTTTTTATGCGGCAGCAGCCGAAGGTACTCCTTGGGCGTGACGCGCTCCGCCGCTTTCAACCGCTCTGTCCAGTCCAGCCGCAGCAGCTCAAAATAGACGTGTCGGGATGCAAGCTCGTTCAGTCCTGCTGCTACGACCTGCAGGTCATCCTTGGCGCCGGACTGGTAAAAAGCCAGCAAGGCTTTGTCCATTTTCTTGGTGATGGCTTCCAGCTCCTGCGTATCCATATACAGCAGCTCCATCAGACTTTCCGGGAACGGAAAGTCTTTTTTTATGGTCTGCTCTCTATCCGCCGCATCGGTGTACTCGTAGTACTCCCTGCCGCCGTCAATGTAGGTTTTAAAAATATAGTCTGGCATAATGTGCACTCCTTAAATTAGACTAATGAAATATACTACTTTCGCTAAGACTTGACAATAGGGTGCTGACATGGTATAGTATGCTCAGAAGTAGACATAGAAAACATCTTTTATAAAATAAGTCTAATCCATTAAGGCGGATATGTCAACCGTTATTTTCGGAACCTTGAAAAGTGAATACCTGCCGCCGCAGCCCGGGCGCTCCGGGCGAAGTGATGCCACGAGCCCGCAAAGGGAGAGCGCACCAACGGAGCAAGAGCGCGGCGTACAGCAGAGAAAAATCATGGGAGGTGAGATCAGACCTACACCATCACTAAAAAATGAATACGCTCTACCAACAAAGCTACAAGGAGGACACGATTTGAAGAAAAGCATTTATACCAGCTATGACGAACTGCCCCTGCTGCTGAATGTGAAGCAGCTGGTGAATCTCATGGGAGTCTCGGACTCCAGCATTTACGAACTCATTCAGGAAAATGATTTTCCCTCTCTGCGGATCGGCAAGCGCATCGTCGTTCCGAAGGAGGAACTGCGGAAATGGATTGCCGCACACACGAAAGGGGCGTCGGGATGCTGAACACGCCCTATGTGAAGAAGGACACCATCAAAAACTTTTTCCCCGTTCCCAACGCAGTCTTTGATCTGGGACTGCACCACATGGAGATCAACATCTACGCCTATCTGCTCCGCATTGAGGATCGACGAACCTACCAGTGCCTTGTCAGCTATCCCACCATCGCAAGGAAGCTGGGTATCTCGGTCAACACCGTGGCAAAGTATGTTGCCGCGCTGGAGGAGCATGGGCTCATCCGAACAGAGCGCACGGAGATCATCACCAGGGTCGGTCTCAAGCGCAACGGCTGTCTCAGGTACACCATCCTGCCGATTAAGAATGCCCTCGCCCTCTGTTACGAGCGCCAGATGGAGAAGGCGGGGCAAGCCATGGAACGGCAGCGGGCACAGGCAAGAGCCGAAAAGCTGGACGCTACGTTCACTCCGGCAGCAGGGGAGCGGAGCGCGTAAAGTACCGCCATGTACACCGCTGTAAGCCGCCGTGTGAGATTTTACGGTCGAAGGTAGCAACAACAGCGAGGGCAGTTATGTGGGGGCGTTCAGGGCAGAAATGCCCCGTAGGGGCAAAGTTCCCACCCTTCGGTGGGGCAAGCATAGCGTCCGGCTATACGCCGGACGCACTCGCCGGGGCAAGGCCCTGGCACCCCCGGCCCCAAGGGGGAGAAAGGAGTTCAATGCAGAGAAAGAAAACAGCGATCATCACCGCAAGAATGACACCGGGCATCAAAGACCTGATCCAGCATCAGGCTAAGCAAGCCGGAATGACTGTCACCGATTACATCATCACCTGCGCGCTGGGCAAGGAGATCGTCCGGGTAGACGGACTGGATGAGATCCTCGCCGAAGTGAAAGCCCAGGGCAGGAATCTCAACCAGCTCACGACACTGGCAAACATGGGACGCATCCAGATCCTCAGAAGCGACGAGCTCATCGACAGTTATGCAGACCTTTGCCAAAAGCTATTGCGCATCAGCCGGGAGGTGCAGTAATGGCCATCTTCACCGCAGTACGCAACAAGAAACAGACGGCTGGTACGATGATGGGCGTGCTGAAATATGTGACGCAGGCCTGCAAAACCATGCTGGACGACCAATGGATGGTGACGGGACACAACTGCGTGGCAAGGACATCGTACCTGGAAATGATGACAACCAAGCAGCAATTCCGAAAAACGGATGGCAGACAATTCTATCACTTCGTCCAATCCTTCCCGGCGGAGGACGGGCTGACGCCACAGCAGGTCAACGCCATCGGCGTGGAGTTCGCGCAGAAGCAGTTCCCGGATTTTGAGGTAGTCGTGGCAACACACTTGGACACAAACCATCTTCATAACCATCTGGTGGTCAACAGCGTGAGCTGCAAGGACGGCAAAAAGCTGCACCAGAACGCCGCAGATCTCCAGCGGCATCGGCAGGTCAATGATGAGATCTGCATGGCGCACGGGCTGCAGGTGCTGGAGCCGCCAAAAAAGCACACTCGGAAAAAGCAGATGCGCCCCGGCGAGTACCAGGCGGGACTGCGGGGCGACAGCTGGAAGCTGGATCTCATCCAAGCCATCAACGACGCACTGGAATATGCCGATGACCGGGAGAGCTTCGTCGAAAACATGGAGTACGAGGGCTATGAAGTTATCTGGACGGACACACGGAAACATATCACCTTTGTCTGTCCTGACGGTCGGCGGTGCCGGGACAGCAGCCTCCACGATGAAACATTTCTGAAGGAGAATTTGGAAACGCTGTTTGCCTACCGACAGGCGGTGGGCTTCCGGCCCAACACGCCGGAGCCGGAGGAGGGCTGGATGGGAGAACTGGCAAGCGAGCTGGTTCGGCTGGGTCGGTCCATAGAGGAGGCAGACGATTTGCCGCCGCTGCCTGCGCCGCCGGCATGGACGGAGAGCAAGCAGCGGCATCGAGAGGCGCTGAAGAAACTGGCCTTGGGACAAAAGCTGAGCCGGGGGCAGAGCTGGCAGCAGACCATGTGGTGAAAGCTATGGGCGCGACTGTTGTTGCTTTCGTAGAAAGTGCGTCGACATCGATAATTCTTCTCGCTTTCGCAAAGGGTTATCGGTATGGTGTGTTTGTAAAACAGGCTGCAGGCAGCGCAGGGAATGCAATGCCTATACAAAGAAAAACGGACGGGAGGGATAACTGTAAATGGCGAAACGAAGGCCATCCGGTGACGGCATGGTACGCAAGCGTGACGATGGTCGCTGGGAAGGGCGTATTGTGGTCGGACACAAGGAAAACGGCGACTCGATCTTCCACTATGTATCCGCGAAGACGCAAAAGGCTCTGATGGAAAAGATGCATCGGTGCATTGTCGAGTATGACGGTGCCGAACTTACGGAGGACAGCCGCATGACACTGGGGGAGTGGCTGGACATCTGGTTGAAGGAGTGTGCCGAACCGTCGGTCCGGCCATCCACATACAAGGGCTACCGTGGGTATGCAGAGCGAAATATCAAACCCTCCCTTGGCAGCAAACAAATCAGCAAGGTGACTGCTGCCGATGTTCAGACCTTGTATCGAAAGCTGCAGCGGGAGGGCGGCGTGGACGGCGGGGCGCTGTCTCCCGCCACGGTCCGCAGGATACACGGCGTCCTGCATCAGGCGCTGAATGCGGCTGTTAACCGCCACCTGATCGTAAAGAACCCCACCGACGATGTGACACTGCCGAAGAAAGTGACTGCCGCAAAAACTATCCTCAATGACAAACAGCTGGAACGATTCATGGAAGCTATTAAGGCAGATGAGCGCTGGCACGACTTCTTCTATCTGGAGATCACCACCGGCCTGCGGCGGGGTGAGCTGTGCGGCCTTATGTGGACAGACTTTGATGCGGAAAAAGGAACGCTGACCGTCCGCAGAACACTCCACAACAAGGAGGGCGGCGGTTACTATGTGGGCGAAACGAAAACCGGTGCGGGACGCAGGATCATCAAACTACCGCCCAGCACGGTGCAGCTGCTGTCCGAGCGAAAAAGGACATCCATCTCCCAGTGGATATTCCCGAACCCGATCCACCCGGAAGACCCCATCATGCCGAACAACGGCTACACCCGCATGAAAAAGCTGCTGGCGGAAGCAGGGCTTCCCAATATGCGCTTTCACGATCTCCGGCACACCTTCGCCACCCACGCCCTCACCAGCGGCGTGGATGCCAAAACGCTCTCAGGCATCCTGGGCCATACCCGGGCGGCCTTCACGCTGGACACCTACACCCATGTCACAGGGGATATGCACCGCAAAGCGTCAGGGATCGTGGGCGAGTTCATGAACGATTTTGTGGTAAAGGGGTGATCACATGGCAAAGAAACGCAAAAACGGTCAGGGCACTGTCCGCTTGAGAAGCGACGGACGGTGGGAAGGCCGTCACGTCGTGGGGTACGATGAAAACGGAAAGGCAAAGCAAAAAAGCGTCTTGGCAAAAACAAAGGCGGAATGCGTGGAAAAGCTGAAAAGGCTTCGGGAGGAGTACACCGAGGTCGCCCCCTTCAAGGTAAAACCGGATATGCGGTTTGGGGATTGGATGAATTACTGGTATGAAAATCACTGCAAGCCATCCATCCGCCCCACTACGCAGAAGGGCTATGAGGAGTGGATCTATGTCCACGCTATTCCCGGTCTCGGGCATATCCCGCTGAACAAGCTGACGCAGGCAGACTGCCAGAAGCTTCTGAACGAGATGAAGGCCAACGGCAGAAAGACACATCGGGACACCAAGGGCCCGGAAATGGCGGAGCGGTCGGTGCGAAGCTGCTATCATGTAATACGGATGGCGCTGGACAGGGCAGTCAAGGATGGCTTGATCAAGAAAAATCCCATCCTCGGCGTCAAGCTCCCACCGCCGGAGCCGAAAGAGATGAAGGTGCTGTCCAAAGAAGAAATTCAGCGATTTCTGATACAGGCCAAAGCGGAGGGGATGTACGAACTCTTCCTGCTGGAGCTGACCACAGGACTTCGCCGGGGTGAGATACTGGCACTCACATGGGATGACCTGAACTTTGAGACAGGGGAACTCCATATCAGCAAGCAGGTCACACCGGTTGGCGGTAAGAATATCATCAGCGAGCCGAAAACAAAAGCAGCGTTTCGCATGATCATCCTGCCGCCAGTCATGGTAGGACTTCTGCGGGAATATCGGAAAGAAGTATTCTCCCCGCTGATGTTCCCGTCCCGCATCAAGCCGAACCAGCCCATCGACCCCAGCTATGTCCGCAAGCGGCTCCAGCAGATATTGGAACGGGCAGACTGCAAAAAGGTGCGCTTTCACGATCTGCGCCATACCTTCGCCACCATGTCACTGGAACACGGCATGGATGTGAAGACACTGTCCGCCATCATTGGCCATGTCTCCGCCAAGACCACGCTGAATATCTACACCCACATTACCAACGAAATGCAGGAAAATGCCGCAGCCAGCATCGACCGCGGCATCGCAAAGGCAGAAATATCCCGACAGAAAGCAGAAGCTGCATCAGAGGCGCAGAGGTTTGAACCGTACACACCGCCGCGCCGCAGACCCGGCACGGGCTACATCAAGCAGCTCAAGGGGGATCTGTGGGAGGGACGGTACTCGCCCGTCTGGCCAGACGGCAAGAAGCACTCCCGCAATGTATATGGCCGCACGCGGGAGGAATGTGAGGAAAAGCTGGCGAAGCTGATCCTGCAAATGAAAGCGGAGATCGCTGTCCTGCGGAATGGGACGGCTGCGGAGTATCCGGACGGCGTCAGCCCCAAGAAAAAACAGCTGGCGGAGTACCTGCGCCAGCACCCCGGCGTGAGCAATAAAAGCTATATCGCACGGGAAACAGGCATGGACCGCACCACGGTGCAGAAATACTACGATGAGGTCAGAGCAGAACTTGCCGCACCGGCAAACACATAAAACGAAAATCCGCAGGTGGTGAGGGGCTGCTACTCACCGCCTGCGGATTCCAAAAGTGGTCAGGATTTTCTGCCGTCTGTGGTATAATTGTGGTCAAACGAAAAATCACCGCCAATTCGGCGGTGATTTTTCTCGAAATGGTGGACCTAATCGGGATCGAACCGACGACCTTACGGATGCGAACCGTACGCTCTCCCAGCTGAGCTATAGGCCCATATTGCCGCTTTTTGCGGGGTTTTTTGCAACAAAAAGCTGATTTTCAAGTTTTCCGATTTTAGAAGAATTCAGAGAAAAACCTCTCCGAAATCATGGACTGAAACTCGCAGGTCGATGTGCGACCATAGGGATGCGAACCGAACGCTCTCCCAGCTGAGCTACAAGCCCATAATTACCCTATCATTATACACGTCCTGCGGGAAAATGCAAGAGCTTTTTCCGGGTTCTTTTCGCTGGGCGTTCAGTATTGCTAATACGCAATATAAATATTTTATATTTCACTTATGCCGAATTCGTGCTATACTATATCTGTTGCGCAGCGATAAGTACTGCGCGGCCTGAAATGATATGCAAAGGAGCATCCGCTATGAGCAGAACCTTGGGTACTGTGGTACGGGGCGTTCGCGCTCCCATTTTCCGCGAGGGCGACAACGTGGTACAGATCACTGCCGACACCGTGCTGAATGCACTGAAGGACAACGGCATCACCGCCCGTGACGGCGACATCGTGGCCATTACCGAGTCCGTGGTGGCCCGCTGCCAGGGCAACTACGCCACGGTGGAGCAGATCGCCGCCGATGTCCGCGCCAAGACCGGCGGCCAGACCGTGGGCGTCACGTTCCCCATCCTTAGCCGCAACCGCTTCTCCCTGCTGCTGCAGGGCATCGCCGCTGGTGTCAAAAAGGTGGTGCTGATGCTCAGTTATCCCTCTGACGAGGTGGGTAACCACCTGGTGTCCATGGACCAGCTGGACGAGGCCGGCATCGACCCCTGGCACGATGTGCTGTCTCTGGAGCAGTTCCGCGCTGCCTTCGGCGCCGTCATCCACCCCTTCACCGGCGTGGACTATGTGGACTACTACAAGACCATCATCGAGTCCGCCGGCGCTGAGGCGGAGATCGTGTTCGCCAACCGCGTCCAGGCGGTGCTGGACTACACCGACACCGTCATCTGCTGCGACATCCACACCCGCAAGCGCAGCAAGCGCCTGCTGGCCGCCGCCGGCGCCAAGGTGGTGCTGGGGCTGGACGACCTGCTGACCTCCCCCGTGGACGGCAGCGGCTACAATCTCCAGTACGGCCTGCTGGGCAGCAACAAGGCTGATGATGACCGCGTGAAGCTGTTCCCGCGGGACGCCAAGCCCGTGGCGGAGGCCATCGGCAAGGCCATGAGCGAGGCCACCGGCAAGCGCGTGGAGGCCATGGTCTACGGCGATGGCGCTTTCAAGGACCCCGCCGGCAAGATCTGGGAGCTGGCCGACCCCGTGGTATCCCCCGGCTACACCAGCGGTCTGGTGGGCACGCCCAACGAGCTGAAGCTGAAGTACCTGGCAGACAAGGAGTTTGCCGGTCTGTCCGGTCAGGCTCTCAAGGACGCCATTTCCCAGAAGATCCGCGAGAAGGACGCCAAGGTCAGCCTGGTGGGCAACATGGTGTCCGAGGGCACCACGCCCCGCAACCTCACCGACCTCATCGGCTCCCTGTGTGACCTGACCAGCGGCTCCGGCGACAAGGGCACTCCCATCGTCTATATCCAGGGCTATTTTGACAACTATACCAACGAGTAAGCTGTTTCTATCTCCTCACAAATGAAATAGAGAGGCGCGGGCCGTCAGGCCCGCGCCTCTCTGCGTTTATCCGGGGGTTCCTTCCACAGCGTAGGGCAGCTGCACCAGCGCGTTGTCTGCACGCTGGTAAAGCCGTCCGTCCCGGGCATAGTACGTCTCGTTGCCCTCGTCGCATGTCACCGTCCACACAGGGGTGATGATATAGCTGCTGACGCCCTTGTCGTAGCCAAAGTAGCCGGTGGGCGTCGGCAGGCTGCCGTCCGGCTGGACGCTGCGGACATAGCGGCCGATGTGGATGTGTACCGGCAGCGTGATCTCCACTGCGCCGCTGGGCATGGTGTAATGCGCCCGCTCCGCGCCACGGTACGTCTCCGGCATGGTGATGGCCAGCCCCGCGGTAGGGGCCTTCTTCAACTCACCGGTGAGGCCGCCGATGGCCGTGACCTTCACGCCCTGCACCGTGTCGGGGATGACGTAGTCGATGGCGTCGCCGGTGCCGTCCCACCGATAGGTGCTGGCAAAGGCCGCCCCGTGGTCCTTCCGCAGGTAGAGCAGGACACCGTTTTCCTCCACGGCGTCCGCCGCATCGTAGTTCCGCAGACTGGCCAGCCACAGGGCACCGGCGGCCAGCACCAGCGCCGCGGCGATGCACAGCAGTCCTCTTTTCATGACACGGCCTCCTCTGTGTCCACCGTGGTGGTGTTGGCGAAGTCCAGGCTGCCGATGAAGGACTGCATACGGGTGCAATAGCCCATCGGAGTCAGGCTGCGGCTGACATCGCGGCCATCCACCATGGCGTAGATGACGATGTTGTAACGGTATACGTCCCATGCCTCCGTCTCCGCCGAAAGGGTATCCTCCTTAGCCGCGGCGGCGTAGGTATCATCGCTGTTCGCGGCCATGGCGGCCAGCACATCGGTGTCGGAGACATCGTTGGCGTCCTGCTGAGCCAGACGGCACAGCTCCGCGGCCTGCTCACGGGTCAGGTCCACCGTGGCGCCGGTGCGGTAGTCCTCCACATAGCCGCTGCGGACGGCGTCCAGCCCGGAGGTCTCCAGCCAGTTGATGCCTATGGCGGAGCGGCGGAACTGGGGCATGTTCAGCAGCTGGTTGGTCAGGCGGTACGTCTCTGTGCCGGAGACGCAGGCGATGGTGTAATCCCGCCGGACGGCGTCGCCGTTTTTCAGCTCATAGCGCAGGCGGATGCTCATATAGCGGTCCGAGGTACCGTCCATATCCTCGCCCTGGGCCAGGGCGGCGCGGTGCAGCGCCTGCACCCGCTCCAGCACGGCGGGATCATCCGTTTCGCAGCGGCTGCTGTCACCGGCGTAGAGCTGGATCGACACGGTGTCTACCTGGGACGCGCCGGGTATGCGATTCTGGACGTCGAAGAAGTCCTGCCGGATGCACAGCGTGATGGCGGCCAGTGCGATCACCAGCGCCAGCGCCTCCTTCCAGCTGCGGCGGAAGACGCGGAACGACTTTTGCAGCAGCATTTGAGCGGCGAAGAAGCACAACAGACCCATGACCGCCTGGCACAGCAGGAGCTGCACCAGGCCGCCGACCAGACCGCCCAGCAGCGCTACGCTGAGGAACAGGCCCAGGCCCAGACCGCCGCAAAGACCCACGGTCCACCGGACGATGGGCCGCAGCCAGCGGAAGGCGATGGCGTCACCGGCGGCCTCGCTGGGCCGTCTGCGGTACAGAAGCCAGCCCAGAGCCAGCAGCGCCAGTCCCACGATGGCATAGACCAGCAAGGAGGTCATGCCGCCCTCCGGCAGGACGCGGAGATAGACCTCCTCCCCCTCTCGCGGTACCAGAACGTCGGCGTAGCCGCAAACGGCGGTGGACAGGCGGGCGATGGGCGTCAGCCAGATCACCGCCATGGGGAAGGTGGTGCTCTCAAAGCCGAAGTAGAACCAGCGCTGAAGGAACTGCACCACGACGCATACCAACAAAACAATGCAGTTGGCCGCACCGTACAGCACCGGTATGGCTAGCAGCCAGCCGGTGGCCATGGCGCACAGAGCGCCCAGAGACAGGAAGAATAGCTCCAGCAGCTCCGTCACCAGCAGCCACAGGCCCAGCGCGGCCCAGTCCACGCTGCCGGAGGGCATCATCGCCAGCGCGGACAGCAGGAAGATCAGCAGATTTCCCGCTGTCAGCAGGCCGAAGCCGCTGAGAAAGTGGGTGTAAAACTGGGATGTACGGGTGACGGGCAGGGCGTGCATCAGCCCCACAGACCGGGGCGTCATCAGATAGGCGTACACCGCCATGGGTATCACCGCGCCCGCCAGCACCGCCAGCACCAGCGAGCCGGTCATGGCGGCATAGACGTGGTTGTGCAGCTGCGCTGCCAGCTGGACCGTCTGCTCAGACTGGAAACGCAGATAATCCCGGGCTGTCTGCAGCAGAGGGATGGGCAGGATCATCAGCCACACCAGCACATAGAGAAAACCGGCGGGCCAGTAGTGGCGCACGTCGCTGCGCAGCAGCGTCCCGTTACAGCAGGATGTCTTTCGCGGCATAGTCCACACCTCCCAATTCATAGATAAAGATCTCCTCCAGCGTCAGCGGGATGGATTCCAGCAGGATGGGCTCCGTGATCTCCATGCGGCGCAGGATCTCGGCGCGGCTGCCCCGCACGATGTAGGTATACACCCGTCCCACGTGGCTGCGGTGCAGGATGTTCAGCTCCGACGGCAGCATCGGCTCCGTCACGCCGGCGTAGGCTACCTGCAGCTTCACGGTGTTGTCCTGCAGGTCGGAGAGGCTCCGCTCCAGCAGCACCTGCCCGCGGTTCAGGATGCCCACGTGGTCGCACACGTCCTCCAGCTCGCGGAGGTTGTGGCTGGACACCAGCACCGTGGTGCCCCGCTCGGACACGTCACCCAGCAGCAGAGACCACACCTGGCGGCGCATGACGGGGTCCAGCCCATCCACCGGCTCATCCAAAATGAGGTACTCCGGCATGCAGCACACCGCCAACCAGAACGCCGCCTGCTTCTGCATACCCTTGGACATGCGGCGCAGCATCATCTTCTCGTCCAGTGGGAACACCTGCTTCAGCTTTTCATAGCGCTCCCAGCTGAAGGCGGGGTACAGTCCCGCGAAAAAGCGGGCCATCTCACGAATATTGGCCTGGGGGAAATAGTACCAGTCGTCGCCGATCACTGTCATCCGCCGCTTGACGGCGGGGTTCTCGTATACCGGCTGGCCGTCCAGCAGCACCTCGCCGCTGTCCTGACGGTAGATACCGGCCAGATGCCGGATGATGGTGGACTTGCCCGCGCCGTTGGGGCCCACCAGACCGTACACCGCGCCCTTGGGAACCGTCATGTTCAGACTGTCCAGCGCCCGAAAGCCGTCAAAGGTCTTGACCACGTTTTTCGCTTCAAGCATGTGTCTCTCCTCCTCTCCACAGCTGCAAAAGATCCTCCTCCGTGCAGCCCAGCGTCTTCAGCTCCTCCAGCAGAGGGGCCGCCTGCGTTTTCAGCTCACGGATACGCCGCTGCTGCTCGCCGCCCTCGGCGGCGGCAAAGCTGCCCTTGCCGGACACGGAGTAGATGTACCCCTCCACCTCCAGTTCGCTGTATGCCCGCTGGATGGTGTTGGGGTTGATGGCCAGCTGTGTGGCCAGACTCCGCACCGACGGCAGCTTTTCGTCCGGCGGCAGCAGCCCCGTCAGCATCATCCGCCGCAGATTGTCCTTCACCTGCTGGTACAGGGGGCGGCTGTCCCGATAATCCAGGGAGATCATCCGCGCTCACTCCTTCCTGCCATTGCGTATTAACTGTATTATGCGTGTTAGTACAGCCACCATACCATGGACAGCTGCGGCTGTCAAGGGAAAAATGGAAAAATGCGGGAAGCACCGTCCGAAAGGGACGGTGCTTCCCGCATACTTTTTCCCGATACGGGGCAAACTGCCCATATCCTGAATTTGCTATGGAGGGAATTTTTATGGAAGCCATCGTATTGCAGAAGGCGTGTATCCGGTGCGGCCTGTGCCCCACCATCTGTCCGGAGGTGTTCTCTCTGGAGGACGGCGAATCGGCGCAGGCGGCGACCGGGCCGATACCCGACGGTTTGAAGCTGGCCGTGCAGGAGGCGGCGGACGCCTGCCCCGCGGCGGCTATCGAGGTGCGGTAAGCCTTACCGGAGGACGGTGCCGTCCGCCAGGGTGATGGTGTAGCCGTTGAAATCGATGGCGCCGTTGTTGGTGAGGCGCCGGACGTAGAAACGCTTGACGAACCGTGCCCCCTCTACCGGCAGGGTCACGGCCAGATAGGCGGCGGCCAGCGTTACCATGGCTGCGGCCGTGGCCCGACCGCACAGAATGTCGGTAAGGCACTGGGCCATGCGGCCCTCAAACCAGGGCCCTGCCAGAAGTCCCACGTTGTATAGCAGGCCGGACGCGCCAGACAAAACAGATAGGGTGCAGATGTCTTTGCGTTGACATTTTCTTCCCCACATGATACCATCAAAAACGGTGAAAAAAGCCAACGTTTTCATAAAGGAGAGAGTTTATGGAGAAAAAACCAACCCCCCGGGCGGTGGCCCTGCTGCCCGTGGCCGTATTCCTGGTGCTGTATCTGGTGCTGGGCATTATTCTGGAGTATGTGTTGAAAATCAAAATGGGCTTCTATCAGATCCCCATCGTCGTGGCCTTCCTGGTGGCGCTGCTGGTAGCGTGCCTGCAAAACCGCGGTGTGAGCTTTGATGAAAAGCTGGAGCTGATGGGACAGGGCATCGGTGATAAGAACATCGTCACCATGATCCTCATCTTCCTGGTGGCGGGTATCTTCGTGGGCGTCACCGGCCGCTCCAGCGCCGAGGCCGTAGCCTATTTCCTGCTGTCCATCGCCCCGGTGAAGCTGGCGGTGGCGGTGTTGTTCGTGGTGGCATGCTTCGTGTCCATGGCCATGGGCACCTCCGTCGGAACCATCACCCTGCTTGCCCCCATCGCCGTGGCGGTGTCCGCCGATTCCGGCTTTGACCTGCCGCTGTGCATCGCCTCTGTCATGGGCGGCGCCATGTTCGGCGACAACCTCAGCTTTATTTCTGACACCACCATCGCCGCCTGCTCCACGCAGGGTACGGAGATGAAGGACAAATTCCGCGCCAACTTCAAGATCGCCCTGCCTGCGGCTCTGGCGGCGCTGGCGCTGATCATCGTGGTCTCTCTGGGTACCGATGTGCAGAGCGCTGTATCCGGTGGTCACGATCTGGTGCTCATCATCCCCTATGTGCTGGTGCTTATCGGCGGCATCATCGGTCTGAATGTGTTTGTGGTGCTGCTTATCGGCATTGCTGCCGGCGCCGCTATCACCCTCATCACCGGTCAGGTCACGGCGCTGGAGCTCATGGGCAACATGGGCGGCGGCGTGTCCGGTATGTTTGAGACCATTTTGGTGACGCTGCTGGTAGCGTCCCTGTGCGGTCTCATCCGCGCCTACGGCGGCTTTGAGAGCATCCTCGCCTTCATCCGCCGGGTGTTCCGCGGCAAGCGGGGCGGCCAGCTGGGCATCGGCCTGCTGGTGGGTCTCATGGATATCGCCACCGCCAACAACACCGTGGCCATCGTCATGGCAGGCCCCATCGCCAAGGAGGTGGCGGAGGAGTACGGCATCAGCCCCAAGCGCTCCGCCTCCCTGCTGGACACCTTCTCCTGCATCTTTCAGGGCATCATCCCCTACGGCGCCCAGATGCTGGTGGCCATTTCCGCCTGCGCAACCCTCGGCTACGCCATCAGCGCCTTTGACATCATCCCTCTGCTGTTCTACCCCTTCCTGCTGTGCCTGTCCAGCCTGCTGTTCATCCTGTTTGACAAGAAATAAAGCGTCTCATTTCGTGTACTTACAGCAAGAGCCCACCTTCTTGAGAAGGTGGGCTCTTGGCGTAAATGCTTCCGCGATACCTGTATGACGCGGCGCTGTGGCCGCTGTCCGCTGAAATCGCCATGTAAAAAAGACAGCTTCCAAGGGATATAGGTTTAAGCGCGGCAAATGCTCCGGCACACACTCTGCCAGAACCCGCCGGTTGGCTCCCCGTTATTCTTCTTTCAGGTGCTCCTCCATCCAGTGCAGGATCTCGCTGAGTCGGCTGATGCGGTTGGAGGGCTTTCCCTCTCGGCTCAGGCCGTGGTTCTCACCGTAGAACATGCACAGCTTGCTCTCCACGCCATGGAGCTTGAGTGCCGCGAACATTTCCAGACCGTTGGCCAGCGTGCAGCGGTAATCCTTATCTGCGTGAATAAAGAGTGTGGGCGTCTTAACACGGTCGGCATAGGTGAGGGGCGACGCCTTCCACAAACGCTCCGGATGCTCCCAAATGGTGCCAAGCTGCTGGTCAGGCACATAATAGTAGCCGATATCCGAGAGGAGATAATCCCCCACATAGTTGGCAATGCTCCGCTGGGACACGGCACAGCGGAAACGGTCCGTGTGACCGATGACCCAGTTGGTCATAAAGCCGCCATAGGAACCGCCGGCAACGCCCATCCGATCTGCGTCAATTTCGGGATACCTCCGCAGGACCTCATCCGTGAACTCCATCAGATCCCGGAAGTCCACCTCTCCGTACTTGCCCTGAAGATCGGCAAAGGCATTTCCCTTGCCGCAGCTTCCTCTGGGGTTGCAGTAGCATACGAAAAAGCCGGAGGCCGCCCAAAGCTGCATCTCGTAGTGGAAGCCCGGGCCAAACACCATCTTCGGCCCGCCGTGAATATGAAGGATGCCCGGATACCGCTTGCCCGGCTCGTAGCCCACCGGCTTCATCACGAAGCCGTCGATATCCACGCCGTCCGTGTTGGTAAAGGTAAGCCGCTCCGGCACGGAAATGGTCACGCCCTCCAGTGCAGCTCCGTTGAAATCCGTCAGCTGCTCCAGCTGGCCGCCATCCCAAAGGTACACCTCAGGAAGCTTCAGACCCACAGCCGCAGAGAAGAGGAACCGCTTTCCGTCCCTGGTATCGAAATCAATGAGGTAGTCGTCGCCGCCGAAGAGCGTCTGTACACCGGTCTCCCGCGTCCATACACACAAGCCGGAGCCCACGCCGTCTGTGTTGAGGAAATACAGCGTCTCGCCCACCATTCTCTGTCCCGTGACGGAGCCGGAGAAGCAGTCGGTGACCACCTCGGAGTTGACCCGGCGGTCATAGCGGCCCAGATTTTCCTCGCCCTTTTCGTCCACCACAAAGAATGTGGGGTGCTCGTACACGCCATAGTCCCGCATGATCAGTCCCAGACAGAGCGCCTTCCGGCCCAAATGCCCCACATAGTCGATGCTGTATTTGTCGGGCGTGATCAGCGTCTCCGTCTCGTTCCGCTCCGCATCCCAGCGATACATTCCCTCGGTGACCGGCTTTACATCCCGGAAGGGGAACGCAGTGAAGAGCACCTGACCGGGCCGGACATTCACATGATTCACATCATAGTCCTCCGGTGTGATCCGGCGATATTCTCCGGCAGCCTCCAGATAGAGAAACAGCGTGTTTCTGGTCTGATTAAACATCCCGACCCCGTTTTCGCACAGGGGCAGCTCCGTCAAAACCTTATAGCCCCTGGTCTGCTGACGGCGAACGAGCTCCTTCTCCAGCGCCTCTCCCGTCAGCTCCAGAAGATTCGGCCGGTCCAAATGGGTCTCGCCCGTGAAAACATAACGGCCCTCGTCCATTTTCCAAAGCCCGGATACGGACATGGGGAGACGGAACGCCTCGCGATCTTCACCTGTACATACATTCAGGCGGTGATACACCGTCCACTCTTCCTCGAAGCCCCGCGCCCGCATCGCTTCGTCCGGCTCCGTGGTTTTATAGAGAATATGGGTGTTATCCTCCCAAACCGCCTTCCGCTGGTCGTCTCCTCGGGTGATCTGCCGGCTCTCTCTGCGCTCCAGATCATACAGCCACAGATTCCACCGGTAGCCGTCCCCTTCCCTGTCGACCTCCTTGAGTGCAAAGGTCAGATATCTGCCGTCCGGAGACAGCTCCAGTGCAGAAGGATACCGATACTTGGCAAAATCCGTCAATGCCAGCTTCTTCATACCTGCGTCCCCTCCTTTTCCATCACCTTGAACGTCTCATAAAGCATCCGCGTGCCAAATCCGATGCCGCCCTTTGTATAGATCCCCTCACATTCGGTGGTCCAAGCGGTACCGCCGATATCCAAGTGGACCCAAGGCGTCTCCTCGACAAACTCCTTAACGAACATGGCGCCCACCGTGGCATATCCACCCACGCTGGAGCCCATCGCGCTGTTTTTCAGATGGGCCACGCGGGAGTCCAGCACCCGGCGGAGATTCTCGTCACAGGGCAGCTCCCACATCCGCTCGCAGGCGGCGGCGGCGCCCTTCTCCACCTGCGCGGTCAGGGCCCGGTTATTGGTAAAGGCTCCGCAGCGGCGATTTCCCAGCGCCGTCTGAATACCGTCGGTGAGTGTGGCAATATCCACGATGCGATCCACGCCGCAGCACTGCTTGGTATACGTCACGGCGTCGGCCAGGGTGATGCGGCCCTCGGCATCGGTGTTGTTCACCTCGATATACCGCCCGGACATGGAGCGGATCACATCGCCCGGCACATAGGCCGTGGCGGAGAGCTTATTCTCACAAGCCGCCACCACACCGGTAATATTGATCCGAAGGCCCTGCTTCTGCGCCGCCCACAGGGCGCCCATCACGGCGGCCGCGCCGCTCATATCATGCTGCATGGTCTCCATAAACTCAGACGACTGGAGGGAGTATCCGCCGCTGTCGTAGGTAAGACCCTTGCCGATCAGCCCCAGGCGGCTCTCCACGTCCTGCGCGCCGGTATACTCCATGACAATGAGCTTAGGCTCGTAAATCGAGCCCTTTCCGACCTCCAGAAAAGCGGTGAGTCCGATGCGCTCCACCTCATCTCTGCCGTAAACGGTCACCTTCACGGGCGTCTCCTTAAAAAGCTCCTGTGCCGCCTGCGCCAGCTTGGCGGGGGTAAGCACCGTGGGGGGCTCATTGATCAGATCCCGTGCGATGCAGGTGGCCTCAGCAGACACCTCCGCCTCCACCAAGGCGGCCTCGTAGCGCTCCGGCATCTCGCAGAGAAACGCAGCCGTTTCGATCCCCGGTGCCGCAGGGGTCGTCTTGTACTTGTCAAAACGGTAGCCGGTAAGAGCGGCAGCCTCTGCCGCCTTTTGGAAGAGCGCCGGCGTGAACTGCGGACACACGCCCCGCAGATCGGTACACACCGCACGCAGATCCAGCTCCTGACACTGACGATACACCTTGGCACAGCTCTCCAGTACCTGCTCCAGGCTCCAGTCTTTCCCCAGACCCAGCAGAAAAATTTGGGTCAGCACGCCCTCTGAAAGAACAGAAAAGCGGAAAATCTCACCGGGTTTCCCTTCAAACCGTCCCGAGGCACGAACTGCGGCAAGCTCCTGCTCCCAAGGACCCTGATAGCTGTTCAGGTTGCCTTCTCCCAGCGGGACCACCACACCGTCCCATGCTCTGGCGTCATACTTTTTCACAAGTTGCAGTTCCATTTTTCCTTCCTCCTTATGGTCTATTCCATGATAGAGAATTAAAAAGCGGGGGCGGCATAGCCGCCCCCGCAGGGGTATGCGAGGTGATCCACCCGCGCTAAATCCCCTTTTTTACAGCAGATGGCAGGCTGCGAAGTGTCCGGGCTCCACCTCTTTGAGCTCCGGGACCTCCCGTGCGCAGTCCGGGCAAGCCATAGGACAGCGGTCATGGAAGGGACAGCCGGAGGGCAGATGGATCGGGCTGGGAATCTCTCCACGCAGCTCCTGAGATTCGGCAATACTGCCCTCATCAATCGTCGGCGCAGCGGAAAAAAGCGCCTTGGTATAGGGGTGAACCGGGTTGGAGAACAGCAGCTTCTTCGGAGCCCGCTCCACAATAGTTCCCAGATACATGACACCCAGACTGTCGCTGATGTGCTTGACCACGCTCAGGTCATGTGCGATGAACAGATAGGAGAAATGAAATTCATCCTTCAGATCCATAAGAATGTTCAGGATCTGAGCCTGAATGGACACATCCAAAGCAGATACCGGCTCATCCGCTATGATAAATTTAGGCTCGACCGCCAACGCCCGGGCTATGCCGATGCGCTGACGCTGACCACCGGAAAACTGATGCGGATACCGGTTGGCTTGCTCAGAGCTGAGTCCAACACGCTCCAACAGATGGATCGCCTTCTCCTCCGCCTCCGCCTTGCTGCTGCACAGCTTGTGGAACAGCATCGGCTCTGTGAGGATCTCCATGATCTTCTGCCGGGGATTCAGGGAGGCATAGGGATCCTGAAAGATCATCTGCATCTCTCGACGGATGGGGCGCATCTCCTGCGGCTTGAGCCGGGTGATATCGCGTCCGTCGAATATGATCTTGCCGGACTTTGGCTCGATCAGCTTGATGATGGTGCGGGCCGTGGTAGACTTTCCGCAGCCGGACTCTCCCACCAGGCTGAACACCTCGCCCTCCTCCACATCAAAGCTGACGTTGTTGACCGCATGAACCACTCGATTTTCCAGTGAAAAATGGCCGTTTTTGAATTTTACCTTATCCAGAAAATCCTTGGTGAGATTGAACTCCTGCACCAAATTCTCCACCTGAAGAATCTTACTCATGGCTCTCGCCTCCTGTCAGCGGAAAGTGGCAAGCCGCACAATGCCCCGGAGCCACCTCATGGTTTTCAGGCGCCACGGTACGGCAAATATCCTGGCAGTATTTGCATCTGGGAGCAAAGTAACATCCTTGGGGCAGATCCAGCATACTGGGAACCATACCCGGAATGGATTCCAGGCGTTTTTGTTCCTCTCCCATTCTGGGGATGGAGTTAAGAAGTCCCTCGGTATACGGATGGCTGGGGCGGCGGATCACGTCATCCCGGGAGCCGCTTTCCACGATTTTGCCGCAGTACATCACGATGATACGATCCGCCATCTGGGAAACCACCGCCAAGTCATGGGTGATCAGGATGAGAGAAGCGCCCTGCTCCTTCACCAACTTATCCATGAGCTTGAGGATCTGCGCCTGTATGGTCACATCCAGGGCAGTGGTAGGCTCATCGGCGATGATGAGCTTCGGATTGGCAGCCAGAGCGATCGCAATGATGACCCGCTGCCGCATACCGCCAGAAAACTGATGGGGGTAGGATTTCAGCCGATCCTCAGGATTGGGGATACCCACCATATGCAGCAATTCCACACAGCGCGCATGCTTTTCCTGTTTGGTCATCTGCTTCTGGTGGAGGTCCAGCATCTCGGTGATCTGTTTCTCGATGGTATAGAGCGGATTTAGGGAGGTCATCGGATCCTGGAACACCATGGAGATCGCCTTGCCTCGGATCTTCATCATTTCCCGTTCGCTCTTTTTGCTGATGTCCTCGCCTTGGAAAAGAATTTTGTCCGATTCCACTACACCGGGCGGCTCGATCAATTTCAGAATGGAAAAGCTGCTAACGGATTTACCGCTGCCCGACTCGCCCACGATGCCCAGCACCTGTCCCTCATCCAGGGAAAAGCTAATGCCGTCCACCGCCTTGACTACACCGCGGAAGGTGTGGAAATAGGTCCGCAGGTTTTCCACCTGCAGCAGTGTTTCGCTCATCTCGCTCCTCCCTTACTTCAGCTTAGGATTGAACTCATCGCGCAGGAAATCTCCCAAAAGATTGATTCCGAACACGATCAGCATGATGTAGAGACCCGGCATCACCGCGATCCACCAGTATCCGCTGAACAGCACGTCGAAGCCGTTCTTGACCAGCATGCCCAGAGAGGGTTCCGTGACCGGAACGCCTGCGCCCAGAAAGCTCAGCGTGGCTTCCGCCAGAATAAGGCCGCCCACCTTCATCGTGGAAAGAACGATGACGGTTGTCATTACGTTGGGCAGCACATGCTTGGCGATGATCAGGATATTGGGGATACCGATGACTCTGGCCGCATCTACATATTCCATCTGCTTCACCGTCAGCACCTCGGCGCGGACGGTGCGGATGTATGTGACACATCCGATGATCGTAAATACGACCAGCAGCTTGCTTACACCCCGTCCAAACATGGTCATGATGAAGAGTGCCACGAGGATATCGGGAAAAGAGAGCAGGATATCTGCCAAACGCATGATGACAGCGTCTACTCTCCCGCCAAAATAGCCGGAGATCAGTCCCAGCGTGATACCTACGGCGCAGGCCAGCAGCGTACCTACAACGCCGATAAAGAGGGAGATACGGCTTCCGTAAATAAGAGAGCTGAAAATATCCCGTCCCTGACTGTCGGTACCGAAAATAAACCGGGCGTCACCTCCCGCCTCCCATGCAGGCGGCTTGTAGGAATCCGTGAGGGAAAGAGAGGCTACATCATAGGGGTTCTGCGGAGCAAACAACGGCCCGAAAAGGGCAATGAACAGTACCAGTACCACGATCACCGTACCGATGATAGCGGACGGACTGCGCTTGTAATTGTGAAAGAACTCAGACTCAGCAATGCGCCGGAACAAGCTCTTGTTGGGGGCCGCGCCCTTTTTTTTCATTTCACCCATAGCGCATCACCTGAATTCGATTCTCGGGTCGATGACTGTATACAGAAGGTCGACCACAAAATTGATAAACACAAACAACACCGTAGTCAGGATCAGGTAGGCCACAATGACCGGCCGATCCACCGAGTTAATGGAGTCGATGAGGAGCTTGCCGAGTCCCGGCCAGGAGTAGATGGTCTCCGTCACCGTCGTAAAGGCGATAAGGGAACCAATTTCCATACCGAACACCGTGATAACCGGGATCAGGGCATTTTTCAGGGCATGTCCAAAGAGGACCTTTCGGGTGGACACACCTTTGGCTCGGGCAAATTTGATATAATCCTGCCGCATATTCTCCATCACACCGGCGCGGGTAAGGCGCACCAGAGACGCGATGTTGGTCACAGACAGCGTAAGAGCAGGCAGGATAATGTACTTAAGTCCACCGGGCGCAAACAGGCTGAAATCCATCCCCAGGAATGGCGCGGTCGCGCCCCGTCCCGAGGAGGGGAACCAGTGCAGCTTCAGAGAGAAGATGTAGATCAGCATGATGCCGATGAAGAAGGAGGGCAGGGAAATGCCCAGAATGGAGCCTCCCATCACCAATGTGCTGGATTTTCGTTTGGGGAAAGCGCCCGCATATACGCCCAGCGGGATAGAGATAACGAGCGCCAGCACGACTGATACAAAAACCAGCTCCAGCGTAGCAGGTACCCGCTGGGCAATCAGAGAGAGCACGTCCACCTTATAGATATAGGACTTGCCGAAATCTCCCTTGAGCGCATTGGTAACAAACGATACATACTGCTCCAGGATCGGTCTGTTGAGCCCCAGTTCTTCTCGAACCTGCTCTCGAACCTCAGGCGGAGCCTTGGGCGAGACCAGCATATTGACGGGATCGCCAATGAAGTTGGCCAGAACAAATACCAGAATGGACACAATGAAAAGTGTAACTACCATTTGCGCCAGCCGCTTCAGGAAATACTTGAACACGGTAACACCTCATTTACGGGCTTACACCCTTTTGGCGGGAGGCAGAAGGGAAGATCCCCTTCTGCCTCCTCCCATTGACTGTTCTTATGTACGCTTAGAAGGTGAAGTCCCAAGCCAGAATATGGTCATCGGCACTGGGGGTGTACTGAATGCCGGCGCGCACGCCGAAGATATTCTCCTTGAAGAACAGGGGGATGTAGGCGGCCTCGTCCCGGGCGATCTGATCCACCTGCTCCACCAGCGCTGCACGCTTGGTCTGATCGGTCTCAACAGATGCCTGATCCAGCAGCGCATCCACCTCGGCATTGCTGTAATGGCCCCTGTTGCCTTCACCCATGCCGGGCTTGCCATCGTAGGTATAGAGCATATCGTTGAAGATGACCATGCCCTCGCCGGAGATGTCACTCCAGCCTGCCATGAAGAAGGAGGACTGGAGGTTCTCTGCGCTTATCTTCTCATAGAAGGAGGCGCGGGGCAGCAGGTTCACCTCGGTCTGGATGCCCACCTTCTCCAGGTAGCTGGCAATGGCCTGAGACACCTGATCGGCGTTCATGTCACTGTCGCTGCGGGCATCGATGCGGAGATAGAAGCCATCGGGATAGCCGGCCTCCGTCAAAAGCTGCTTGGCAAGCTCGGGATCGTAGGCAGGACGCTCTGCGTTGGCATTATATCCCACGCAGATGCTGGGCATATAGGAGTTGGCCACGGTGGCGTAGCCGTTCATGACGGTATCGACGATCGTCTGAATGTCAATGGCGTGGTAGATAGCCTGACGAACCTTCACATTGAGGAGCGGGTTGGGATCGTCGGTGCCGGCAGAGCCATGCTCATTGAGCAGGTCAAAGCCCATGTAGCTGCAGGACAGGCTGGGATTGGTGATGACCTGAACATTGGGGTCGCTCTCCAGACGGTTCACGTCCATCACGGGGATGTTGGAGATGAAGTCCACCTCGCCGTTGATGAGAGCGGTCGTGCGGGTGGCTGCATTGGCGATCACGCGGAACTCCACGGTCTCTGCATCAGGCAGCTCACCCCAATACTCGTCGTTGCGGACCAGCTTGATATAGGATTCCTTTACATGCTCCACCAGACGATACCGGCCGGTACCCACAGGGTTCGCGGCGATCTCCTCGCTGGTAAGGCCCTCACAGGTCTCCTTGTCAAGCATCATGATATGGATCAGACTGCCGGCAAACACGGGATAGGGGATCTTGGTCACCAGCTGCACGGTGTAATCATCCACCTTCTTGACCTCCTGAAGACGCATGAGGTACACGCCCATCTCCAGAGTAGGATCGTTGAGGATGCGCTCAAAGCTGAAGACCACGTCATCGGCATTGAAGTCGTTTCCGTTGGAGAACTTCACGCCCTGGCGGAGCTTGAACTCCCATGTCACGCCGTCATCCAGAACAGTCCAGCTCTCTGCCAGACCGGGCTTCTTGCCCAGGTTCGCATCATAGTCCACCAGAGGGTCGTACAGGTGAGACGCCATCTGCATCTCGGCGCTGCTGTCCTTTACCGCGGGGTCCAGCGAGACAACATCATTCAGCACCGCGATGGTCAGGCTCTTTTTGCCGTCATCAGCGGGGTCACTCTGCTGCGATTTGTCTGCCCCACAGCCGGTCAAGGCCACCGAGAGACACAGAGCTACGGACAGGAACATTGCGATGGTTCTCTTTTTCATAGCTGTTTCTCCTTTAAAAAGTTTCTTATCTCACAAGGTGCGTCGTTTACAGGTATTACTGAAGCGACAGACCGTTGATCGCCTTTTCCATCTGCTCCAGAGCCTTTGTCAGGGTACACCGGGGACAGGCCACATTCATGCGCAGAAAAGCCTCTCCCTGCTCACCGAATTCATAGCCGGCGCAGAACGCCACCTTGGCCTCATTGATCATGAAATGCTCCAGTGCCATGCCCCGGTAGGGCAGCTGGGAGCAGTCCAGCCAGACCAGATACGTACCCTCGGAGGGGATCATGCGGATCTGAGGAATGCGCTCCCGCAGAAACTGATCCAGATACGCCTTGTTGTCGGAGACGTAGGCGATGGCCTGATCCAGCCACTCCTCGCCGTCGTTGTAGGCGGCTATGAGGGCGGCCATGCCGAAGATGTTGTCCAGCCGCGTCTGGGCAATGGACATCTCCTCGTTGAACTTGCACCGCAGGTCGTCGTCTGCCAGCACCAGGGTGGCCATACCCAGTCCGCCCAGATTGAAGCCCTTGTTGGAGGAGTAGCAGACCATGGAATGGCGCAGCACCTCCTCGCCCAGCAGACCAAAGGTGGTGTGGGGATGCTCCGGCGGCACGAAGTCGCAGTGGATCTCGTCCACCAGCATGAAGATGTTGTGCCGCAGACAGATCTCCGCCACGCCCTCCAGCTCCTGACGGGTCCATACCCGACCGGTGGGGTTGTGGGGGCTGGAGAGCACCAGTACCTTCACGCCGGAGGCAGCCTTGGCCTCCATATCGGCGAAGTCGAAGGTGTAGCGCCCGTCCTTCCAGACCAGCGGCGTCTCTACCAGCTTCCGGCCGCCCCGAGTGACCATGTCAAACAGCGGGTCGTAGTTGGGCATGGGGACCATGACCTTGTCGCCGGGCTTGGTGAGGATGCGCAGCATCACGTTCATGGCGTAGATCACGCCGGGAGGCGCAAAGGCCAGATGCTCATAGTTGACCTCAAAGCCATGGCGCTTTTTCAGCCAGCCCATCACCGCGTCATAATAGGGCTTCTGGCGCACGCCGTAGCCGTAAACCGGGTGGGCGGCGCGCTTCTGTACGGCCTCCACGATGCAGGGGGCGCAGGCGAAATCCATGTCCGCCACCCACATGGGGATCACATCGTCCCGGCCGAAATAGTCCATATCGCAGTCCCACTTAAAGGAGAAGGTATTTCTGCGATTGATGGGGGTATCAAAATCGTATCTCATGCGGCGCCACCAACCAGTGCAACGACGACCCACAGAATGATGGACACTGCCGCCGCCAGCAGCGCATAGGGGAGCTGGGTGCGGACGTGGTCAATGTGGTCGCAGGCGGCGCCCAGAGAGGAGAGCACCGAGGTGTCGGAAACGGGGGAGCAATGGTCGCCGAACAGACCGCCGCTGACAACGGCGCCCACAGCGGCGTAGACCAGCGTACCCAGCTGACCGCCGGTGAAGGAGTAAGCCATGGGAACGGCGATGGGAATGCAGATGGCGAAGGTGCCCCAGGAGGAGCCGGTGAAGAAGGAGATCACGGCGCCCGCGATGAAGGTCACAGACAGGAACAGGGCGGGGGTCATCCAGCTCTCGCAGACGCCCAGCAGGAAGTCGGCGGCGCCCATGGACTTGGTGATGGTGTTGATGCAGTAGGCCAGGGCCAGGATCAGCGTGGCGGACATGACGCTCTTCATGCCCTGCACGGCGGTGCTCACCAGATCGGTCACGCTCTTGAACACCTTACGGATGCTCAGCTCGATGGCCATGTAGATCACGGTGATGATGAAGCACTCCAGGATCTTCACGCCGCCCTTGGCGATGTACGTCCAGATGGCGGTGCCTACCAGGATCATGATGGGGACCAGGAAGTCCAGCATGACGTTGGGCTTTACATCACTGTCGTTGCCCTTCTGCAGCTCCTCCAGCTCGGTGCCCATCATGGGAACGGCGCCGTCACGCAGCAGCTTGCCGGTGGTGCGGGCGCGCTGCTCCGCCTTGCGCATGGGCCCGAAGTCGGGGAAGATCTCCAGTGCGGAGAGCAGTGTGATGAGCACCATCAGAATCGCGTAGAAGTTAAAGGGGATGGCGCTGATGTAGACGCTCACGCCCTGCTCGTTAGAGGTCACAGGGCCGCCCAGATCCGCCACCAGACCGGCTACGTAGGCGCCCCATGCCATGAAGGGCATCAGGGTACACACGGAGGCGCAGGTGGAGTCGAGGATGAAGGCCAGCTTCTCTCTGGGCACACGCATCTCATCCGTCAAGGGACGCATGACCACGCCGCGCAGCAGGGGGCTCATGTAGTCGTCGATAGTGAACAGGCCGATGAACCAGGTGGCCAGCTTTACGCTGCGGGGGGATTTCACCTTACCGGCGATCATCTCCGCAAACGCCTTGACCACGCCCGCCTTCATGAAGAACGCGATCATAATGCCGATGAACACCTGAATGAGCAGGATCCAGATGAAGTCCTCGTTGCCCAGAGCCTCCTCCGCCAGAGCGGAGAAGCCGAAGGCGGGGTCATGCCCCAGCAGCAGAACGCCGGAGAGACAGCCCATGAACAGGGCAAAGACCGCGTCCTTCTTCCAAAATGCCAGCAGCAGGGTAAGCGCAAGGGGAATCAATGACAAAATACCGTAGTTTGCAGCTTCCATTACAAATACCTCCTTAAAAATATAACGCGGGGGGGGGATGACATTGAGCCTCCCTTCTGATAACTTTGTTACATTCCTGATTATAATTTATCACACCCCCCTTGTCAACCTTACATAAGTGCCAAGAAGTTTGATAATTTTTTGTCTAAATCGCTGCCTTAAAGGCTCTTTTCGCCTCGCTCTGCAAAAAAAATGTTATATCCCCGCCGCTTTCCAGCATATTAGGTGTTGATTTATCCATTCATTTTCGATATACTGACTTTCAGCAGCACTATGTGACAGTTTTTTATCAGGCAAGAATTATTGTTGAGAAAGTAGGGATACAGTGAGCAACTACGCCAGTCTTGAGCGATACATTCCTCTGGTGGAATTTATGGGGAAGATCTGCGGAAAGAATTATGAGATCATCCTCCATGACGTTTCCACGCCGGAGCGCTCGGTGATTGCCGCCTGCAACGAGCATCTCAGCGGCCGCCGCGTGGGCGACCCCATGACGGAGTTGGCCAAGGAACTGCTGCGAACCGGAGCCTATAAGGAGCACGACTATGTGGCCAACTACGAGGGCCGCACCCGGGGAGGCAAGCGTTTCGTTTCTTCCACCTATTTCATTAAGGAAAAGGGTCATCTGGTGGGGCTGATCTGCGTGAACCACGATGTGGAAGATATTCTGGTGCTCTCGGAGCATCTTTCCAACCTGCTCCATTCCTTTTCTCTTCCGCAAGAGGAGGAAAGCTCCGCCTATACCGAAAACCTGGATGATTCCATCCCGGAGCTGTCCAGCAATCTGATCCACTCCACCATCCTCGGCTATGGTATCCCCTCCGGTGCCATGCATACCGCCGACAAGCTGGAGATACTCCGCTCTCTGGAAGCGCAGGGCGTATTCCAGACCAAGGGCTCCGTCGGACAGGTCGCCAGGGAACTGCACATCTCCGAACCCACGGTCTACCGCTACCTGCGGCGTATCCGCAGCGAAGCAACATAATCTTCCGCCGCGGCGCTTCACCCGTGGGCGGGACGCTCTGACGTCTCGATGCGTAAAGCGGCCGGCCAGGAACATCTAATTTAACAGCAGCTATTGGCGGATCCCTGACATTTTGCCCAATACTTCCCGATCCCTATGGCTCTGCATTTATTACGATCGCACTTCTAAAGGAGGACTCGAGCATGAAATTTTACATTCTTTGTGACATTGAAGGCGTGGCTTCTTTGACCTGCTGGGACGAGGCGCGTCCGGCCAACGCCTGCTATGCGCCTATGGCGCGGGAAATGGCGTTGGAGGCTGCCGCCGCGGCCCGCGGCCTTTTCTCCGGCGGAGCCGACGAGGTCGTCATAGAGGATATGCACGGAGACGGCTGCAACATTGACTGCGCCCTCCTTCCCAGAGATGCCCGTCTCCTTCGGGGGATCACCCACGATATTGTGGGCCTTACCGGTATTTTTGACGAGAGCTATGACGGTATGCTGATGGTCGGCTTTCACGACGCCGCCTCCGCCCCCGGAAATCCCACGTCCCACACGATGGTAAGCTCCCGCATTTTCCGCCTTACGGTCAATGGCGCGCTGTGGGGAGAATTCGAGATGTACGCCCATGCCGCCGCTTACCGGGGCGTTCCTACCCTATTCGCCAGCGGCGACGAGGGGATGTGTGCGGCTGCGGCGCGCACCGTACCCGGCCTGCTGACCGTACCAACCAAATCCGGCCACGGCTACGGCGTTCTGACAAAGACCCCGGAGCTTGTCCGCGAGGAGATCGAGGGCATGATGGCCGAGGCTGTGGCGGCGGCAAAGACAGCCACACCTCCGGCGCTTCCCGAGCACTTCCACGTGGAGGTCACCTATGTACATCATTATGACGCCTATGGATGCTCCCACTATCCCGGCGCCAGCCTCATCTCTCCCACCACCGTGGCCTTTGATGCCGAGGATTACGGTGATGTGCTGCGCTTTTTCTACTTTGTGATCTAAGAAACGGAGGTATATGCTATGGCTGTTATTGCCTATCAATACCGCGGTGATCTGGTGGATCAGATCCACCGGGGACATATCGCGGTAACGGATCACACAGGCCGGATCCTTTGGAAGCTCGGTGATCCGGAGCGTCTTACGTTTGCCCGCTCCTCCGCCAAGCCCCTTCAGGCGATCCCCGTGGCAGAGAGCGGTGCGCTGGAGCATTATGGCATTACCCCGCAGGAGTTGGCCGTCATCTGCTCCTCCCACAACGGAGAGCCTTTTCATGTAAAGGCCGTGGAGAGTATCCTGCACAAGGCGGGGCTCTCCCCCAATCAGCTATGCTGCGGGGCAGAATACCCCATGTATGCCCCTGCCGAGGACGCCCTGAAGATCGCCGGCATCCCCCGGGCGCCCATCTACTGCGACTGCTCCGGAAAGCACGCCGGTATGCTCATTACCGCCCGCCATTTCGGGGAGTCTTTGGAGAACTATACTGCATTGGAGCACCCTGTTCAGCAGCGTATCCTCTCGGTGTTCGCTGAAATGTGCGGCGTGGAGACCTCCGAAGTCCAGTTGGCCGTGGACGGCTGCGGCGTTCCGGTCCACGCGCTGCCCCTTTACCGACTGGCACAGGGCTACGCCCGCATGTCCCTCCCCACGCTTTTCGCCCCCACCCGGGCCGCTGTCCTCCGGCGCATCACATCCGCCATGACAGCACATCCGGAAATGGTGGCAGGGACCGATCGCATCTGCACGCAGCTGATGGCCGCCTTCGGTGACCGAATCTTCTGCAAATCAGGCGCCAGCGCATTCTATGCCGTGGGCATCAAGGATAAGGGGATCGGCATTGCCCTCAAAATGGAGGACGGCGCCTCCTCCATCGTCCCGTATGCCATCCTCTCGGTTCTTACCCAGCTCGGCGTCATCACGCCGGAGGAAGCCTGCTCTCTGCCCCGCTACCACGACAAAAACCTTTACAACAACCACCACGCCGTCGTGGGCCGCACCGAGCTGGCCTTTCAACTGGAGCAGCTCTGCTAACGGCACGGGCTGCACGCAAAACAGAGCGCATCTGTCCTCTTGCCAGAAAGCAGCATAAACAAAACCACCCGCTTGGCAGGTGGTTTTGTTTATGTCGGCATGGTGCTCCGGATAAAGCGTTTCCCCGATTTCCGGGCATAGGTCGAATGGTATGCTCTTGCGAAGGCGCACAGCTTCGCGGTCATACGCTCATGTGATTCGATTATTGTTATACCTCGTGTAAATACAAAAATCCCGTCTGTTCAAAGAAGGTGACTTCTTGAAACAGACGGGATGCATGATTTCTGTGACTTATCGGACTGCTGCGCGCAGCACGATAAGCCTGCCGTCTGATTGGAAAAGACAGCAGGAACAGCATGCGGTATTCACAATGATCTGCTTTCTGTGCGCATTTATAGGGAGGGACAGGTTACTTACAAAGAAGTTGGCGCCGACCTGTTGGAGAGTTGTATCAAAGTTGTTAGCGAGTAGACTCGAAAATCGCGCTGTATCAACGGTTTGCGGCGTTCAGGCAAAAGAAAAATCCCACCTCAAATGAGGTGGGATTTGGTGGAGACTGCTGGACTCGAACCAGTGACCTCCTGCGTGTGAAGATACGATGAGCGCCGGAAAGCGTTGTGCCGCAACGCTTTCCGGCGCTTTTGCGTGCTTTCGGCTCGGTGGGCGATCCACTGTGTCCGCCTGTATCCACCTGCTTTTTTCCGCATTTGGGTCGCGGTTTGGGTCAAGCCCCGCGACGGCGCAGAAATAACCACGCTGTAACCAAAGAACAGGCGTGCCGCCTGTCGACTTCCTTCAAAACAGTCAAATCCTGTGGTCGCGCACCCATTGGAGAAGCGCGTCATAGCCCATTGTGCCGGAGGCAACGGATAATCCGACCTCCACAACCTCCTCATTGGTACACTCCATGTGTATCCCGTTCACTTCCAGAAATGTCAGCATAACGTACATACCGATGCGCTTGTTGCCGTCCACAAAAGCGTGGTTAGAGATGAGCGTATAGCCAAGCCGTGCGCCCTTTTCCTCCTTGGTAGGATAGAACTCCTGCCCGCCGAAGCCGGCAAAGGCGTTCTCCAATGCGGAATCCAACAGGGCTTCATCCCGGACACCGATACTGCCGCCTGTTTCCTGGGCGATGAGCTTGTGGAGCAGCAGCACCTTATCTTTCGAAAACTTGATCATTTCGCAAGCTCCATAAATGCGGGCTTGTACTTTTTCAGGATACGCGCCGCCACGACATCGATTTTTTCATCATCGGTCATATCGATCATAGGGGACACATCCAGATCCACCAGCATATATTTGGGTTTGTTGTTCTTGAAAATCACGGCCTGCCCGTTCTTCTCGGCAATGCGCGTAACACGCGAGAAGTTCTGATTCGCTTCGGTGACCGAAACGATCGTCTTTGTGTCAATGGTCATGGTGAACACCTCCTATGCTTATTATACCCGTATATAGGTAAAAATCAACCTATAATTTACATGTTGTTTGGCGTTCGTAACCAACCGCAGGATGCGGTTATTCCTTCACTGCGTCTTGCTTTGTCAGTGCGTCCATGATCTTGTGATACACCACTTGGTTGGGGTAATAGCGGTAGTCGGCAAAGACGGAGATCACCGCCGTGCGGGAGAGCGTGTCGGTACGCAGCAGTTCCTCGGCGGCTTTGCGGGAACAGATGGTCACGTTCATAGATAAGATGCGGGAAAACGGCGCGGACACAGAGGCGGAGATCGTGGAGCGGTACATGGAGGCAGCGGAGCAGGAGGGTGTGACGCTGACGCGGGACGGTGTGATGGACGAGCTTGCGGCGGACTTCGCCGGTGATATGCTGGACGATGCAGACCTGTTTGCCAAGTTCTCCAAGGAAAACCGGACGGCTGCACAGAAGCTGCTGGACAGCTTAAAGGAATTTCTTGCCAAGGTCAAAACCGCGTTCACCGGCAAATACCGCGACATGGCGGCGTAAAACAGAATGGGAATGTGTACGTACACGTTAACGATACGGACGCGGATGTGATCATCAGCGCAAAGGCGCTGCGGCACGGGCTGGACCGGAGATTTACTGTCAATGCACCGGCTACTTTGAAGGTAGGCGAGATCTTGCAGAATGCGGTGCGCGTCAATGAGCTGGTGCCGAAGCTGGACACCGTGGACGCAACGTATGTATTGATGGGCGCGGCCAAAAACAAGAACAACGAACCGTACATCGTACAGTTCGTTGTAAATCGTGCCTCCAACGAGGTCATGTCCGTGGATGTTCTGTATGCGATAAACGCAAAAAAAGAACCGGCTGCATTGCTGCCAGAGATCACGGGCGTACCCGCTACTCTAACCGGTTCCACTATCAGTATAGCCGATTTGCTCACATATGTCAATCGATATTTCCCTGACGTGTTACCGGAGGGGGTGTTGCGGCATTTCGGCCACAGCGAGAGACCGGCGGGCAAACTGGGCGAGGGTGCGCTGTTTTCGCTAAAAGCTTACTCGGATGCGGAGAAAAAAGATCATGTAAAATCTGCAAAGGAGTTTTTTGGAAAGACGTACAGCTGGAACGAAACCGGATACATTACCACGGACGGCACGAAGCTGGACTTCTCCGGCCGACATGAGGGCGCACCCGGCGGGCAAACTGGGCGAAGGGGCGACGGCCGTGACCGGCGCGGAGCTGTGTGAGCGGCTATTTCAATCCACGCCCCCCGCGAGGGGGGCGACACTATCTCTCGGATACCTACAACGCCAGTACCGGCATTTCAATCCACGCCCCCCGCGAGGGGGGCGACGTTGACAGTACGTACATCATCCGGCGCCATATTAGAATTTCAATCCACGCCCCCCGCGAGGGGGGCGACCGCGTAAAAACCGGTAACAAATGGTTCAATTGGCATTTCAATCCACGCCCCCCGCGAGGGGGGCGACCCGGGCCGGTAAACGCGGTATCGAGGTTATCACGATTTCAATCCACGCCCCCCGCGAGGGGGGCGACATTCATCGTTTGAACACCACCCCAAGAAAGCGGAAATTTCAATCCACGCCCCCCGCGAGGGGGGCGACTAGCGGCCACAACGGCGGAATCATCGTAGGGCGATTTCAATCCACGCCCCCCGCGAGGGGGGCGACAAAGTGTCATACCGGCTCCTACCACCTTCGCGCGATTTCAATCCACGCCCCCCGCGAGGGGGGCGACCGCTCTTCGTAACGCCCATGGCGTTGGCACGGGCCAATTTCAATCCACGCCCCCCGCGAGGGGGGCGACGCCTTGTACCCGGCACTGTTCCGGTCGCCGCTGTAAATTTCAATCCACGCCCCCCGCGAGGGGGGCGACCGTACCCGCGGTCAATGTAAACCATACCGAGATATTTCAATCCACGCCCCCCGCGAGGGGGGCGACTTTGGCGAGGATATCGACAACTGCCCGAAGAACATATTTCAATCCACGCCCCCCGCGAGGGGGGCGACCAGCGCATCCAGCTTATTAAACCCAACAGCATGACCATTTCAATCCACGCCCCCCGCGAGGGGGGCGACAGCGTATTGAGAAACAACGGATCAATATTGCTCTTATTTCAATCCACGCCCCCCGCGAGGGGGGCGACCGAAACGGCTTTCAACAGGTAACGGGCTACAACATCATTTCAATCCACGCCCCCCGCGAGGGGGGCGACAGCAAAGATGCACAGTTTTACCTGCGGATCTTTGACAAATAAGTAGAATTTTTGCGTTTTTTGGGGGAAAACACGGGGTGGCTGCCCGAGAAAACCGGGGAAAGACCGGCGCTTTCTCGGGAAAAGCCTTGCGAACCTCCCGACAATTACTGGTCACTTGGACTTCGCAAGGGGCGGGAAGGCGCGTCCCGGATGCCCGTGCGCTTGTACCACCGCCGTGCCGGGAGACGTGTGTCAGAGGATCAGGGGATCCTCCGGCAGGTAGGTGCTCTTCGCACCGAAATGCTCCACTTTTTTCTCGTATTGCTTCCCCAGATAGTAAAAGCGCAGACTGTCCTTCTCGGGATCCATGATAGACAGGAGCTGTGCCTGCAGGCGGCGGCACTGTCCTGCGTCCAGCAGGCACTCGAACACGGAATTCTGCACCCGCTGTCCATAGTCCACGCACTTTTTGGCAATTTGCCGCAGGCGCTTGCGTCCGGCGGCGTCCTCGGTGTTTACATCGTATGTGATCAGCACCAGCATAGCATCACTTCCATAAAAACGGCGGATAGCCGTCCAAGTCGCCGCGGAGGCAGCGGGCCAACAGCAGCGCCTGCACATAGGGGACCATGCCCCAGCTCAGCTTTTCCCCCAGATAGGGGTGGGTCAGTGTGTCCCGTTTCCGCTCCTGCCAGGTCTTCAGGAATTTCCGACGGCCTTCATCGGACAGCAGCACCGCGCCGCTGTCCTGCACCTGAAAGTCCTCCGGGCGCAGCATCCGATTGTTCACAAGGGTCAGCACGAAGCGGTCTGCCATGCAGGGCCGCAGCTCCTCCATCAGATCCAGCGCCAACGACTGCCGTCCCGGCCGGTCGCGGTGGAGGAAGCCTACATAGCTGTCCAGCCCCACGCTTTCCAAGGCGCTGGCACAGTCGTGCGCCAGCAGACTGTAGGCGAAGGACAGCATGGCGTTTACCCGATCCAGCGGCGGGCGGCGGCTGCGCCCGTGGAAGAAGAAAGCCTCCTTTCGACTCAGGAGCATGTGATCGAGGACGCTGAAATACGCGGTGGCGGCAGCACCCTCTATTCCCCGCAGGGTGTCCAAGTCAGCGGCAGCCAGCACCTGCGGCAGCATGGCCCGGATGTTGGCGGCGGCGTCTTCCAGACCGCAGCCCGCCACGCGGGGCGCGTGATCCCGCAGGGTACGCTGGATGCTGGCGGCGCCGTTGCTCAGCTTGCCGAAGATCATGGTGCGGGCTATCGCACAGCTGTGGGCGGGGTCGTCGGCAGCACGGTACTGTTCACGCCGGAGCAGCACGTTGCCGCTGCTCTCGCCGCAGGTGCGGGCGAGGAAGCGTCCGCGCGGGGAGCAGAAGGCCAGACCGATCCCGATCTCCGCACATTTGCCCATCAGCGCGGGGGAGGCACCGGCATAGGAGAAACTGACGATGGCTTGCAGCGTGTGCAGCGGATAGCGGGCGACAACTGTCTTGTCCCGGTTTGCCAGTACGTTTTCCCCCTCCAGTGAAAGGTAAATGTCCTCGGAGGTGACAAATAGCGTGTTGAGAAGCTGCTTCATGGTGTTTCCTCCATGGCCGCCCGGAGATACGCGGAGACGGCTTTGCTTTTCATCAGCTTGGGCAGGCACAGCTCCTTTAAGGAGCAGGCATTGCAGGATTTGGTGGGTTTGACCCTGGGGGTATAGCCCCGGCGGTACAGCTCGTGCATTTCCGCTAACAGCTCCCGCACCCCTGCGCGCAGCTCCGGGGTAAAGGACACCCTCTCGCGCCGGCGGATCTCCCTGTAATAGAGTGCGCCCTCGGGGATGTCGCAGCAGAGCATGGACTCCAGGCACATGGCCTGCGCGCATAGCTGCAGGGTGTCGCCGGTGTCCTCGCGGGGGCGGCCTCGCTTGTACTCCACCGGGTACGGCTGCCACAGTCCCTCTTTCCCGGAGAGGGGGATCCCGACGGAGCCCCGGTGGTATTCCAGTACGTCGCACTGTCCGGATACACCCAGCTCCGCGGAATAGACGCTGACGCCACGCGTAATAAAGCGGTCGCCCCGCCGCTCCTGAAAGTCCGTGTCGTGGGCGTTTTCGTGGAGGATCGCGCCGTCAATGGTGCGGTAGTTTTCCGCCCACTGGTGCTCGATGTGGATCAGCGCCCACTGCCGCCTGCAAAACCGAAAATGCTGTAAGCCGGAGAGCTGTAGGAAGTCCTCCTCATTATACGCCATCGATCACCTCCGGCTCCAGACCCGGCAGTGCCTCCAGCGAGATCACGTAGTCGTCTGCAGCGGTGGGGATGGTACCCGCGTCCCGCAGAGCGACCTTGACGGAGCGGTGGACCCTCGCGGAGGAATACTGCCCATCCTTGCAGCTGTGCCGCCACCAGAACAGCTTTACCACTTCCATGGAGCCGTCGGGCCGTGCGGAGGAGGCATCGTTCACAAAGAGGGTGCGCAGACATTCCTTGACCGTGTCGGCGTCCTCCTCGGAGAAGCCGGTCTTTTCCGCCAGCTGGACATTGATAGAGCCCTTGATCTCGTACAGACCGAAGCGGACAAAGTGCTTCATGCCCATGGTGTCGGAGGCGCGGTTCTCACCCTTTTCCTTCTTCTCGCCGTTCACACTCTTGGTGATCTGGAGGGACTCGATCTCCACGGGGGACAGGCTGGACGCCTGATGGATAGAGACGGGGCCGCGCACACCACAGGAGAAGCCCTTGGCGTCCTTGAAGGCGAAGACCTGCCCGAAGGTGCGCACGTCCAGCCACGTTTCACAGGCGCGCCGGGCATATTCCTCCCGATCCTTGATGCCCTTCATAGCGGCGGAGGCTCGCTCGCTGAGGCTGCCGCAGCCGTCGCTGCACCGATCCTCCGACTGAACAAAGATAGGCTTGCCCAGATCCTGCATCCGGTTGCGGATCTTGCGCTTGATGCACACGTCGGAGATCTCACCGAAGCCGTTCAGGTCGGTGCGGGGGCGATTGCCGTTCAGAGGGTCGCCGTTGCTGTTGGCGCGGGTCACGGAGACCAGTGCCACAAAATCGATCTTGTTTTGCAAGCTGCTCATTTATTCTTCCTCCTGACTGTTTTCGGTTTTACCGGATGTGTACAGCGCACTGCGCTGCAGATAGTACCCAAAGAGATAGGTGTCCTTCAGAGCCTCCTCCTGTTCCGCCTGCGGGAAGGAGGAAATTTCCTGAATTATCTGCTCAATGATGCGGTCGTATTTTATTCTGGCGCCAGGCACCAGCTTGGGGTAGTACGCCTTTTTCAGCTGCTCCCAGATGATCCGACTGGCGTAGAGCGGACGCTTTGCGAACACGGACTGCATCCGGATCGCGTTGGGCTCTCGCTGTTCATTGGAATCATAGGTATCTCGCTCGAGTTTTTCAAACACGGCCAGAAGCCGTCCGTACTGATAGCTGACGTCCTTCTTCTGCGGTTCCAGTGCCATGCTCCATTCCTCCTTGTACCAATCATATTTGTATTTCCGAAGCACCGCGCAGGCGGTGAACAATACCGTTTCCCGCAGGGCGGCGTCCATGATCTGCAGGTTGGACGCCTTGGCCGCCGCAGCGCGGGCGATATCAGCCGGCATTTTGCCCCGGTCCACCCGGCAGGAGAGCAGCCGCTGTACCTGCTGGCGCATGACGCGCTCGTCCGTCTCCAGCTTTGTCTGTCTGTCGGAGACGCGCACCGTGCCGAAGGCGCAGTCTGCGATCTGTGAAAGCGAGGGAGACTGTATGCCGAAGGAGGAATGCTCCCAGCAGCAAAGTGCATCCCAGTTGTGCAGACGCTCCAGAAGATCAGAGACCGGAAGCTCGCTGTAATAGGTGAGGGAAAGACGTCCGGATGTGGCGGCATCAAAGGCGGCCACGACGGCGCCGGCGTCCCGCGGGATCGTCTCCTGCCAGCCCCGGAGAGTTTCCGACAACGCCTTTCGATAGTCGGAGTATTTTATCTGCTTGGCGGCGCCCCGCCGCAGGAAGGCGGCCTGCGGTTTGGGGATCTCAATGCCCTGCGGATTCCAGCACAGGAAGGTGCGCCCGCCGATGAAGACGCCTTGGGTCGCCGCCAGCCAGTGCAGCGCACTGTGGATCTTCTGCGATGCCTCATAGCTCATGGTCGCGGCCTGCGAATCGTCTGTGAAGCGGCCCCGATAGGTAAAGCCGCTGGTGTCGTTGGCGGAGATCAGCTTGGCGTTGGCGCACAGGTTGATGATCTTCTTGGGGTGCTGGCTGGCGGACGGGGCGTTTTTACCGGTAACCATGCAAAACGCAGACTTCCCGGATTTCGTGGATGCATAGTAGTCGATGAAGGCTTGGAAGAGGCTCTGATCCTGCCAGCAGGCGGGCGTCTCATTTTCCCCACCTGTCTCTACGCGCCAGCGGACCACCTGTTTTTCCTTGGTGGGTAGCCCCTTTTCATTCAGGGAGATCACACCCCGCTGCGCCAGGTCTTCAACGATTGTTCCCCTCTCCACATAGCGGGCGATGGCGGAGAGCTTGGGGTGGCCGTAGGGTGATAGCTCCCAGCGGTGCAGCTGTGTCAGGTAGCTTTCGTATTTGGCGGGATACAGCGGGGAGAGAAACTGAATCTGGTCGCATAGAGGGTGTGCGCCGGGGGCTTTGCCGGTTCGCCCCGAGGAACTCTCCGTCACAGGGATGATGGTGGCAGCCTGCTCCGCCTCGACGGAGCGGGCGTCCAGCAGATGACCGTCCGCGTCCAGAGTAAGCTCCAACTCTGCGTTTACGAGTTGGTGCGAAACAGGAACCAGCGGCTCCTTCGCCTTGCCGTAGATACCGGCGTATTGCGGCTCCATGGCACAGTAGGTGTCATAGGCTTGCTGCATCAGTCCCATTTACTCCACCTCCCCAAATTCCCGCAGACCGATAAAATTGCCCTCATCGGCGGAGAAGACCTTCATAGGCATCTCCCGCAGAGGCTTCTGCCCCGGACATTCCGCCGGCGGGAGAAAGTGGATGACGCCGTTTTTCATGACCGGGTACCAAAACCGGGCAGTCATCCGCCCGCGGGTCTCCTCCGAGTAGGCCTCGTCCGGGTAGGTGATGCCGTGGTACATCAGCCCGAAGCCCAGCTCCGGCAGATCGTCATAGGCGCCTGCGCCGTTTCCGAATACGCAGGGCTCTACATAGCCCTGACATTCCCGGGTACCCAGAAAAATATCACGCCGCCCGCCTTTTTCAATCATTCGGCGGGCAATGCAGTGATGTTTGTTCTCATTTCGGTCGCCGCACAGCTCCGGGCGGTTGTCGTTCCAGTCGAAGCAGGCCCGCACCTGATACCGGCAGCTTTTCAGATAAGTGTAATACGCCAGATCGTTGCCGCCGCCGTATTTGATGGGGCGGATGCCCTTCACCTCGGTCTGGATGGGGTTCATGACCCGCACGTCCAGGATCCGCCAGATGAAGGTGGGCTTCCAGTATACGGAGGACAAAATGCCCTTCAGCGCCTCATAGGTGGGTATCTGATAGCTGCACTTTTCACCGCCCAGACGCATGAGCGGGTCGGAGAAGAGGGCGTAGTCTCCGTATACCTCGAATTCTACGATGTTGGGATGTTCCGTTTTCAATCGCTACACCTCCTGAAAATCACGGGTACCGGCCTCCAGAGAAAAGCCGGTATGTTCGTTATAAAAACCGTCGGACAACAGCAGTACGCCGCCGTCGAATAGAGAGGTCACGGCGCCGAGGGCCTCAAGCCGCTCCAACTGATAGCGGTAGACGCTGACGCAGTAGCCCTTTGCCTCGTCAATGCAGCCGCGTATGACTGCCCAATCCTTCTGCCCGTAGACCTGAGCGGCGTTCCGCAGCGTGTTTTGCAGCTCGCGCCCTCTTCCGTAGGGTACGAGCAGGGCGCTCGTGTCCTCGTCAAATACCTGAAAAAGACCGCCTGCCAGACGGAACGCCTGACGCAGAAAATAGCACTGCCCTTGCTTGCAGTTGGCGTCTGCATAGCGGGGATTATCTGCCAGCAGATGATAGAGGGAGCCGTGGGCCGGGGTTTGGTCGTCCTGGAAGCCGGGCTCCATCTCTGCGTATAACCGGCGATAGTAGAACCGGATGGCCTCCTCGGAGGACAGATCGTGTCGGAAAGCCTCCGGTGTTTGGGAAAAGGCGGTCAGCAGCGCGGTGGTGGCGTTCTGTCCGCGCACGATGTCGTCCAGACCGCGCAGCCGCTCGTCGGTACACCGGATGAGGCGGACGGGGGCGGGCTTCTTTTGCTCGGCGTGCCGGTTGCACCGCCCTGCCGCCTGCACGACACTATCCATTCCAGCGGAGAAGCGGATCACCCGCTGGAAGGAGATGTCCACACCGGCCTCGATCACCTGCGTGGAGACGCAGACGACCTTTTGCCTGTTGTCGGCGGAGGGCTTGTCCAGCGCGGACTGCAAGGCTTGCAGAGTCTCCCTGCGGTGCTGCACGCACATGGCGGCGGACAGATGGAAGCACCGGCAATTCTCGGCTTGCAGCGACTCGAACAGGAACGCCGCCTCCTTTTTCGTGTTGCACACCACCAGCAGGCTGTCGCACGACGACAGTGCCTCCGCAACGATCTGCGGGAGCTCCTCCAGCTTGGCGCATCCGGCGTTTTGAATGTCGGTGCGCCTGAAGACGTCCCACAATGCCTTTTGCTGCGGAACCAGATCGACGGGCTGGCGGTGCGGCGGATGGTCGGCTGCCTCCAGACAGGGCTGGGTGGCGGAGCACAGAACAATAGTGGCGCCGCAGATCTCGGACAGGAAGTTGACCGCCAAATTAAACAGCGTCAGCATTTTGCCGGGAACGGTCTGCACCTCGTCGATCACGATGACGCTGCCGCACAGCGCGTGAAATCTGCGGATGGCGCTGGTCCTTCCGCTGAAGCAGGTATTCAGCAGCTGCACCAGCGTGGTGATAACGATCGGCGCCGACCATGAGGCGGTGAGCAGCTCCAGCGCCTGCAAGCGCTCCGGCGTCTCCTTCGGCTCGGCAAGGTTGGAGTGATGCTCCAGTATCAAAGCGTCGTCCCCTATGTAATCGCGGATGACCTGGGCATTTTGATCCAGGATCGACAGCAGCGGTGCGGTGAAGATAATTCGAGAGCAGTTCCACTTTGCCGCGTGGGTCAATGCGAAGCGGAGACTGGCCAGCGTTTTTCCGCCGCCGGTGGGAACATTCAGGCGGTAGACACCTCCGGGCCGGGCGGCACCGGCGGCACAGGTGTCGGAGATGGTGTGGCGCGCCAGATCAATGGGCGTTTTTCGCGGGAATGCCGCCAGCTTCTTCTCCATAAACGCCAGCCGTTCTGTCCAGATCGGCCGCATATCCTCTGGGAACACGGGCGGTTCTATCCCATCCATAAAAGCGGCGGTGTCCGTACGGTCTCCCTCGATCACGGCGGACAGGAGCATCCGTGCCAGAAGTCCGATATAAAATGCGGTCTCCCGATCCGCCTCATTGTCGTCCGCTTGGGTGGACAGGGCCGCCAGCCGATCCAGCATCGGGGTCATCTCCCGGACGGCATCGCGGAACAGATGCTCCAGCTCCTCCTCGGCGGCAACCTGTGCCAAAAAGCCCTGTCGGGATTCATCGTAAAAGATCCCCTCCTTGGTCTGGCGATGAAAAAAGCCGCTGTGCTGCTGGGGGTCGATACAGTCAAACAGGCCGTGATGTGAGCCAACGGCAAAGGCCAGCAGCTCTGCGGTCACGTCGGAGTAGGAGAACGTACCGCAGCCGCCGTGCCAACGATCCAGCAGAAGGCGCACGCCGGCGAAGGTGTGGTTGACGCTGCCCCGAACGGCGTTCCCACCGCTGGCAGCATCCGAAAGGTATTGCGCATACTCCTGTTTGTTTTTTCCGGCGTCGTGGAGCAGACCGGCCAGATAGGCGCTTTTTTCCAGACCCAGTGGCCGCAGTGCGGTTGCGGCCAGCGCCGCCGTGTTCCGGCAATGCTCCTGGACGGTTTGCCGCTCTCCGGTTTCGCGGATATGGGCAGGATACATGGCGATCACATCCCGGCGTATATATTTTCTAACGCGCATATGTTGATGCTTTAACCATAGCACACGAAACGGGGCTTGTAAAGAGTTCAGTGATAAGGATAATTAACAAAATACATTGACTTTTTTTGTAAACTATGCCATACTGTGCAGGTCGGGTATTCCCGTGGATTGAAAGAGTGAAAAGGAGAAGCTGCGCAAGGCATGGCAGGGGAACATCTCCTGCCGCGCCCTGCGCAGCTTTTCGCCCAACGCGGCTATGTAGCTGCTGTACACCAGATACGCCGCCTCCATGGTGTATCGTCTTTGCTTGTGGGCTCTTAGACTTTTATTATAACTCGCCATATTAAGAAAACGAGTTTTGCCATTTTCTAAATGTGTGCTCATTGCTTGCTTTTTGCAACACAGGAAGAGGTGTGACTATCGGTCACACCTCTTCTTTCTTTAACCACTCGATAAACTCGACTCGCGGCAGTTTTCTGGTTTCGCTGGCCTCCTTCTTCGGCCTGCCCTCTGCTTGCTTACGACTCCTTCAGCCACCGCTGGAAATCCTCCGCGGTGATGATACCCTCGTCGCATTTCTTTTTTTGCTCTCTGGCCTGTTCGCTCCACGCATAAAACTCACTGTCGCTGATGCGCCCGGCCTTGATCCACGCAAAGCGGCGTTTGTACTCTCTGCGGTAGACCTTGAACACCGGGGCGTCCGCCTGCTTCAGCGTCCACTGCTGGAATGCACCCATCGCACGGCAGCTGGACTGACCGTCGAGTGGTGTGCGGTCGCAGTACTCCGCGCTGACGCGGCCTGTCTGGGCGAAGTACCGCCCGCAGTTTTTGCAGCGGCGCACGGTGATGTTGCGCTCCACGCAGGTCTGCAAAGAAAAGCTGATCATATCTGCCACGGTGTTTGCGTACAGTACCGGCGCGCAAGTATCGCCATCCACCGGCTCAAAGCGCGTGGTGAGCAGACGGAACGGAAACAACGCCGGGTCGCTGGGTTGGTCAGGCTGGTCGAAGTGATAATACCGCATGACTTGCCGGCTGGGCTCGCGCCCGGCTTTGTCTATATCCAGTACCAACTCAAAGAACCGCTGGATCTGCTTTTGGTACAGCGGCAGCTCCGTATGCTCCGGGCTGCGTCTATGGTAGCGCGGCGAATAACGGTCTTGCAAAAGGTATCGTGTGTATGCCGGATATGTTCTTGATACTTTTCGTGTTCGGTCATGGAAAATCCCCCTTTCTGAATAATGGCAG
>ENA-UEPJ01000751-UEPJ01000751.1-human-gut-metagenome-genome-assembly--contig:-NODE-751-length-42902-cov-13.454244_pt1 | contig 42902 bp, 53 predicted proteins | sample MGYA00242890_ERZ507896 | MGnify/ENA primary metagenome ERZ507896 (study PRJEB26167, sample SAMN06115508) | human gut metagenome | host: Homo sapiens | place: China:Qinghai | collected 2015-08-20...
AGCTTGCACCCGGCGCCCAGCTCGCACTCGTCGCCCAGTTTGCACTCGTCGCCCAGTTTGCACCCGGCGCCCAGCTTGCACTCGTCGCCCAGTTTGCACTCGTCGCCCAGTTTGCACCCGTAGCCCAACTTGCACCCGTAGCCCAACTTGCACCCGTAGCCCAACTTGCACACGTAGCCCAGCTTGCACTCGTTGCCCAGCTTGCACCCGGCGCCCAGCTCGCACTCGTCGCCCAGCTTGCACTCGTTGCCCAGCTTGCACCCGGCGCCCAGCTCGCACTCGTCGCCCAGTTTGCACTCGTCGCCCAGTTTGCACCCGGCGCCCAGCTTAATATTTCGAGAGACAAATTCCTTCGTTAATTCAGAAAGTTCGTTGTACTGGAAAGGAGTCCATCCTTTTTCATCGATCCAGAGATAAAGTGTTTTCATTGTGTGTGTATTTTTGGTTTAGTTCTCTATTAACTCTTCTACCCTGAACGCCCGGCCACGTCGTGGGCTTCTTAACCTGCGGCACTCGAAATCGGTACTGAACACTTCGACCGAGAACAGACAGAGAAGTATCGCCGCCCCTATTCTCCGGGTCATTTCGGACACGTTCAGGGAGATGCCGAAGTTCACCGTGAAATACCATGTAACAAGCGCCTGCAAGGTTCGTTTGGTCCCTGTCTTGTCGTAGATGCTCTGGAGATGATTCGCTACACATTGGTATATGACGTTCATCCGATCTGCGATCTCGCGGGCCGAGTATCCCAGCACGACGAGGTTCATTACTTCACGCTCGCGCTTGCTCAGTATGGCGTCGGTTTTCATTGCTATGCCAGCCCCCACGGCTCTTTGATTCCGTAGTTGGTAAAGGTTTCTTCAATGCCTTTGCGCTCAAAATCCGTATGCTCCAGATTACCATTCGCCCGATAGCACAAGGCTTGAGGGGTAATATTACCAAGCCCCCGGCGTAAATCCTCCCGAATCATAGTCCCTATTTTGCCCGGCATTTTATCTGCAACGGCGAGACCTTTTGTAAAGGCGTTTTCTTGTATCTTTTCGTCCGTCATCATTGTTTTATTTCTATTTTATTTGGTTATTTCTGCGTTTTTTGTATAACTTTACATTGTTTATACTTCAAACCTATTTTAACTTTGCACTTGCATTAGGTTTGACATTGCAAATATACTAAACTATTTGAGTGCATCACTACAATAGTGAAGTATTTTTTAATAAAATAATTTTATAGCATTCCAAAATATTATAGACAGATTACCTTCATGCCTGATAAACTGATAGATAAGGCCGTAGAATTACTACGAAGCACACAAGACACTCCGTATAAAATCGCCAAAGCGACTGGATTGTCACAAACAATTATCGGCAAATGGAAGAAAGGAGAAGGCAAGCCGAGTAGAGCAAATGCCAGATACATACTCCAATATTTTGGCATACCCAACATAGAAGACCAACCTATCAGCCAAGGAGGCGAAGACGTCACGCTGCCGAAAGCTGAAACAAACAACTTAGATACTATGGAGAGAATGAAATTCTTTGAAGCTCTCGAACGACGAGATCAGGAAGTATCCAGACTGATCACCATCATCGAGAAGATGCAAGGCATCACGCAAGGGGCAGAATCGGCTGCCCAAAAAAAAGAGGCGTAGCGGTATTCTAATTAGCCTTATTCCATCTCCATTAGAGCGAAAGAAATATGACAAAATTAAACCGTCTAAAATAAGCTCCATATAGCGAGCAACACACTTAAAGGAGATTACGGTCTCCTTAAAAAACGGCCGAGGCGTCAGTAGGCCAAAACATAAAAACTTCGGATTATTTCAATAGCACAAATATTTTTTACTCTTTTCTCACCATTTCATTTCGAGATAGGACAAATTCACCACAAAATTAACAGTGCTCAATATTGTTACAGATGATACAAAGTATTTATGATTTTTTCGAATTAGATATTAAGGACATTTTCAAATATTCTCCTCAATTATATACCTGAAATAAGATTTAAACCAATCGAGCAGGCAATAAGGGAAGACAAGATAGATTATGCCAAGTTGGGTCAATCGTTGCTTGCCCAAAGGTCCTGCATGTCATCCACAACAAAAGGAGAAGATGCAACGAATCGAATCATTATTGAATCAGGTGATCTTAAACCCGAAAATGCCGCATAAAGTATGTTAGCAAAACGCTCAGAATTAGAAATACGAGAATTTTCGATACTAAGAAGTAAATGCACTTTCCAACCCGTTACTGAGGTATCCGGCGATATGTCATGTAATGAATTCATGGCTCGCTACCCTATTGACATAGATTTTGACATACATCAGAATAAAGAGGAAGGGGTTTACTTTGTATTTGTATCTGTTAAGATAAATCCTGACAATCAGGCCGGGTACAGCATAATGGCGGAAGGGTGCGGAGTTTTCAATATGAATACCAAAGTGGATGAAGACACCCAACTGGATGCTTTAGTCCTTCACTCCGGCGTCAACATATGTATTACGAACCTGAGAGCCTATATTGCAAATATGACTGCATCATATCCGATGGGTAAGTATAATTTTCATCTTATTGACATGATGGATCTACTCAACAACAAAAGGCTTCAGGTTGCAGGAGAAAGTGAAGAAGAGAAGAAATAACCCCCTCCAACATTGTATTTCTTTGGCCTCGGATAATCCGGGGCTTTTTTTTTGTACCTTTTGAACAATATTACCCACCAAAATAAGGTTTTCCCTATAGCAAAACACAAACCTTTTGAACAATTTGCCATCTTTAGAATAAAAGTGCAAAAAAATCTGAAATTTTTTCGCCAAACTCTTGCAAAATGCGCCGAACGTGCACACCTTTGTCCCAGATGCTTGTGATGGCGCAAGCAACGGACACAATCGGAAAGACCTTATTTGTTGGAGTTACGTGATTAGGAAGTCTGTTGGCCGTCATGCGCCAGCAGACTTTTTTTTCTTATGACTCGAAAGGCAAAAGGATTGGTGCCACAGGATGACAGGGGCAACATCACGCTGTTTATGAACCGTGACGAATTGATGATCGCCATAAACGCAACGGCATTACGCTGCAAGAAATTTATTCGTCACGAAATACTCGCCAAACGGCAGGGGATACAGACAGATAACAAGTATACCCAGAAGATGGCGCAACACCATATGGACGGGAAAAACTTTTTCACTCCGCCTTTTGGTAATTCACGGGACCGCAACAACCTTTGCTCTGAACCTATGAAGGCATAAACAAACATGATCCATTAAAATGACATGGCAGATGTAGGCGATATAATAACTCGTAAAGTTTCCGAACTCCTATTGTTGCCCGGTAACCCTAGGCGCATATCAAAGACGGACATGGAACGCTTAATGGCTTCAATCCGTAAATACGGATTCTGGAGGCATCGACCTATTGCCATATCCACAAGAACAGGAGAAGAGATTGTCATATGCGGCAATCAACGACTTAAAGCTGCAAGAAAACTAGGGCTTAAATCGGTCCCAGCTATTATCTATAATAACCTTGACGAACAAGAGGAAAATGACATCGTTTTGCGAGATAATATTAACAACGGCGAATGGGACTTCGAGGCATTGCAAGACGATAAATGGGGAGATCTCGATTTCAAGGAGATAGGCATTGACATGCCTGCATTCGACGAAGAGATTAAGGGAGTGAAATCCGAGCATACACCGGATAATAGAGCAGACAATTTTCCCGAAAATAATGAAGATCGGAACGCTTTCTATCAATCAATGCTAACCGACTGCTTATACGAGAGCAACAACCTTTTTGAGATTCCTAATTTGCGCCTCGATATGCAAGCGGGAAAGTTGCAACTTCCGTTTGCCCCCTATGGAGCCGAGTCGCGGCAAAAAAAGGGGGTTTGCACCTACCATTTCTACGTAGACGATTATCGCTTCGAAGCTATATGGAAGGACCCGACAAAGGTATTAAATAGCGGATGCGTAGCGCTAGTCGAGCCGAATTTGTCGTTATTCGACACAACCCCCATAGCGTGGGGGCTACAACAGATCTATAAAAAACGGTGGATTTCCCGCTACTTTCAGGAATGCGGTATTTTCATATATGCTGACTTGAATGTTTCTCGGAAATTCTATGACTACAATCGCATGGGTATTCCCGATGGATATAATGCGTTTTTCACGCGAGGATATGCCGATCGCCTCGAATATCTGAAAGCAGAGCATCTGATAGCAAAAGATATTTCAGGCAAAGAAACACCGAACCTTATCATTTACGGAGGCGGAAAGGTCGTGCAAGAGTATTGTGCATCTAACAGCCTCGTGTATGTCGAACAATTAATGACAGCAAAAAGAAATGGCTAAAACAAGCGGTTCGATAAGAGGTAATAAATACCCCAAAGAAATATCCCTTGATGAGTATCTGGGGAAACGCGGGCTTCGGTCGCCAATCAGTGATTATATGGATGATAAATGGCGGAGCGTACGAATGACAGCCCGTGGCCGTAAAAAATTTGAACGAGAGGCCGAGGCTGCTCGTAATGAATATAGCAAAAGACGTGCTTTTGCCATAGCCGAATATGAAAATCTGGTGAAAGCCGGCAAAATAAAGAGTCCTCGCGAAACCAAGCTGGAAGCCTTATTGAGTGTAGCAAGAGGCCATCCGGATAATGAAGGGACCCAAGCAGCGCGTAGATTACTAAAGAAAAGATATAATATAACCATAAGTTGACATGGCGAAGACAAGTGGAGGAATTAGGGGTACAGCTCGTAGAGCAAATGAAACGCCATTGCAATTCTACAAAAGGAGACAATCCGACCTAAACCATATATTACGAAAGGCAGAGTCTAAAGGGCAAAATGTGGTTAAATTTAACTGGGGCGATGGCACAACTCATACATTTTATAGAGGCCATGCTGGACGTTGGACAACAGATCGCCGTGAATATGAATATTTGCAGAAACGCAGATACAGGAAACAGATATAGACAGTTAAAGTGATAAAAACAAGCGTTAAACAAGCGTTGTGGCAGGAGAGTACGAACATATAAAAGGCAAAGGCAATCGCTTTTCAACCACCAACCAGCCTAAAAATCCCGGCCGGAAGTCTTCATTATATAACCATATCAAAAAACTGCTCGGCACAGAAGCCAAGGCAGAATTGAGCAAAGAGGATTATTTCAAACTAATCCAATTCCTTCTGGAACAACCCCTCGACAACCTCAAAAAACTCGCCGACAGTAAGAATACACCAATTTGGATTGTCGGAGTAGTTCGAGCAGTCGTTAAAGATGCCAATATAGGACGCACTAACACCCTTGATTCGCTTTTCGACCGTCTTTTCGGCAAAGCGTCGCAACCGCTCACCGGGAAGAATGAGGGGCCGATTGAATTTAAAGGCTCTATTCCTGTTAGAGAATGGATAAAAGATCGAATACGCAAAAATGATTGAGCCGCAAGACATATATCTTCCTCTTTATGACGATACCGAGCATTTTATCATCCTGATAACTGGCGGCCGAGGCAGCGGGAAATCGTTTAATGCCGGAGCCTTTGTCGAACGTCTAACATTTGAAGAGGGGCATATTATTCTGTATTGCCGCTATACAATGACATCTGCCGCCATATCTGTCATCCCGGAATTTACAGAGAAGATAGAAGCTGACGGCACCAGCGATTTTTTCCATACCACCAAGACTGATATAGAAAATACAGTGTCAGGAAGCAAGGTGCTGTTCCGGGGTATCAAGACATCATCCGGCAACCAAACGGCCAAACTCAAATCCATACAAGGAATCACGACTTTCGTGTGTGATGAGGCCGAAGAATGGACGAGCGAAACAGACTTTGACAAACTCGTGCTTTCGATTCGTCAGAAGGGAATCCAAAATAGGGTTATCATTATTATGAACCCTACTGACTCCAACCACTTCATTTATCGCAAGTATATTGAAAAAACACACAAGATCGTCCAATATGATGGCGTAGATGTACAAATAAGCACACATCCAAATGTATTGCATATACACACTACATATTTGGACAACATAGAGAATCTAAGTGAGGAATTTATCCGAGAGGTAGAACGGATGAAAGTCGAGAATCCCGATAAATATGCTCATATTGTCATGGGGCGATGGGAAGACGTCGCCGAAGGAGCGATATTCAAGAATATACATATCATCAAGGATTTCCCTGCTTGGTGCGAGAATGTAGCTATCGGGCAGGACTTCGGATACACCAATGATCCGACGGCTATAGCGAAATGTGGAATGATTGGCAATAACTGTCTGTATATTGACGAGTTGTGTTACCGTACCCATATGCTTACAAAAGACATCATTGTCGAGTTAAAAAAGGTTCCTGATCTGCAAGTCATGTCTGAATCTGCAGATCCGCGTCTAATTGACGAAATCGCCAATGCTGGAATCATGATATATCCAGTAGACAAAAGCGGGAGGTCGATTATAGCTGGCATTGATAAAATGCTTGAGATGGAAATATACGTAACTGAACGATCATACAATATGCTCATGGAATTCCGAAATTACGTATGGGGGAAGGATAAAGACGGCAGGCCCATAAACACCCCTGCCGATGGACAAGCCGACCACCTAATCGATGCGGTACGATATTATGTACTCGGCAAGATACTCGGCAAAATTCAACATGTGAAAAATTACGAAGGATATTTTTAATAAAACTGTATGAAGACCTTACAGGAAATATTTGCATTGCCCACGGAAGCGGAAAAGATTGATTATCTCAAGCACCGTCGCACTCCTCTGCCCGATGCAGAAACATTGTATAAAGATTGGGACCCTGACAAACACGATGTAATGGATCCTGAAATTCGCCCTGACGGAAAAGTTATCGTTGAAGAGGCCAAGCAGGACCCGAAGACAGGCAAAGTCATCCCAGCTAAATATAAAAAAGACGATGTAAATCCGACAAACCGCATCCCGTTGCCTTTAGAGCAGGACATTACGAACATTCATACTGCATGGACCGTCGGGAAGGATCCCAAGGTAAATTGCAGCCCGAATAATGAGGAAGAAAAAGAGCTGCTCAACATCATAGACAGCATCTGCCGAAAAAACAAGATGCGCTACAACAACAAACGTCTCGTCCGCTCTTGGCTCTCTGAGACCGAAGTTGCTGAATATTGGTACGCCGTTAAGGACGAAGGTTTTTGGCGTAAGATGCTGGCTCAGGTGAAAAAAGCATTCGGGGGTAGTGTATCACCCAAATACAAGTTGCGTTGTGCAATATGGTCGCCGTTTAGGGGAGACAAACTATACCCCCTTTTTGACGATTCTGGCGACTATCTGGCTTTAAGTCGCCAATACTCCGTAAAAGAAGTTGATGGAACCGAAGTAGAATACTTCATGACTGTCACAGATGAAAAGGTGTATAAGTGGCGACTTGATTCCGATTGGATCAAAGTCGGCGAATTCAAGCACGGATTCGCAAAGAACCCTACCATATATTCGTATAGATGCAAAACTCTATGCCATACCATCAAACCTATCCGCGAACGCTTGGAGCGCCTTTTGTCTAACTTCGCAGATTGTATCGATCGATGCTTCTTCCCATATCTTATTCTTGAAGGTGAAATACACGGCACTCCTCAGCAATCAGGGAAAAACAGGATGATAAAGATCACCAACGGCGGAAAAGTGTATTATCTGAATTGGGATCAGGCAAGTGATTCAGTGCGGTTGGAACTTGATGGCCTTTGGAGTAAAGCCTATCAACTGACCAACACTCCGCAGCTTTCGCTGGAAGCATTGAAAGGGCTTGGAGACGTTCCATCAGGAAAAGCGTTTCAGTTCCTATTTATGGGAACTAATCTTGCCGTCGATAATCATGCAGAAGTAATCGGCGAGCACATACAGCGCAGATACAATTTTCTTGTCTCTGCCGTAGGATCTTTAAATGCGGAGTACATGCGTGCTGCAGAGACTATTGATATTGAAACCGAGATACAGCCTTTCAGTATCGACGATATAGCCGAGAAGATCAAAAATGCTACAGACGCATGTGGAAAACCCATTGCTTCGCTCAAAACCGGTGTAATGCTGGCTGGTCTTGTAGATGATGTGGATGATGAAATAAAACTTATCGAAAGTAACAACACAAAAGAGGGAGGTGTCATGAAAGCATTGGAAGAATAAAAATAATTTCCAATATTAAAAAATTACATAAGTATTTGGTAATTCACGTGACCGTCGAAATCTTTGCCTTGAGCTTGTGGAGGATCAAGCAACAGACATCGACGAAATAACAACTAATAACTAAAATCAGTCTGTTGGCCTTCTAAGCCGACAGACTTTTTTATGCTTTGACCACAATGACATATCCAATACAATAGACCTGAAATGAAAGCAAAAATTATTGAAGCGCTGAAAACCAAGTATAGCAGCTTGGGGTTCAGTTCCAAAGCAATCGACGGGGTAGCCGAGTCGCTGGCCGCAACGGGGTTGATTACTGACGAGAACCTTGACGCAGTAGTCGAGGGGCAAAAGTCAGCACTTTCGGCAATGCAGGCCGAAATTGATAGCCGAGTAACATCGGCAGTCGAGAAAGCCAAAGCCAACAAGACAAACGCGACACCTGCTAACGGGGGCGAGCAGCAAAAAAACGAACCCGGAAATCCCTTTGACCCCGAAGCTATGAAGGCTGAATTGCTGAAAACACTCCGTGAGGAGCAGGCAGCGGCAATGTTGCAAACCCAGCAGGCCGCGCAGCGAGCTGCCACCATCGCATCAAAAGCCAAAGAGTACGGAATCCCTGAAAAATTCGTAGCCAAACTAAACATCGCGCAAGACGCCGATCTCGACGAGTATTTCAAAAGCGCAAGACAGGAACTGGCTGACGCAGGTTTCGAGTTATCCGAAGCGCCCGCTCAGGGTGGCGGCATCCCCAATAGCGGAGATGACATCGCCAAACTGATTAACAAGGGTACAGAAGACATTGTTAAACACCAAAACAAGTAAAAAAATGCCCGCAGGACTTCATTATGACCTGAATCCGATGGACGTACTGAAAGAATTGTGCCGATTTGACACAGTCTACAGGCTTTCCGGAGGTTTCAATTTCGAGGACACAAATGTCCCGAATGGAACGATGCTTATGCCGCTTATGCCTCTGCACGTCGATCTGAAGACGCGCAAAGCATCCGCGGTTAAGAACGTCAAGGTAGTTGAAAAAGTGACTACCGGTACAAAGATCAAGATTGCCAAAGGATCACTTGCCTACAAAGGCATGCACTTAGGTGATGGTACTAGTGGTGCAACTGTTTCAAGCATCAACACGAACAACGAGAAATACGACGAACTTACGATGAGTGCGGCACTCGCCGCAGAAGCCGACGCCGTGCTATTCGAGGCCGTTGCCGCAGATGGGACGACGCCGAAGGCAACTGCCAACTTCCTCAATTATGCAGTAACAAAAGTTGAACCCGGTGCGACAGTTACGGCCATCGGCAGAGCCTACGAGGTTAGGGAGTCGAAACTATACGTTCCGATTTCTGAGAAAGACAAAGAGTCCCTCACTTCACGCTTCCTGTTCACCATCTAAACTACGACAACGATGAAATTAACACTCGAAATTCTTTTCAACGACCCCAATGTCGTCAAGGCGGTCATCGACCGCACTACAGCATTGCAAGAAGATGAAATATTCTGGAAGCGATATCTTGACTTCGAGGAAACCAAATCCAGGATCTTCAAAGCATATCTCGGAACCGTAACAGGCGTGACGGCCGGTTCAATCATCGACCGCAACTCCAACAAACCTCTCCGGGAGCGCAAGTCATTGGGGAGTGGATACGGTGAAGTCGCCTACTTGGGGGACCGCTATCAGATGGATAACGACCGTCTGGATATGATCAAGTCGCTCATCGACAAATTCAACTCCGCACGCACATCAGAACAGGCGGCCGCGATGAATGCCATCATCAACTACATCTACGACGACATCCGTCAGCTTCGCCTTGCGCCCCACAAGCGCATGGATCTCGTAGTCGGTGATCTTCGTTCCGACGGCAGAGCGTCGGTCACTCTTGCGGATAACCCGCAAGGTGTCACGTTGCTCGACATGGAGTTGCCTGTCAAGCGCATTACCCCGGCTACATCAGACAAGGACAACTTTATCGCCTACCTGAAAAGTCAGATCGAGGCTTTGCGTCCGACAATGGGCCGGTTCTCCGTAATGGAGATGTCGCGTTCTACCTTCAACAAGAACATTGTCGGCGCCAAGGAATTCGCCAACACCTACAAGATGATTCTCGGTGGCGCACAGATGGCTCTTTCGGGCGGTCTCATCACTGACGCTATGACTAATCAGGTGTTTGCGGGTATCGGCCTGCCTCCGGTCCGAATCATCGACGACATGGTGGCAATGCCTGATGGTACGAGCAAGCAGGTATTCAAGGACGATCGCATTACACTGCTTCCGCAGGACAAGATCGGTAAGATGATGTGGCACGAGCCGTACGAGATTTCCGATCCCGTTCCGAACAAGACGTATACGCGGCTTGAAGGTGGTATGTGGATCTCGAACTGGCGAACCGAAGAGGGCCGCTTTAACGAATACGGAGCCGAGTGGATCCCGAACTTCACGGCACCCAACAAAATCGCTATTCTCGATCTGTCCACTATGAACGCTTAATAAATACGGACATGACGGTTTTCGACGCAATATCGGCACGGCTATATCCTTACAACGTAGACGATAATCTGATTACGATAGCCTGCACGGACGCAGAGATGTCTGTAAAAGACGAATATACACCTTGCTATAGGATTTCTGTTGCAAAGGCGGCAATCGACGTTTTAAAACAGCTCATCGTTCTTTCCTCTGAAGGCAATGGAGGGTACTCCCTCGGATATGATACGGATATGTTGCGCAAGCGCATCTGTGCTCTTGCAAAGGATAATGGCCTAACCGATATTGCCGCCGAATTTGACCCGGAACCACAAATCTTCTTTATGGACCTATGATTCGATTTCCATATACATTGGAGATATGGGATGCAGCCGTCAACAAATGGCGGGTGGTCGGTAGATGCAATGCCCATTACAACGGGAGAGCGCAATTCATCAAATCACAAAATGGGGAAGTTATTCAATACACTTATGAAGTGATTATGCCGCCCAACATAGAACCAATTGAAGAAAAAGAAGAGGCTCGTATCATTGACAATCGAGGCAGAAACATATTCGATCATCGGCATGGCAGTCAAATAGGATCCACTTTAGAAGATTCGGTATCATACCCCGTATTGGGGTTCTACAAAAGCGGACAAAGATATGAAAGCACCAAGATATGGCTTTAAAAGGATTATGCAATGATAACCACCGGAGATGCACAAAACATCCTTATTCAAAGTTGTTCTCTCTTCGGCATTAAGGCATTTCCTTCATGGGCGACGCCCGAAGGTAGGATAAAGACGGAACGCATTGTAGTAGTGCCTACTTCGCCGCAAACCCCCACCACGTATTGGGAAGATTGCTTCATCGCTGTCAACTTATGTGTCCCCGATATTAAAGGGAAAGCAAATATCCAGCGTCTGGACGAGCTTGAACGAGCGGCGAAAGCCAGATTCAAGGAATGGACCTACGGCACTTACGACGAATCCGCATATAGGTACAGGTATGAAAATATCGGCCGTGAGGAGGATCCGAACTTAGGATGCCACTATGTCTATATCCGGGTATTATTCAGAGTATTGAACATTAAAAACAACTAAAACAATGGCAAAAGTAACAGCAGTAGGAATCAAGAAGCTGTATTACGGAGACCCTGCAAAGATCATGGCGGATGTCACCCTTGCTTCACTCAAAACGCTCTTGAGCGACGAGAGTACCAAGCAGGTCGAGAACATTCACCAAGATACGTGGAGTATCGAGGAGGAGGAACCGTCTACCACCGAGTACCGGAATCAGCTCACAAACGGCGTATACCGCCAATCGACCGAGATGGGAAATATCCAGATGAGTTTCACCATCGGTCAATACGACTATTCGACGAAGGCCGACCTCATGGGCGGCACCGCAACCGCAACGTCGTGGAAGCGCAACCGAGGCGTGGTAATAATCGAGAGGTTCATGGTTGCCCTCACTGAAGACAATCAGTACTGCGTATTCCCGAAGGCGTCGGTTATCGCACGCGACGCCCAGACCGACGGCGCAAGTGCTATTGGCGTTGTTGCCACGGCACTCGAACCCGACAACGCAGCGGTTTCTTCGGAATACTGGTTCGATGCTTCCGAAGAGGAGGGCGCTTAGCAACCTGTCAACATTCAAGTACGGGGGTGGGAGGCATAAGCCCCTCACCCCTATTCTATTATAACAATTACCATGAAATTAGACTTTATCAGCATACGTATCGCTTCAAAAGGATACACGATATACAAAATGTCGCCGATGACTGCCACCCGCATTATGACGGCAATCGACGTAAAAAAAGAGCCGGACGAAAGCAAGGCGTGCATAGCCGCGATGGCCTACAGCGTTGCGCTGGCAATCGTGGGCAGCCGGAGCATATTGCACCGCCTCAGGGCATGGCTCCTGTGCCGTCGCTTTATGAAGCGAAGCACCTTCGCCGAGCTGTTCGACTGCTATCAGAAAACCTTGCTGATGATTCCGCTGGAGGACATTGCATCGGTGTCCGCCGTGATGGAAGGATTAGCGACAACCATATCCAAAGATCATGATTAAATCGGCGGACATTGTCGCCCGGTCTCTGCTGAACAAGCATCATGTCGCGGTAAAGCTCGGAATGTTCACATTCCGGATGTATCAGCCTTTTGTCAAAGACTTGGCAAGGGCCTTTGCTGCCGGGCGGATAGATGTGTCGATACAAGGTCGGCAAAAATTCTCTCTGGGCACAATATCGCGGCTTATGTTCCGGCGCAAGTGGGCACAGAAGGTATTTCTATGGTACGCCAAGAGATATGCCTCCTATGAGGAAATATCCCACGCCACCTGCGCTATAGCAGAAATAGTGTCGGGGAAAGACTTGTTCGATTCAGTCAAGATTGACAAGACGCGGCGCAATACCATTGCGGAGACCGTCGGCAACAACACTATAACCGGGATCATGGCGACGATGATGGACCAGCTGAACATATCCTACAAAGAGGCGTTTCAGGGCATAAACTACCCTACCATGCTTTTGATGATGACGGACAAGGTTCGCACGCTCGTCGGCGACGAGAAAAAGATAGTCAAAGGATCGGGGGCCGAAATGGCCAAAAGAAGAGGCAATAAAAGACGAGGTAATAAAATACATCAATGAGTGCTTTATCATTCAAAATAAATGCGGAAACCGACAAACTCAAGAGCTTCATCAGCATGCTTGAGCAGTTGCGGCGCGTGCTGGCGGACATCCCTGACAGCACCAAGGATTTCGACGTCATAAACCGCAAGATCGGAGAAATGGAGGCCCGTGTGGAGCAATCCATGCGCAAGATCGCCCAAATGGAGCGTCAGGCGATGGATGCGGCAGCCAAAACAGCGGCTTCGGCCACTATAGGGAACACGGGTGGCGACTCTACAGCCGGAGCACAAGCGGCCAAGGCCGAAACGGCGGCGTATCATGAGCTAATCGAAGAATTAAAAGCCGTCAATGCTTCAAAAAAGGAGAATGTCATCCTTATATCTCAATACGAAGCTCAAATAAAGCGTCTTAAATCGGAGATAGATAGCCTGAATAAAGCGGAGAGTCAAGGCATGAAATTGACGCAGAATCAGAAGTCAAGCCGCCTTGAAGCTACGCTATCCATCGAGGAATACAAACAGGCCATATCTCGCGCCAGAAAAGAGTTAGTCAATCAAATCAAGTTCGAACAAGTCGCACGTGGATCCATTGACGAAATGTCGCAAGCATTATCACGAATGCGCACCGTATATCGCTCGTTGAATGAAAGCGAACGAACAAGCGGCTGGGGGCAAAACCTGCTCAAAAACATCGAATCCATTGATACGAAAGTTAAAGAACTAGATGCTACAATGGGGGTACACACCCGCAAGGTAGGCGACTATGCGTCGGGATTCAATAACCTCGGATTCCAGATTCAGCAGGTTGCCCGCGAATTGCCGTCGTTGGCGTATGGTCCTCAAATATTCTTTTCGGCCATATCCAACAACCTGCCGATGCTGGCAGATGAAATAGCCCGTGCGAAGAAATCTGTTGATGAATTGAAGAAAGCCGGGCAAACATTCACGCCCGTATGGAAGCAGATCGCATCGTCCATCTTCTCGTGGCAGACCCTGCTTGTCGCCGGAGTTACCGTACTTACCCTTTACGGAAAGGAAATAACAAGCTGGGTGGCATCGCTGTTTAAAGGCAAGACAGCAATAGATACCGCCGCTGCCGCTCTTGAGCAATTCAATTCCGCGATGGCTCAAGGCTCTGTGTCGGCGCAATCCGAATTAACCAAGCTGAACCTGCTGTATAATGCCGCGACTGACCTGTCCAAGCCCTATGAAGAACGGGCCGAGGCCGTCAAGAAGCTGCAAGACATCTACCCTGCCTATTTCGGCAATATGGCCGCAGAACAGGTTATGGTAGGAAATGCCGTCGGCGCCTATGAAGACCTGCGGGATGCAATTATCGAGGTCGCACAGGCCAAGGCCGCCCAAGAGCTTATTACAGAGAGTTCGAAGAGTTTACAACTTATTGAAGCAACAGGCGATGCCTACACAAACTATTCTCTTGCTCTAAAAGAATATAGAATAGCATATGCAGCAGCGAAAGAAGCCAGCAAAGGGAAAGGGCCAATAACATTTTCTCTCACCTCTGAATCTGCAAGTTTTGAAAGAGCGAAAGCAAACTTAACGAAGTTTAGGAGTGATTTTATTAACGAACTATCAAATCTTAGTAAAGATGGTGATGACCTTTGGAAGCGCATAAACGAGGGCTATGAAGGAGATGTAGATGCCTTCATTGCGGCGATAAATGCCGGCATCGAAAAATTAACTCCGGCGGCAGAAAAGCTGTACACTACCCTAACCCCGGAAGAACTCAACGCAGAGGCCAAAAAAGCCCGTGATGAAGCCATAAACGCGGCAAAGAAGGCCGCATCCGACCAAGAGCGCAACCTAAAGGAACTCAATCAAAAACTGCAAAAGCTCCGGGATGATGCGTTACAGGCCGAGGTTGATTCCATGAAAGACGGCACGGCCAAGAAACTTGCGCAAATAGACCTCGACTACCAAAGGCGCGCGCGAGCCATAGAGACGGCGGAAGCCGAAATCCGCCGACTTCAAGACGGAGAGCTGACTAAAAACCAGCAAGCGCAAATCGAAGCTCTGAACAAAGCGAACGAGACTCAACACGGCAAAGAACGAGGTAGAGTACTACTTTCTGGACAAACATCTCCAGAAGACATTTCTTCGCAATTTGACGAAGAAATAAAGTCTTGGGATGGATACTTGCAAAAATACGGCACCTTCCGCGAAAAGCTACAAGCCACAAAAGACATTTACGACCGAAGGATTGAAGAGGCAGGGACCGTCGGGGAAAGAAAGAGTCTCGAAGCCGAACGAGATGCTGCTATAGCGGAAATCGAAGTGCAAGCCGGGGAATGGATGCGAGAACTTACAGATAAGACTAAAGACAAATTAGCCGAACTGAAAACCGAACTCGAAGCATCGTTACAATCTCTTGAGTCGGAATACAATGCCTTGGATTCATCCGATACAGAGCAGGCCCAGAAACTACGCGCTGAAATAAACAAAACGAAGGCGCAAATTAATGCGGTTAATAAAGCGGCGTCAAATACGCAAACATCTCCCAAAGAAAATGCAATCAAGAAATGGCAACGGCTGGAAAAGACTCTCGGAGACATTGCAGATGGGTTTAAGGATATTGGCGACGCCGTAGGAGGCACTACGGGCGAAATAATCAGTGCTGCAGGTGAGATCGCGGCAACAGCCACGAGCATGATAAGCAGTATAGTAACCCTTACTGAATCATCGGCCAGTGCCATAACCACAACCTCTACAACGGCTACAAACGCAATAAAGGCAGTGGAGAGGGCTTCCGTTATTCTCGCCATCATTCAGGCTGTACTGAGTGTCGCTACTAAAATTGCAAGTCTATTCAACAATGACGAAGAGAAGCAGGCTGAAATAGACAGGCTACAAGGGCGTATTGAGCAGTTGCAATGGGAATTGGATAATGCCAACGCCATTCGATTGCAACGAAATTCTTTCGATGCAGTTAAAAATGTAAAGGACGCCTACAATAACGCGGCGAAATCAATAATGAGCGCGTACAAAGACGTAGGCAACTTTGTAGAGAGATTCTTCATCAGGCGATCCAAAGAGGCTGAAATAGAAAAAAAGGCGATCCAAAGTATAGCTGATGCTTATTCGAACCTCAAATATACAGATAGCAATCTTCTGGGTAAAAATAAATTCGGCGACACCCGCGAGCGACTTAACAATCTTGCAGAACAACAATTGTTGCTCCAAAAGCAGATTAATGCGGAGAACGACAAGAAGAAAACGGACAAATCAAAAATTAGAGAATGGGAGCGCCAGATTCAAGAGCTTGGAGCCGAAGCCGCTGAAGTGATTAACGAGGTCGTCGAAACCATTATTGGGGGCACGGCGGAAGAAATCGCAAAGGAACTTGGAGATGCGTTTATAGACGCATTTATGGAAGGCGAGAATGCGGCCGAAGCGTGGGGCGAAAAGGTGGACGAGATTGTCGCAAACATCGTTAGACAAATGCTTATAAGCAGGTTTCTTGAGGAAGAAATCGGTAAAGTATTCGATAAATATAAGGCTAAATGGTTTAAGGATGGCGTTTTTCTGGGGATGGAAAATGTTACCGACTCCATGAGCGGCTTTGCGGATGATCTTAACAAGGTTGGAGAGACATTCCAAGCTGTCTGGGACAGTCTTCCTGCCGAAACAAAAGAGTTGCTTGGAAATGCCGGAGCTGCTCAGCAGGAAGCCACGGAGAGAGGCTTTAAAGCCATGTCTCAAGATACCGGCGACGAGTTAAACGGCCGATTCACGGACATTCAAGGCAAGGTTACCGACATCCGAGGATATGTGATGATGCAAACTCAATCTATTATCGGGCTGCTGAACTCCATCGGAAATATCGAAACGGCCATATACACAAGCGTGCAAGTGGATAATGAGCTGCTCCGGTACGCTGTTATGACCTACATGGAGATCGTCGAAATAAACGGGAATACAGCTGTTATGAAGGCTGCTCTGACGGAAATTCGGGAAGACATAGCGGCGATCAAGCGCAATACAAGTGAACTGTAATGAAAATTGAAAAGGACATATCGGACCTGACCAAATTTATCGACGGCATCGAAGACGAGGTAGTAGATTTCATGGATGAGAAGGCTCGTGAAGCGGTTAAACTCCAGCAGATCGAAGCCGATTACCGAAATCACACATGGAATCTTCGCAGTTCGCTCGGATATGTTGTGACGTATGATGGCAAGGAAAAGCGACGCTATATAAGCGGAATGAACTACGGAGACGAGGCCGCCGCCGCGATAACGAAATGGCTTAATGAAGTTAACAAAGCAGGCACCAGCATTGTATTTGCCGACGGTATGTTCTACGCTTCTTTCGTCAGCTCAAAAGGCTATGATGTCATTGATACAGCAGAATCTTATCTAACGAAAGAATTAAACAAATAAGTAATGATCGGAGATTTATTCATCAACAGGACAGACGCCTACACAATGGGCGTTGCAATGGGTTCCGGGTTTATTGCCGGGTTAAAATCCCCTGCCGGCCTGAAAGACTTCGTAGAAAACGAAGACCCCAAGAAAGACGGCAAGGAGGTCATATATCCCGACAAACCCAAATTGGCGGCACGGGATTTAACATTGACTTTTATAATTACGGGAGAAACCCCGGAGGAGCACCTTTTAAACTACGATACTTTTATCCGGATGCTACACTTAGGTAAGGTAGATATATCGGTACCGGGAATAAGTGATGAAATATACCACCTGACATACGCAGGTAATTCAGGCAGCTACAACATATCCGGCGACCGCCTGACATCGCAATTAACAGTAAAGTTCAACGAGCCAAACCCCGCAGACAGGGGCGAGGATAAAGAAGAAGCATAATGACACACTCGAATAAAAATCTGGAAGAGATCAGGATTTCCGCTCTCCGTGGCGGAGCATGCAGGAAGGTAATGCGCATTCACGACTTCCCCGAACTCATAAAACTCATGTTCACGCCGCAGGGAATCGAATTCTGCCAAGACCACAACTTTCCCTCGGTCGAAGTGTTCAGAAAGAACCGAGACAGTTTAGAAGGGCTGGAAGTATATGTAGATGCGGGCAATATCGCGCTCAAAGGTAGAGAGTACGTATGTATCGTCGGAGATACAGATGCTACTATAGAAGCGGCAGGGACTAAATTCATCCATACGATAATCCTGATGCACGGCGCACGGGCCACGATCAACGCCAAAGATTACGCCGTGCTGAATGTTGCAAATATCAGCGGAGAGTATTCGATAAAGAAAGACAGAACTGTGATTGTACTGTAAAACAAAGCCGGGAATAATCCCGGCTTGTCAATTATTTCGTGCCCCTATTTTTACTGCTGCTGATAACTGGTATGATATCCGGCAGGTCGTCTTGGCCCGATGGCTTTATTCCCCACTTGAAGTTCCGCCAAAGTTTCACTAACCAATTCAAGTTGCATCCGAGTATCTTCGTTAATGTCATTCTGATCTTTGAATACTTCTTCTACGTACTCTTTGAGTTTCAATACTTCTCCTTGAAGTTCTGCCACCCGATCCACGGGAGTATTTGTAAGCATCTGCCGCATTGCTACGAAAGCCCGCATAATGGCGATATTTGCATTTATGGCGATATCACTATTCAACAAGCCGGATAGCATGGCTACGCCCTGTTCGGTAAACGCATAAGGCATTTTGCGAATACCGCCCCAACTTGATGTCACAATTTGTGATTTCAAGTTTGCAAACTCTTGATTTGTAAGCTGAAACATGAAATCAGGCGGAAATCGTTTGCTATTGCGTTTTACTGCCTGATTTAATGCGCTTGTCGTTACTTGGTAGAGTTCTGCCAAATCACGGTCCAGCATCACCCGCTGACCCCGTATCTCGTAAATCTTGCTCTGAATAGGTTGTAGTTCCATGTCTTATATCTCTGGTCCAAATATTCAACCACCGTCCGTGAGGCATCGTTGCAGTGCAAAGATAGTAATTTTTGCTTTGTGTGTAGGAAGGAATGGAACAAATAAAAACCGAGGCATATGCCTCGGTTTGCGACTAAAATTTAAATCCGATTTTTATAGAAATAGCTCCTGCTAAATCTTTGTAATAATCTTGGGATTGATCGGTCTCTGTAATTATAAAATCCACATATTCGCTATGTTGCATAGCATATCCAACAGTAAAATATATGGCTTGTTTGTTTTTCAGGTTGAAATCTATACCTATGGCTGGCTCCAAGTACAATCCTTTTACAGCTTTCGTATTTCCACCTACATTAAAAGAATAACCTACGTTGCCTTGTATGAATGGTGCAACGAATTTGTCAGAAAAATTATACTTGATACGAGCGTAAACGGGGATCAAATATTCCTGACTCCGACTTTCGTACGTATCAGACACATATTGGACGCTTGTATGCGTATAGGATTGATAATAAAGGGCGTCTGTATACCTAAATCCCACGCCTGCGCCAATAAAAAAACGGGGGCTAAAAGCATATCCGCCAATAAACGATACATCTGCCGACTTGTTGTTATATGTCCCCAAACCAAGCATTCCGCCTATCTCAATGGATTTTGAAAAGCCTTGAGCGTGTGCAACGCCTGAAGCAACAACAGCAACGATGAAGAGTAAGAATTTTTTCATATTCCTAATTGTATTGGTTAGTGCCGCAAAATTATAAAATTCCCCCCCCCACCAAATTTTATTCAATAAAAAATGAATTATAGCAAGAAAAAAGACGAGGAATGATAAAAACCACTCCTCGCCTTTGCATTTATGGGCTTGTAATACCTTCTATTCCCTCTCTTTCACCTCCAACACTGTCCCGCATTTCGGGCAAATGATCGTGTTGGATTTGGGTGCGAATAGCTCCGGAACCGATACGCCGAGGGCGAAGGCTATACGCTCCAATAAATCCAGTGACGGCGATGTTTTGCCGTTGGCGATATTTGACATATTGGGCTGAGTAATCCCTACTAATTCGGCAAGTTTGGTAATAGATACCCCTTGCGCCTTGCTTATTTCCTTTATTCTCAGAAACATAGTAATTATGATTAATTTTATATCCTATACAAATATAATGATTATTCTTCATTTCGATATAGAAAGTGTAAAAATATTCTGAAAAATGATATAAAATATTTGGTAATTATATTTTAATACGATATATTTGTGCTGTAGAAATAACACTAAACGATATAAACCATGAAAGCAACCTACAACAAATCGAAGATCATGCGCAATGCTTGGTATCTGAAACGTGCCAACGCCTCTATGTCGTTCTCGGCTTGCCTCAAGAAGGCTTGGCGCAACGAGAAGCTGGCGATGATGACGGCAAAGATTGAGAACCGACCGACGGAACGGCCGAAAGCCACGGAATACCGCCCGCAGTTGCTGACGGTCCCGGCTAACTACTATGGCGTGCGCGGAATGTACTACGGAGACTAACTCAAACACAATATGACCATGAACGACATCATCGAATCGGCAGACCGCTTAACAACATTGCTGGAAGAACAAAACGCCTGCATAGAGCGAATTATGGCAATACTGGACAAATAATCACAATTTAAATATCAATGCCTATGAAAACACCATCGCTTCCGGAAACGGATTATCAAACTCGCTGCATCGAAGCCGAGCGAAAAGCACGGGATTTCGAAAACGCCTACTTCAAGGCCGAAGAGCGCTATTCCAACCTAATGGATGCCTATGTCAAGCTACAAGGCTACTACCTTGAATTGCTGGGCGCTGAAAAATCATCCCACAACAAAATCAAAGAGATCGACCCGTTTATTCTTGTCAAGATGGGCCGCGGAATGAATGTCGCACAATGTAAATAGACCAGCCATGAACAACATACAAATTTTCAATAACGAGAAGTTCGGGCGTGTACGTATCATCATGTCCGACGAAAACAAGCCAATGTTTCTTGCGAATGATGTTGCAAAATCGTTAGGATATGCTAATCCTCGCAAGGCAATAGGCGACCATTGTAAGGGTGTCACGAAACGTGACACCCCCACCACAAGCGGTGTCCAAGTGGTTTCATACATCCCCGAATCCGATGTTTACCGCCTTGTCATGCGATCGAAGCTCCCGCAGGCCGAGCAGTTTCAGGACTGGGTATGCGATGAAGTTCTCCCCTCCATCCGCAAGACTGGCGGATACATGTCAGCCAAAGAGACGGACACGCCCGAAATGATAATGGCACGCGCCGTGCTGGTCGCCAATGACACCATAGCCCGGCAGAAGCAACAGCTGGAGCAGGCCCAAAAGCAGGTCGCGGCACTCGCGCCGAAAGCCGAGCTGATGGACAAGGTATTGGACACGGACCAGAAGATAGACGTCGGGCAGGCGGCAAAGATTTTGAATCTACCATTTGGCCGCAACACGCTCTTCCAGCGGCTCCGCGAGCGAGGGATATTCTTCTGCAATCGCAATGAGCCTAAACAAGAGTATATTAACCGGGGTTACTTCGAGTTGAAAGAGAAATTGATCGACCGAAACAACCACGAATCGTTCACGGTCATCAAGGTTCTCGTGACGCAAAAAGGATTGGATTTCCTCGCAAGGCAGTTTGAGGTGGTCCAAACCCCGAAGAAGATGGCAGCGATAAGATAAGCCCCTGTATACTTCCCCGATGCCGGCGCCTCGCAGAAATGCGGGGCGTTTTTTATGATTTTATCATCAAAACATTTGCATAATACGCAAAAGTGTATTATATTTGTAGTACAGCAAATGAATAAACGATATGAATGTCGAACTAACAGAAAAAGAATGGGATTTGATCGAATCTATACGCAATTATCACAAAGCCTACCCTAACGGGAAAGAAGAACAAGAGTGGTATATCGAGATGATCCTCCAAGAATTATTAGAACGTGATTAATAACCAGCCCTCGACCATTTTGGCCGAGGGCACAAAAAGACAAATATGGAAATCATTGTAAAACAAAATCGGGAGACAGTAAAACAGAAGATGTCGGACATTCTGCTGGATGTGTCTTGGGCTAAGATATCTGAAAAATATTTCGGTAAATCGCGGTCATGGCTCTACCATAAGATGGACGGCATTAACAACGGGAAACCGGACGACTTCGATGATGCAGAGAAAGAAATCCTGCGCAATGCCTTGCTTGACTTATCTTCAAGGATCAACAAATGCGCTAACAGTATTTGATATCTTCATTCATTGACGCAATCCCCGGCCAAAAGGTCGGGGATTCTTTGTGCTATTTTTTTGTTTTTCACTTCAAATTTCTTGGCAAATCACGATTCCATTCTTCACAAACTATATCTTATTCGTAAATCTCCCGCCAGCCAAGAATATTTTGGCTATTGATAGTTACGCCGGTTCCGCTGATGGCGTAAATATATCCTCCTGCATCGCCAGCCGAACGCCACGCAATCGTAATATGTTCACATCCATTAGAAGCCTTGTATTTTACCATGACATTCTCGTAAATCGGAGGTAACTCTTTTTTCGGGTCGTTCCAGCGCGTCAGCAGTTCGTGTTCGGCTTGTGCGCCAGCTATAAATCCCCACTCAGTGTTCTGGCAGTGGCATTTTTCGGCGTATTCTTTTGCTCTTTCCTCAATCGTTTTCATTTCTCGTTCAGTTTTTCCCAAAGTAAGAAATTTTTTACCACATTTCTTCTAAAGAGTTTGGTAATTCACGTGACTGTCGAAACCTTTGCCTTGAGCTTGTGACGATGCAAGTGGCAAACGACAGATGGTAATTTATTCTCCGTTAGGAATACAGATATTGGATGCTCCGGTCACGAAAGAGGCTATTATCAAATATGCCCTCATGAGTGACTATTACATTCAGCTTCCCTTCAATCAACTTCAGTACATTCAAATTCCGCAAGGTTCATACATACTGTACAAAGGCCGTAAGTTCGAGATAATGGCCCCGGTATATCCGGAGTTCGACAACAAGACCGGAGGATATAAATACACGCTCAAGTTCGAGGCGCAGCAGAACCATATGAAGCGTTTTGTATGCTTCTGGCTGGGCGGAGATAATCCCGAAGCGGTATTCCACAACACCACCGATCTCGAATCATTCGGCGCCCTGATCGTGGCCAACATGAACAAACATCTTGGCGTCGAAAATTGGAGCGTAGGAACCATCGACATCGAGAATCCCAAGGCGACAAAACTCGTGTCATTCAACGGAGACAAATGCTGGGGTATACTCAACACGATCGCCGAAACTTTCGAAGTCGAATGGTGGACCGAGGAAAACGGAGATTTAGTGTCGCTTAACTTCGGAAAGCTGGAAAGAGGCACACCCGAAGAATTCAAGCGTGGCGATGTCGTCAAGAGCATCCCCGCCAAGAAGGGCGACGACTCCAGCTATGGCACCCGGTTCTATGTATTCGGATCTACACGCAACCTTACCAGCGATTATGGTCAGGCTCCGCAGGGCGGGGAGACCAACCATGTTTCAGAAATACGACTCAGGCTTCCCAACGGCCAGAGATATATAGACGCCATCCCGAATCTCGACAAAAGTGCCATTGTCGAGCAGGTCGTTTTCTTCGACGACATCTACCCCAAGAACACGGAGACGATCACAAGCATTGAGACCGTTGATCGGGAGATCATCGAGGGGCAAACAGACAAGGCCTATGTCATGTACTGCAAGGACTCGCCGTTCCTGCCGTCCGACATGATCGAAGGCGAAACGCTGGGGGCCACGTTCACCAGCGGAAGTCTCATGGGGCGTAATTTTGAATTAAGTATAAATTACAAACCTGAAACATGGAAACCCGAAGACGGCTTTGACAAGAAATTTGAGATCATCGCCCAAGTTGAGACGTCGGGAGAAAGCCAACTCATAATCCCCAATGAAAGTCTTCATCCCGAACCGGGAGATACTTTCGTACTCACGGGTGTAAAACTTCCCCAGCAACGAATCGAAGAGGCCGAAGAGGAGCTTTTGAAGGCCGGAAAAGCATACGCCGCAAAGAACAGCAGCGACACGGATGTATATACCTGCGAGACCAACCCGGTATATTGCACGGTAAACAAAAAAAATTACGATGCCGGTCAGGCTGTGCTTCTTGTCGATCCTCGATTTGGGTTAAACGGACGTCTGTCCCGAATTCAGGGATACGAAAAAAAACTCTACAACGAATATATCGCCACGTACACAATCGGCGATAATACTCCTTACTCCCGCATCGGCAGCATCGAATCGGATGTCAAGGCTACTTTGTATTCGCAACGTATAGGCGTTACAGACTCCGGAGCGGCAATATATCTCATCACCCGGTACGACTCTACTGCGGCCGAAGATTACAACGCTTATTCGGCCAAACGCGCCTTGTGGCAGTTTGCAAACAAGCAATTCCCAGACACCTTTAAGGGCAAGATGACTTTTGAGGACGGGGCGCAGTTCGGCGATTTCGCAACAGGAATTACCGGCATCGGCGGACTTATCGACAAGAAAGGGAATGCCGAAATGCAAAGCCTCAAGCTACGGGGATTCCTTGAGGTTCCTGAACTGAGGTACAATCGGGTCGATATTACAATGGGCGACACATGGTTTGCTCCAAGCGCCGGGATCATCGAGAGCGTCGATACCGAAGCCAAGACCATCACGCTCAAACTCGAAGAAGGCGAAATAGGCAGTCCGCGGGTCGGTGATATTTGCATGGGTATCTTCCACAGCTCCGAATCCTCGGATAATGCAACGGAAGACTACGATGACAGCAAAGGCAACAGACGCTTTGCCGGATTTGCAACGTGCTATTTCCGCATTACCGAAGTGTTGGACACGACGACCTACAAGACGTTCAAATACCAACTTCGGCCCGTCTCTGCGGCTTACCCGAAGCAATACCACCCTGCTCCCTCGATGACATTTGTCGGGTATGGCTCCTTCTCGAATGAAGCCCGGCAGACATCGCGCTACGAAACAAGGACATACCAGCGTTATCTGAAGGGGGTATCCGACTGGGAATTCATATCGTCCAACATCGCAGCTCAGTACGGCGACCTGTCCAATCTGTCCGTATTCGGGATAGATATGAAAGGCTATTCGGCCTACCTCAATAACATCTACATGTCGGGCGTCATCCATCAATTTACGCCCGGCGGGGAGGAAATACCGACAATCAACGACCGAGGAAAGTGGCTCGCGTCGGAGACATACAATAAAAACGACGAGGTATATCACAATAACGCCAAGTGGCGCTGTCTTGTCGATGGGACAAAATCAGAGCCATCTACATCATCGGAAGCGTGGGTCCTTCTTATGCAGGTCCCACTGTCTTCTGTAGTTCCTGTTTACAAGCAGCAAAATGAAAAACCGGCACTTCCGACCGGCAGCACTGTTCCTCCTGACGGGTGGAGTCTCGAATATCCCGAAGGCGGCGATTCAGGTGCATCTACCGACGTAACCAACATTATAATTGATGCGGATAATGAAGGGGATGTTACCCAAGATGGTGTGTTCTATAAACTTGCTGGAAAAGGTAATAATTCGACGGTGTCGTGCAAAATACAATTCGATGCTCTCAGCGCTGGTGCGACATTGGTATTGGACATAACCGCTTATTCAGAGGAAGGGTATGACAAATTAGCGGTCGGGAAAATAAATGTTCAGAATGTCAATACGGCAGACTCCGACACCTACGAAGCTGAAGTATCAGGGAACGGCGTATCTACTACCGTCGTCGTCACAGCACCAAGCGCAGGACGTCATTTCGTTAATGTAGTATATTCGAAAGACTCGTCCGGTGATGCCAATGGCGACTACGGCTTATTTCGTATTGCGTATAATACGTCCAAGACTATTCCGTTGTGGGTGTCTTTCGGATCGGTGATTGATGGCGTTGTTCAATCGTGGTCTGATCCGGCGCGAATAAGCGGTGCCGACGGCCGACCCGGAACCGACGGAAGGCCGGGCGTGGACGGAACAGACTATGAATGGATATTTACCCGCACGACTTCGGAAACAGCACCCGCTACGCCGGCATCTCAAGATGAAGACGACTATTTGCCAGATGGCTGGACTGACGATGCCGAAGGGCCGGACAATACTCATCCTTTCGAATGGACTTGCAAGCGCTCGAAAGTCAACGGGCACTGGGGTGATTTCTCAACGCCCTCACTATGGGCAAAATACTCCTTCAACGGAGAAGACGGCATAGATGGTGAAGGCGTAGAGTACATTTTCACCCGTACCAAAACCGACGATCCCAGCGATATCCCGGATGTTCCCCGCGTCGCAGAATACGACAACCCGCCTGCGCCGTGGACGGATGATCCTATGGGCGTAGACGACATTTACCAATACGAATGGGTGTCCAAGCGCATCAAGGTAAATGGAGAGTGGAGCGCTTTCTCTACACCTGCATTGTGGGCCAAATACTCTTTCGACGGAACCGACGGAAGGCCGGGTGATTGGACATCATATGTATTCAAGAAGAGCATTGATAAACCCGGCGCCCCTATTTCTACAAAGCCAATTCCTGATGGTTGGGAAGACGCTCCTTCCGGAGACGGCATTTGGTGGATGTCGAAAGCTACAATAAACGGGAGCACGGGACAGGCAAGCGCCCTGACATGGTCTGATCCGATTAAAGTTACAGGCGAAGATGGCCAGCTCGGACCATATATCGACTTTAAATACGCATCGAGCAGTGACGATAGCATAGGCCCAGATATTGAGTCAAACGTAAGAGAGCCGGACGGCTGGTATGACAATCCTCCGGCGCTTTCGTCCGGGGAATATCTATGGATGACCAAAGCGCAAATAGATGCAAATGACGAGCTTGTGGAACCGTGGTCCGACCCGGTACGCATAAGCGGAGAACAAGGCAAGCCGGGGGACAAAGGAGACCCCGGATATCAGGGTTGCATTATCCGCCTAACGGAATGGGTTTCGGGTGTAGAATATCGCAACGACGCTGATTTAGAATCAGACAGCCTGCGCTACATAGACATAGTGACTGTATATGAGAATAATCGACAACTGAAATTCCAATGCCGTCAGACTCATACTTCATCGAACTCCAATAAACCATCCGGGGGAACCACATCGACATATTGGCAACAGCTCAACGACATGGTGCCCATATATACGCCTCTACTGTTTGCCGAGAACGCCGTTATCAACTTCCTGCAAGGTATGGAGTTCGTAGTCCACAACTCCAAAACGGATATTTCCGAAAATACCATCATCGCAGGACTCGTAGGCGGCGATATCCCTCTGTTTGTCGGTAGCAACACACCGGACAACGCGCCTTTCCGAGTCGCTAAGGACGGTTCGTTTACAGCAACGAAGGCGAATATAACGGGTACAATAGAAGCGACAGGCGGTAAGATCGGTAACTTCACTATAGACAATGATTACTGGCTACAGTCGGTTGTAGGGAGTTCTAAGCATTTTATTTCTGCCAACAGGGACTATATTCAGTATGGTGAATCAAGCGATGCCAGATACAGGTTTATCGATTTCATCTCTACGAATGCCAGCACTTCTGATCCGAGACCGGTAGCCGCGATCATTAATATGAAAGAGAATATCAATTCATCCAACCACAACATAGGACTCAAAATATCTGTAGAAGGGTTATATAGTAATTTTCACGAAGCATTTTCCTGCGGAAACCACGCTCTCTTCATAGCGAAAGGTACGACGTGTGGTTTCAGACCTTATTCACGTGTTGTAACAGCTGGCGACACGACATTACGGGACATGGATACGGTCATTTATGCAAATATCGACAATGGAGACGTGCAACTCATCCTACCCGCGAATCCACAAGACAATCAATTTTATATTGTTCGGAAAGGCGGAACGAAAGGTTATGTAACAATCAACGGCAATGGGAAGCAGATTGCGGATGTAAATTCCAATGCATGGGGGACTATATTTTCATGGCAGGACAGAGCGGCGCGACGCTACTTATACAACAAACAAAATAATTTCTGGATTTCGTGGTAATAATACAATCGACATGAGGAAGATTAACTTAAAACGGCTTGAGATTTTTGCAGATATGCAAAAGAAGATATGCACTGTCCACGATGTACACGAGCAAATCACAAATCTCGTCTATGCAAATTCGTATGGGTTTACAGGGCATGTCCTCGCCCATAAAATATATGAATCGGAAGGTGAAATAGAACTTACCGATGCAGAAGCCCATGAATTAGGACGCCTCGTCGCAAAATTAGGGTCCGTACCGCTCATTGATGCGATCCTAAGCAAACTCGACATGAAAATCGAGGACGTAATATCTCCGACGGATAATAAATAAAAAAGACAACACGTGAAACGCATTCGCATAGGCAAAGATATTGAAATCCGTTGGCCGATACTGACCAATGGTGAGCAAGTCACACTTGAAGGCCGCGATCTGCATTTGGTCCTTCATCTTCCCTCCTGCATGGAAACCCCTTTGCATTTCGAGCCTCAGGGGAACATTGCCGTATTCACTATTTCAGGCAATATGCAAAAGCAGCTGGGAGCATACCGGCTTACCATGTGGGAAAATAAAGATAAGAGCGGACAAACAGCCGTCGATTATTGCGATGCGTTTGAGTTGGTGCCTACTACATGTATGGAGGGCGGCAACGACAACAATCTGACCACGGAAACTGTCAATCTGGATTCTTCGGACTTGATCGTAGGCCTCCCCGGACCAAGTGCCTATGACCTTTACAAGAAGCACAATCCCGATGCAGAAATATCCGAGGAAGAGTATGCAAATGCTCCCATAGATGCCGCCGATGCCGCCAATGAAGCCGCAAAAGCTGCCAATGAAGCCGTAGATAAGATCGGGGATATTAATGAAGCCCTTGCCGGCAAGGTAGACAAAGAAGAAGGGAAGGGGCTGTCCTCAAACGACTATACGGACGACGATAAGGAGAAGCTGGACGGACTTTCGAATTACGACGACACGGAAATACGAGTGCAATTATCTGAAAAGGCGTCGAAAGAGGAAGTAGCCGACGCAGCTGAAAAAACACTTTCCGATGCCAACCACCACACCGATGAACGCATAGAAGAGACAATATCAGGGATTATAACAATACTTCTTGAGTTCGGGCAAGACGCGGAAAAGGCAATATCCGACGGCGACGCGACTACTCTTCAATCAGCACAAAAATACACGGATGATGCCATTGACGCCATCCCCACACCAGATGTCAGCGGGCAGATAGAGCAGCATAACACCTCGCCTACCGCCCATCCCGATATCAGGGATATTCTGAACACCTGCGTCGGTCTTCCGGAGTTCAACAGCGAAACCTACGAGCTTACCTTCACAACGATTGCGGGCGCTAAATTGATCGTTGACCTTCCCATTGAGCAGATGGGACTTGAGTATAACGAAGAAACAAGAGCCATTGAGTTCATAAATGCCGATGGATCTATTTCGTCGATCCCCGTTTCGGACTTCGTGAAAGTATACGTCGGGTCCATTGGTCCGGAAATACAGATTGCTGTAGAGGGTTCCGAGATTCGGGCTACGCTCCTCAATAATACCGTATCGTGGGATAAACTTACGCTGGACTTGCAGGAAGTAATTGAAGGGAAAGCCAACCGCACGGAGATTCCTACGAAAGTATCCGAACTGGAGAATGACTCCGAGTTCGTTACTGCCAAAGAAATTGATCCAGAGTTGAGAAAAACCTCATTTGAGGTAGTAGCTCATTCGGACTGCACGCTGGAGGAGCGCGTCGCGCAGCTCGAATCGCTGCTTGTAAGGATGCTTTCGGGCGATGTCCTGATCCCGGAACTGCAGGTTAAGAAATTGGGCGTCTGGGACGGCAACAACATCGTCGTTACGGGCGAGGGCGCTCCGTCGAAGGCCCCCGACCGGGCCGGACAGTTCTACATCGACACCAAGAACAATGCGGTCTACCACTCTGTGGGAAATAACGCCGTTTCGGACTGGAAAAACAACTAAAAACGAATCGTTATGTCTCAGGTAAACAAATACGCGAACAGAGCCGCTTATGAAGCGGATAACTCCCGATTGAAAACCCAGTCGGCGGTATCATACGTCGAAGACGACGGCGAACTGATCTACGACGGGGTGAATGTCGTTGTCGGCCGGGATGCCGCGGATGCCGGCGATCTGGCGGTCTTCGACAAGACGGACAGTACGCTGAAGTTCGTCAAGGGTGCGACACTGCTTTACGACCAGCTGCCGCCGGAACTCGTTCCGATGGCCGTGGCCTACGGCCGCCGGGGCGACAAGGTGCGCATCGTTGCCCTGCGCCATCTGGATTTTTACAAGTGGGCAGTGGCGTATGAAGTGAAGCTTTCGGGCTTCGATCTCTCTTCGGGCGGCAGTTTTACGCTACATATCTATATCTCGGATTTCGAGTTTACCTATCCCGCCGGAGCAACTCTCGCAAGTATCGCAGCGCAGATCAATGCGACCCCCGATATTATGAATAATTATTCATGGAAAGCCACGGCTTCGGATGAACTGAATGCTATTGTCATGGAGTGTAATGCGTGGTCCAGTATTGAAGGGCATAAAAAAATATCCGCCGCAGGCTGCACGCTAACCAAGCATGCGGAAGATGTCGATTACCAAAGTACAACCGTCTTTATTCAGCCCAATACACTAGCTCCTATACGCCGCAGAAATGGCGCAGACTCACAACTGGCCGGATGCGACAACGAAGTGTTTCTGGAGTACTACAGAGAGAACGGCACGACAGGGACCAATATCCTGCCGGGCAGCTCGACGATCATCCGGGAAAGCGTTTTCACCGAGGCCGATAACCCGGCATTGGTTGCGGCCTATCCGACCTACCGGGACTATCTGTTTGGGGAGCACTTGGCCCAATATCCGTCGGCTTACGGGGCGTTCCTGCAGGAAGGCAAAAGCAATACGGCCATTCTCGCCCGGAAAACGCGAACCGACTTCTACGGCAAGACTGTTCCGTGTTATCCGGCGGCCGCCGCAGCTGCCGCCTATGGGATGCAGGTCGCGGGGATGACTACCGGGCTGGAAGCGGGTGCATGGTGGCTGCCGTCGGCCGAGGAGCTGTGGCTGATGGCCAAAGGTCTCTTATTCGCACAGCCTTACGATCCGGTCAATCGGACATTGTCCGTGTCGGGGAAAGTGATCGCCAAGGCGGATTACATGTCCTCGTCCTCCGAGCGGAGCAATCTCTATTATTATAAAGTCAACAAATACGGAAATACAAGCTGGGCGATCGACAACCAGCCGAAACCATCATCCTGCATTGTACGCCCGGTATCGGAGATATGAAAAACCATAGCTGATTATGTCACAAATAAACAAATATGCGGATAAGGCCGCCTACGAATCGGACACTGCGCGGCTTAGAACCCTCTCGTCGGAATCCTACATCGAGAACGACGGCGTGCTGCTTTACGACGGTGTGAATGCTGTGGTCCCGAAATCCGCCGCCGGTGTCGGGGACCTTGTCGTGTTCGACAAGACGGAGGGAGTGTTGAAATTCATCAAAGGCGCTACGCTCGTTGCAGATAAGATGCCCGCCGAATTGGTTCCCGCGGGCGTGGTGTACGGCCGACACGGCGATAAGGTGCGGATCGTGTCGCTGGAAAATGCGATCTTCGACGGATCGACGAGTATTCAATGGGCGGCCCCCTACGAAGTAGCCTTGTGGGGTTTCGATCTTGCAGCGGGCGGAACCGCCGTTCTTACATTTGGAACCGGAATTTATAAAGTCGATTTGCCTTTGACATGGGGCGCGGGTGCGAAACTTTCGGATATTCATGCTCAAATCAACTCATTCGTGACCGGGCAAATCAAGGATTACGGCTGGGCGTCGAGTGTTGACGAGGCAAATTCGCGTATCATCATGTCTTCGAATACGTGGTCGCCCGTCTTTTCGACTATTGGCGTCGTAAGCGGTTGCCAAATCACAAGGCCGCCGGAAGACGTGGACTACCAAACAACGTTGACAGGGGTACTAATAGAGGGAACCAACGATTATATACGATGCAAAAACGGTGTCAATGTATCGTTTGCGGGCTGCAATCCCGAAAGATTCCTGCAATATTACTCTATAAATGGCCGCGACGTGACAAACATCGTTCCGGGCAGTTCGATAATTATCCGGGAAAGTGTCTTTACGGAAGAAGCCAATCCGGAATTGGTCGCCGCCTATGCGACATACCGAGATTACTTGTTCGGGGAGCACTTGGCCGAATATCCATCGGCCTATGGTACAATGCTGCGCGACGGCAGGATGAATACTGCGAAGATCGGCGGGCTACGGTTCGTTAACATTCACGGCGAAAGCGTTCCCTGTTATCCCGCTGCTGCGGCCGCTCTCGACTACAGCGTCACGGTCGAGGGCGCAACTACCGGACTGGAGGCTGGGGCATGGTGGATGCCATCGGTCGAAGAAATGTACCTGCTAATGCGCGATAGAGCGCTGACAGCTGCGGATGTCGCAAAAGACCCTGTTAACCTCTCACTAACCCAGCTCGGTAAAGCAACCTGCTATGGAGGTGGGTATTCTATTAAAACCTCATGCGAGTATAACACTAATTCATCTTTCGTATACGAAGGTTTGTCGGGTTATATAGGTTCGCAGTACAAAGCAGTTAAGGCGCATGTCCGCCCCGTATCGGAAATTTAGAATCATGGAAACACAACAGCAAATCAACATCCTCGAATCGCGCCAGCTGGAGCTGCGGGCGATCATGACCCAGTCCGACGACCGGGCGATCAAATGTTTCAAGAAAGGTATCTCTTTCGAGCATACCTACCCGGAAGACTATGCGCAGTACGAAGCCGCCAACGCGGAATACAACAAGAACGAACAGACGCTTGCCCGGCTTAAAGCCAAGCGGGCCGAAGAGCTGGCCGCGGAAGAAGAACAGAGACTTAAAAACGGAGAATAAGGCTATTTTATCATGGACAAATTTCGGGAACTCTTTGGTTGTATCTTCGCCTCGATATTCGGCACAATCGCCCCGATACACGACATACTCATCGCCTGCATGCTGGTATTTGCCATTAATTTCGTGGCCGGAGTATCGGCGGGCGTATTTAAGCAGCATGAAGGATTCGCCTTCAAAAAAGCTTTCAACTGCATTTTAGAAGGTATGGTTATATCCGGTCTCATCGCCTTTGTACTGATTATCGGAGATAAGATCGACAACCACGAAGGGGCTATGTCAGCAATATCAATCATCGTATACGCTCTTATTTACTTTTACGGAGTCAATACACTGAAGAACCTGACGCGGATTTTCCCGAAGAGCAAGTTGTTCGACTTCCTGTATTATGTCCTGTCTTTCGAGGTTATTAAAAACCTCCCATATCTGGAGAATTATCGAAACCATAAAAATACAAAGCAATGAGCAGAGGATTACGCAATAACAATCCCGGTAATATCAGACTGTCCAAAATCAAATATTTGGGGGAAATTCCATCCACGGATAGTGCCTTCAAACAATTCAAGACAATGGCATGGGGGTACCGCGCCATGTTCGTATTACTCCACACCTACCAGCTGAAGCACGGATGCAATACGCTGCGTGATATGATAGATCGCTACGCACCGCCCATTGAGAATCATACGGATAACTACATTAAAGCCGTATCAGACTCTTCAGGAGTCTGGCCCGACGTAAAGATTACAACAACCAATAAGGATATCATGGTCCCGGTGGTAGCCGCAATGTCGCGCGTAGAAAATGGAGTCGCTGCTGTTATAGACGATGTCAATAAAGGTTGGGAACTATTTCAACAACACAAGCCATGAAGTGTGTTATCGTAACATTCGCTTGTATACTGGCAGGATGCTGTCCATGCAAGCATTTAGTAACAAACACAAAGGATAGCATCAGCATCGAAACACGCATCCATAAAATATACATCAAGGATACGCTTCGATTTCAGATACCTCCATACAGCAAGCGCCAAGTAGTCAGAGATACTTCGAGTCATCTGGAGACACCCTTAGCTGTTTCGGACGCATGGATAAACAACGACGGTTCGCTGGGCCACTCGCTGGAGAATAAGCCGCAGGATATTCCGGTACCGTTTGAAAAAGAAGTGATTTATCGGGACAGCATTGTCTATAAAGACAGGACCGATACAAAAATTGTCGAGGTGGAACGCCGACTGACATGGTGGCAGCAGACAAAGATGCGCGGCTTTTGGGTCCTCCTTGGCGTCGTTGTATTCGTATTCCGTAAAAATATATTGACGATGGCGCGCCGGTTCGTATGATGTAGAGCCTTGAGGGACGGGCATAAAAAAGTCCCCGACATTATAGCATACACCCCTGTATACATAAGTGTTTCCACCCCAATGCCGAGGACTATTCCTTCGTTGGGGTGGAACTTTTTATACAGGGGTATAACAAATATACAATAATTATCGGGGAAACGTATGCGTAAATCAGAGCTTTTTGCAGAAATACTCGAATGCGTTGCATTTGAGACCGAAATAACCAAAGAACAAATCCTTTCGAAGGATAAATATCAAGATGTGGTTGATGCCCGATATATGCTGGTACACTTCTGCCATGAGAAAGGGATGTATATTGCAGACATAGCGCGCATGATGCGCTTCTCTCGTCGAGCCGTCGAAAAGATGATTTCGAAATTCGACGAGCGGAAGCGGTACAGTCATCCCATATTCGAAATTCAGTGCGAACTAATTGCGAAAAGACTGCCTACAATCTCCGTCCCATCTAATTGATATGCCTGCCGCCTTCGGCCACCTTTGCATTGTTGCAACAGGTGAACGCCCGGCCTTAACGGGGGCGGCAATCATTCAATAATCTTTTAAAATGGGTTCGGATAAAACTTATATTTTCGATGGAGGCGGCACGGGTGGCGGCCTTGACATCGCAGCTCTCGTCTCGTCCATGATGAGCAACAAGGGCATGGACCCCAACCTCGTAGCGGCACTCATGAACGGTAACAACAACCGCGGTTCGTGGGGCGGCGACGGGTGCTGGTGGATCTGGATCATCCTGCTCTTCTTCTGCTGGGGCGGTAACGGCTTCGGATTCGGAGGCAACGGCGCGAACGGTCTGCCTGCGCAGCTCAACGGTGACGCCGGACGTGAACTTCTCATGAACGCAATTCAAGGAAACGGCACGGCGATCACTCAGCTGGCATCGTCGCTCAACTGCTCGACGCAGCAGATTCAGTCTACGCTGTGCAACATCCAGAGCACGCTGGGGATGTCGAGCCAGCAAATCATCAATGCCGTGCAGTCGATGGGTTGTCAGATCGGCAATCAGATCGCCGAATGCTGCTGCAACGTCCGTCAGGACATCGTGAAGATGGGCTACGAAAATCAGCTCGCAACGATCAACCAAACCAACGTACTCCAGTCATCGGCAAGCACGCAGTTCAACATCCTCGGCGCTAAGATCGACGCGCAGACGCAGATCATCAACGACCGCTTCTGCCAGCTCGAAATGCGTGAGATGCAGAACAAGATCGACACGCTGCGGCAGGAGAACAGCAACCTCGCACTGGCAGCTTCGCAACAGGCCCAGACGGCCAACATCGTCAGCCAGCTGCGTCCGCCCTGCCCGGTTCCTGCATACATCGTGCAGAATCCTAACTGCTGCAATACGCCCACGGTTGCCGTGGCGGCGGCTCCTGCGTGTGCAAACGCCTTATTTTAGCAAGAAAGGAGGCAAGTATGTATCCTTTCCAAGCTGACATAAGAGTCGTTGTACCGCGAGGGACGTTCGTGCCCCGTCTAGACATCGGAGGCATATTCACGCTCACCACGACCGGAAAGGCTTCGGGGGAGACCGAAACCGTAGACTACGGTTTCAATCCCTGCGCATGGAGGGCCTTGCCCGAAGAGGGCATCCTTCTATGGAAGGTTCGCCATCCGGTCACAACGGAGGAGAGTGCTTATGCCGTGAATGTTGTTGTCCCGACCTCTGGGCCGGCAAGGAGTACGGTAATTTCCCCCAACACCATTATCGGGACCACGAAAGTGCCGGTTGTGGATAACAAGGGAACGCAGACCATCGGCAGCGACATCACGAATCCGACGGCAGGCGGCGAAGCAAGCGCCTACACCGAGCACCTCGTGTATTTCAACAAATGCGCCGGAACATTCCGGTTGCTGGGTGTGAAGTCTACGGCAGGTACCGCGCAAGCAGACAGCGACACAGCGCCGACGGCGGCAAAATCAAAGTAAAACCGAAAGGACGGGGAGGAGCATTCCTTCTCCCCTGACTTTCACAAATCATTAACCAAGATGTTTCAGAACTTGAAAAAAGGCTCCTTAGTCTACGTCTTCGACAATCGCGAGCAGCCAAAGTTTTATACAGCGAATGTAAAAGATGTGTCGGCCCCGTACATTCCGCCCCAGAAACCGGGGCAGTTCTCGCCGATGCAGCAGTTCATCAATATCTCGATAGAGGGCAACGAGCCGTGGGGCGTCCCCATGCTGGCGGACATCGTTTCGAAAGACGGACTCACCGTAGCGACAACACGCGACGGGCTGAAGCCTACAATTATGGAGGCGCAGCAGATGAGCCGAGACATCGTAGAATCCTACGAAAAGCACAAAGCCAATCTGGAGATTTACGACTCGATCCTGATGCAGCTCGACCCCGAAGCTGCGCGCACGAAAGAACTTGAGTCCGAAAATCGGGAATTACGCAGGATGATAGCTGATATGAACGAGCGCATAAGCAAAATACCGACGGCGGAAGAACTGAGGAGCCTTGTCAAGACTGAAGCACCTGCAAAAACTAAGTAACTATGGGTTGGAGAATCATAGGTGAAGGCCGAGGCGGATATGACGGCCACGAAGAGGAGATGGAGCGGGAGCTTCAGCGCGCTTACGAGGAAGGCTTCGAGGAAGGCCGGCGTGAAGGCCGCGGGGGCTACGGTGAGCGCGGAGGTTACGGCGAACGCCGGGACTATGGCGGGGACATGGATGGCTACGACGGTGACGGATACGGCGAGCGCCGTGGCGTCAAGGGTACGGGTCGATACTCGCGTTATCGCAGGCGTTAAACCGGCGGGAGGGGGCCGCAGGCTCCCTCCTTTTTAATTCAGACTGATATGAACAGATTAGATACATATGATAACTTTCCGGCAGGATTCCGGGAGTATCTCGCAAATTACGGATGGCACTTTTCAAAGAAGATGTGCGAATTCGCCGTATCCCATATGCGGGATCGAAACGGCAAGAAGATCGAACCCTACACCAAAGAGAAGGTCGATGCGCTGTTGAAGCAGTACGGCATCGAACTCAAGAAAGACAAGGGATACGACTGCGTATACGTATGCAACATGGCAATTTCTGATTATTTCGGATCGTCGATCCCCAATCAGCAGTACCTCGCCATGTTCATCAAAGACTTCATCGACGATGAAGACGCATACGACGGTATGCCTTTCACTCGCTACTACGCCGACACTATTGGTTCCGGAACTCCCATACCTTGGGAAGAAATGATGTAAGTCATGGAAGATATGCCGCAGCTAAGCGAATTCACAAACGAAAAAGGTGAAATCGATGAAAAATATCGCAGCGCTCGTCCGTAACCTTCCGGGCGACAAGTATCAGGAGTTGGCGACAGCCGTAAACGACGTGCTGGACAACAAACGCTTCAACCGCAAGCAACGGAGACAACTGGCGCGCAACTGGCGCAAATACGGAGAACGGAAAGGTGAGCAATGAAAATAAGGGATTTGAATATAGATGCCTATGACTGGAATGTGAGGGTGTATTTCGCCGTCACATGCTATCATACAGATTCTATAATCAAGTCCCTTAACGACATACAATGTCCAACTGAATTAATGGATCATATCCGCAACAATCTGCTGAAGTGCGATATGGACACCGGATTCACCTATTCCAACAAAAAGCTCAGGCGCACGGTGATGATCGTGGGACTGGCGTCATCGCCAGCCGAGTTCCTGAACTCTTTTGAACACGAACTGAGACATCTGGTCGATGATATTGCTTCGACACATAGTATGGATATGGCCGGCGAAGAGGTTGCATATCTGACCGGCGACATAAATACCGCTCTATGGTCGGATATACACCGATTCACCTGCTGCAAATGTGATAAACATGGAAGATGACAACATGAAATACTGGCTGGCGATGCTTGAAGTAAGCGAATGTTCGGCGCCCTTATTCGCCGCAGTCATATGCAAGTTGATGGATACGATTTAACTATTCAAGAAGTTTTACAAGATCGGTCTTCATCTCTTCGTCTATGTCCCTATAGCGGGCAAATGCCTTACTGCCTTCAGTATGCCCAGATAGGGACCCTACAAGGTTCGGGTCCTTTACTTTCTTATACAGGTTGCCGATGAAAGTTCGGCGAGCCATATGAGAGGAGGCTACTTGATAAAGCGGCTTCTGTTCGGGTTCACGAGTGATGGGGTTGAGTACATTTACCATCCGTTTAAGGCCCGCGGCAAGAAAGCATTTTTTAATCGCTTCATTGTATTTCTGCTCTGAAATGAACGGCAACAACATCTCATGCTCGGATGATTCATATTTTTTTATGATATCCTGAGCAATATTGTTCAGAGGTACACGCACCGTTACCGGATGCCCTTCTTTGGTTTTACGCGGAATATATTCCACAGCGCCCTTTACTACATTATTGCGCTTCAGTCCAAGCAAATCCCCTACCCTACATCCAATCAAGCACTGGAATATAAATATATCTCGCTGGACAGCCAGCTTATGATGACGGGATAGATTTGTATTATACAGCTTGTTCCGTTCGGCAATTGTAATATAAATAGGCGTTCCATAGACAGCCTGCTTTATCTCTTTCTTACGGAAGGGATTGGAGGGGATAAGATCATTATTTGCGGCCCAATTTAAAAAGGCGCGCAACAAGATCATTTTGCTGACAACAGTATTATGCCCGCGCTGCTGCGGCATTCTTGAATCCGGAACCAACGTATATATATGGGGATAATCCTCGCATATCTCGTATTCTCTGCGATAAAAGTCCTCAAAGTCATCCAGCATTTCAGGAGTGAACGTCAAGAGGGAGAGTGTGAAATTTCGATCTGAAATCCTCTTATATAATTCGTAACGCTTGAGTACTCGTATGAGCACGTTAAATGCCATTATGCGACGCTCGGAAAAGTTCTTTTTCGAGATATAGCTTTCGAAATAAGCCCATATATCCTTATCCTGAGACATACCCACCGAGTAGGGTGTAATAACATTACGGAGCCAACTCACAGGCAACCCCATCTTCCCCGACCCCGCATCGATAAAAGACTGCATGACAAAAGAGGTTAATGCCGATAATTTAGCATGGGCCTCATTTGCTCGTTCGACAATATCCTGCCGGGCTGGCGACATCATCCTATAGCGGGGAATCAAGATTGATTGCGTCTTCTCATTCCAATATTCAGGCAGAACATATATGCCGGTCTTGGCACGTTGGTTGAAACGTCCATGAGTAAACCGGATCAACACCTCGTGTAAACCGCATGAATTTTCCTTAGCCGAGAGGGAGTAGTAGATTGTCGCCATAATTAGTTACATTTGCACAAATGCAAATATAACTAACCATATATAACTTCAAGAATTTTTGGCGACTTTTTGGCGACTTAGGTTTTATCTGATGATATTTCGGTCGTTTCATGCCATCAACAAAAACGCCATTCTATAGTATTGAGAGCAGATTTTGTTACTCTATGTTATCTCAATGATTTCATAAGATAACATTTCCTTTAGTCCCGTCGGGACTACAAAGCACAAGTGCAGAGATTCAAGCACTTGTGTTTTTTTTATTCAACTCCAGTCACAATCTATTATTCAACAAAAATAATAACAAATTTCCATTAGACAATAGAAAATAGCACAATTAAGCTTTTTAATAGCACATTCAGACACGACCGAAAAAAGTCCGCGCAACAGAAGATACGGACTTTTCCGGTCGTATTTCGTGCCCGAAAGGCACTGCAAAAGCTTGTTTCAGAGGGATTGTCAGAAGGAAAGACGCACGCCCAGCCGCAAGGTAAGCGCCAGCGGCGAGTCGGTACGCGAGGTCCGCAGATCGGTTTCCGTGAAATAATAGGAGACTTCAGGCTCGAAATAAAGCCCGACAAGCCCGCCCAGATCGTACTGCGCGCCCGCGGCGCCCAGCACGGACCATTGCACGCCCGGCTCGTCCATCGCCCTCGAACCGAATTTTGCGGAGACGCACTTCTCGATCATACCGCCGGCGCCTGCATACAGCGAGAAGCGCCCCGTATCCAGAAACTGCCAGTTCATACGCAGCGGCACGCCGATAAAATGGAGTTTCTGACTGATATCCTGCCGGCTGGACTTCATGCGGACGTCGGCCCAGAGCAGCGTGTAATTGACGCCGCTTTCGAGCGACAGACCGTGCGCGAATTCCTTGCGCACCGAGAGTCCGAAACTGAGCGGCTGGTGATGTTTGAAGGAATAATCGTCGTAATTGTATTTCAGCTGGGCCATCGTGCCGGCGCCGCCGCCTACCGGAGCGTCGGACATCATCATGCCGGGGCCGGGCCCCGCCGACACGGTTCCCCCGCCCGTCACGCTGCCTGCCGCAAAGAGCGACACGGAAGTCCGCCTGCGGGATTTCGGCTGCTCGAAGGCGATCTGGTCGCCGTAATAAGAAGTGGTGCTCGGATAGGTCCTCGCCGATGCAGCGTTTTCTTTCGGAGCCGTCCGTTCCTGCACGCCGGAAGTCTCTGCGGCGGCCTGTTTCTGCGCGATCGTTTCTTCCGATCGCAAAGTTGCGGCAGCTTCATTCTCCGGAACGGGTTGCGGCCGGGAGTCCGTCACATCAACCGCCACGACCGCCGGCGCAGCGTTCCGCGCAACGGCAGTCGCAGGATACGCCGCCCGCACCGCCTGCCGGGTTTGGGTCTCTCGGCCCGGAAGCGACTCGGCCTGCACCGCCTCCTGCGACGGCACAACGGCCCGAAGCGACTCTTCGAGCGTTCCGATCCCCCCGGCCGGATATGTCCGATTGTCCGCGGCGGAACTGCCGCCGTCTGTTGCCGATGCGATAACAAACCCTTTATCCCCCAAACTACGATTTTCATGCAGCAGCAGTTCCCCGCCTCCGACAAAAATCAGCACGGCAGCAGCAGCAATCCGCGGCCAATATCTGCGCAATACGGAAATCCGGGGCGCCGGAGTTTTCAGCTCCCGCTCCAGACGCGCCCATCCGTCGGCCGGGGGTGTTACCTCAGCGTCCCGGAGCGCGCTCCGCATTACATCTGTCCAGTCTTTATTTTGTTTCATAATCTAATGTGTCTCCATATACGCCGCAATCCTGCGGGCCAGCAGCGTCCGCGCCCGGAACAACTGCGACGAGGAACTTTTTTCGTTGATCCCCAGCATCTGCGCGATATCGCGGTGCGAATACCCCTCGATGCAGTAAAGGTTGAACACCGTACGGTAACCGTCGGGCAGCTCGCCCACGAACTCCATCAGCACGTCGCGCGGAATACGCGCCACCTCCGACGGATCGGGTTCGGGAACGTCGGGAAGCGCCCGGCCTTCGTCGAGCGTCCTGAAGTTGAGCTTATTCCGGTTCCGGAGCCATTCGAGCGCCACATTCACCGCTATACGCTCTATCCATGCGCGCAGCGAACCGGGTCCGCGGTAGGAGAATCGGTCGAAAGCCCCGTATATCTTCAGGAACGCATCGTGCATGAGGTCCTCGGCGGTAGCCCGGTCGCCCGAATAACGGAGACAGACGGCCAGCAAACGGGCTGCATAGCGGTCGTACAGCTCACGCCGGGCCGTATCTTCCCCCTCTCTGCACCCTTCGGCCAGTATCTGTTCCTCCATTTCCATATTTGCGTTCCCTCTTATAAATGGTATAAAGACCAAAAGACTGCACGGGATCAAAAAAAATTTTAATCCGCATGCAGTATTATCCTCCAGAATACGTTTACTGACATGAAAGATAATACAAAAATAGTATAAAAATATGAAAAGATTCGGATTTATCACGTTTGCGGTCCTGACCGCAGTATTCTTCTCCTCCTGCAACGACTCGGACGGGGATTACGCGAGCAGCTGGGCATTCGCCTCGGCAGAGACGCTCAACAGCAACGATTACTACTTCGTGCTGGACGACAATAAAACCGTCTATCCGAGCGACAAATCGCGCGTAGCCGGCTACAAGCCCGAAGACGACCAGCGCGTCATCATCTTCTTCAACCTGCTGAAAACGGGAGTCGAGGGTTACGATTACAACATCGCGCTTTACGACGCGCGGAACATCTACACGGGAGAGACCAAAATCGTGACCACGCAGGAAGAGGTGGAGGAACTACCCGACGCGCAAACCAGCTATTTCGGCAGCAGCATGAACGCCAACTGGCTCAACGTGGGAATCGGATTCAACGCTTCGGACCTCTCGAAGCATAAATTCCTGCTCGTGCGCAACGACTTCACGCAGATCGACCCCGACAACAAGAAAGAGGGATACCTCAACCTCGAACTGCGTCACGACGCCGGAACCGACACCAGCGGAGGATACAGCTACGACGACCGTTACGTCTCGTTCAAACTGGATCAGTTCAAGGAGGACCTCGAAGGCATGAGCGGTGTCATCCTGCGCATGAACACCCGTCAGAACGGCGTAATATATCTTCAGATCAACATGTCGAAGGAGAAGTAGCCACTCCCGAAACATGA
>ENA-UEPJ01000756-UEPJ01000756.1-human-gut-metagenome-genome-assembly--contig:-NODE-756-length-42765-cov-12.880716_pt1 | contig 42765 bp, 31 predicted proteins | sample MGYA00242890_ERZ507896 | MGnify/ENA primary metagenome ERZ507896 (study PRJEB26167, sample SAMN06115508) | human gut metagenome | host: Homo sapiens | place: China:Qinghai | collected 2015-08-20...
CATACAAGGATGTATGCCTGCTTCGGTGGCGGACGTATAGAAAGCCTATATCAGAGTTCTTAGAACATCTTGCTTCGGACAACGGAGCTGATATGCATAAATATAATACGTTATACACTCGTAAATTAAGTTGGCATGTTTTGACCTCAACATCATGTATATAATTTTAGGGAACTTTTCTTATAAAATATCTTATAAAAGTTCCCTAAAGTAGTGCAGTCATGAATAATTTTAACGAATTTCAGTCTTTGCTTCAGGAAAAAGCTGCCTTACCGCACCACCCCGTCCTTTATCACCAGCACCCTGTCCGCAAAATCCGCCATCTGCCTGTCATGCGTCACCATCACGATAGTCTGCCCGAACATGTCGGACGCATTGCGTAGAAGTGCTGCGACCTCGGATGAGGTCTCTGCATCAAGATTTCCTGTCGGCTCGTCGGCAAGTATCACTGCGGGCTTGTTGACAAGTGCTCTCGCAAGTGACACTCTCTGTTTCTCACCGCCGGACATCTCGAACGGAAACTTGTCCCTGCAATGTTCAATGCCTAACTTTTCCATAATCTCAATCACTTCTTCCCTGTCCTCGCGCCTTTTGTCGAGATGCACCGGAAAAACTATATTCTCGTATGCCGTGTACTCCGGGAAAAGGTTGTAGTCCTGGTACACGAAGCCTATATTTCTTCTCCTGAACTCGGAAAGCTGCTTATCCGAAAGCTTCGTGCCTCCGCCGTATATGTCCGCTCCGCCAATCTTTACCGTGCCCTCATCCGGAACATCGAGCGTTCCAAGTATCCTTAAGAGTGTCGATTTTCCCGAACCGCTCTTTCCGATTATCGCTGCAAATTCGCCTCTCTCAAACGCAGCACTGCAATTTTTAAGTGCCCGGACCGGAACCCTGCCCTCATAAGTCCTTGACACATTCACTGCCTCTAAAACAATATCCTTTCCCATATTAATACCAGTCCTTTCCTAAAGTCATATTTATACCCCTGCATACTGCAAGCATTGCTTGCAGTACTGCCACCAATAAGTAGTTTGAAAGTTTTTCTTTCAAACTTTCATTCCCGAATGCCTCGCATTTTACAGCCTTCCGGCTCTGAGCTCTCTTACCATCATCATCGTGCCCACAATTACAAATACAATGATAATCACCGAAACAATCACAAAATTCCATTCATATGGAAGGTCTAAGAGCTGTATCGGAACCAGCCTCATTCCCTCCTCCACCGTCGAGAATGAGAATATCCTGCCAAGCCTGTGCGATGTCAGCCATCCGCCCGTTATCGCAGCCTTTTTTATCTGATTTACATAGACAAAGCCGTATATCGCCACAAAAACAGGAATCGAAGCAAGCAGCGACAAGCCGTCCTTTGCCGCATCGCACGCCGACTGTTTTATGAGGAAGCCGTCATCCACACCCTCCTGCTTGTATTTTGCCATCGTCTCGCGGAGCCCTGCAATATTATCCTGCAGGATTGCTATTCTTATGACCGCAAACATGAAAAACAGCGCCGCCACAAAACATCCATACATAAAAAACTCGTGCATTATGGATTTGTATTGATTTTTCAGTTCACCATATCTTGAGGTGTAGCTTCCGCCGTTTCTCACGGCGATTATGGACAACTGCTGCGCGATAAATTCGGCATCCCTGTAATTGTCAAATATAAATTCCGCCTGCGTATATTTAAACTCCTTGCCATCAGCAGCCGCAATCTTCTCTCCGAGTGCTTCTGAGCCGTATATTGTGTAATATTTTCCGCCATAAGGCACGCCGTCCTCGACATTTGCCGGGGTTCCGACAGCCGCAGCCTCGACATCTATATTCCCTGACGCTGTCGGGATATGTATTACTGTCCCTGCCGTGAGCGATGAGTCCGTCTCCTCCGTGTTAAACAGCACCAGAACCTGCTCCCCACTCTCGAACCTTTTGCGGTCTGCACCATCCCACCTGATATTATTTGCAAACGCCTCCCAGATGTCATCATAATTGCTGCAATAAATTTCCGTAAAAAGCTCTCCATACTTGTCATCGTACTGCCAATAGCCTCCATTCATTCCGTAAACCTTGGTTACCTCATCGACAGCCTCCCTATAATACTCCGACTGCTCCATGCCGTTCCATGCAAGCTTATGCGTTGACACCCTCGCATTATAGTTCAGCGCGCGGATTCCCTCGACAAGCTCCATGCTCTTGAGCGCCGTTTTTGAAAAACCGCCATCCGTGTCATAGAACGAGGCGTTGGTCGACGCCACCATCCCCGTCTCCTTATCCTCATAGTCAATCTGATAGTCAAAGCCCGACGGCATATCAATTGTGAAATCATTCACAGAGCCCTTAAAGCCCTTATAATATGATATATCCGTGTACATCTTGGTGAAGCTGTAGAGCACCACACTGCACACGGCAATTCCTATCACCCTCAAAAGTATCGTCCTCACCGGGTGAAGTGCGTTCTGACGCTTTGCCGCATAAGCTGGCGTTATCATTCTTCCGTTTCTGCCGCCGTGTATCTTTTTTCTCAGATGGTTTGCCCTGCGCGCACTTATTTTTCCCTCGCCCTGTACCATTCGCCTGCTCATAAGCGTGGTCTGCGAAGCCAGAACAGCCACAAGCATCGTTAAAAATACCACTCCCACAATCCGCAGCAGCAATCCGACATCAAAGACGAAAAAATACTCTATATCCGCCGCCCTGCTCACGAAAACCACAGCCACGGCACATATCAGGTACGCCCCAAGCACACCCGCCGCTGCCGCCGGGAGCATGGTAAACACACTCTCCTGAATCGAGAACGCCCTTATCTGCCCCTTTGATGCGCCTATGCACCTCATAAGATAATACGCACTCTTTCTCCGCCTGTTTTCCTGAATGATTATGTATACCATCGCACAGCAGCCAATCACCATGACGGATATTAAAACCCACACATTCGTAACCTCGCTGTCCCACAGCACCGCGTCATAGACCTTGGAATTGTAGAACATAGCGGCATCCCCCTCCGCAAGCGTCCTTGCAAATTCAGGATTCACATCCGCATACTCGTCTTTGAGACTGTAAAATCCAAAGTGAATCCTCTGTGCGTCGAGCGCGGCAAAATCCTCCGCTGACACAATCATGCCCGGCATTCCCGAGCCCGTAGACCACAGGTCAAGATAATTGTAGAGGATGCCCGTGACCACATACTGCTTTGTGTGATACTCCTGATTCATGTTTTTTTCGCGTAGCTCACTGTAATCGTAATACTTTCCGTAGCATACCTCTATCTGCTGCCCGAGCTCATACGAAAGCCCAAGCCTTTCAAGCGCCCCGAGCGTTAGCGCTATCTCGCCCTCGCCCTCAGGCATCCGCCCGTCAAATATCCTCACACGTCCTATGTCGGACATATTGTCGGGAAGTGTACCGATATACATCCCCGTATCATTTGAAAACGCATCTCCGCCGTCATTTAAGTAAACGTGCACGCCTCCGAGCACCTCACCCGTCTTTTTTACATACGGATGCAATGCCTCAGGCGTAGTAACAAATCCCGGCTGCTCGAGTATCCAGCCCCCGCACAGCCTTATATTCCTCTGATTTTCATACTCCTCCATCTGGCTCTGATACAGCAAAAAGGCGGCAAGAAAAAAGCTCACAAGAAATACAATAAGTGATACCCTCACAAGCTCTTTTCTCCTCCGCCGTCTGCTTACACTGATTAAGTCCATATCTCATGCTCCTCTCTCATTATGCAAAATAGCTTTCCTGTCTTTATATTCAGAGCATACTCCACATTTCTTACAGGACTCTTACAGCTTCACCGATTTTTATTTTTTCCTTCACATTATATATAGGAAGCATAATCCTTATCACACAGCCCGTGTCACCATCGGCACTGTGCACCACAATATCGCCCCCGTGCGCTTTTACAACCATATATGCGAGATTTAAGCCTATGCCCGTGCTGTCCTCCCTTGAGTTCTCACCCACATAGTAGCGCTCAAACAGCTTTGACATTTCTTCCTTCTTCACCCCCGGACCTTCGTCCGTTATCCCGAGACTCACCATGTCACTTTGGCATGCTCCCCGCAAAACCACCCTGCCGTACTCAAGTCCGTTGGACACGATATTATTCACAGCCTGATAAAGCCACTCCGCATCCGCATCTATCATGCACGACGGCATATTTTCAACGATAAGGCCGTCATTTTCAAGCTCAAGCCGCTTCACCAGCGACGCCACATCCATCCTCCGCTTGTTAAAATGAAGCTTTCCGACACGAAGCCTGGCGGAATTTAACAGCATCATCAAGAGCTCCTTCATGTGCTCTATGTTGTCAATGCACTTCTCCCTAAGTCTCTCATCATGCTCTCTATCCCAGCCATCCATCAGCTCGAGATTTACCATCACCGCCGCGAGCGGGGTTTTAAGCTGGTGCGTCACATTTTCCATAAACACCTGAATATCCTGCTGCCTGTCCTCATAGTACTTTTCCTTTGCGCGTGCATCCTCCGTAAGCCTGTTTATAGTGTGCTCACTTTCCATGTCAGCCATCCCCTGATGCCTTCCCCTAATCACCACAAGACACACGATTCCGCATAGAATAACTGCTGCCGCGCATCCGAGCACAGCAACCGCCCCATATACATTCAATCTGTTCCACAGACGGAAGGCTTCTCCTGTGTAGCCAAGACTTTTTGCAGCCTCCACGCCCGCTGCCTTCTCATCACGTCCCGTGAACATACCTCTAAGCAGCTCATTTGCCGTATTTTCGTCGTATTCATACACAATTCCGACCATGTTCTGAATCTGCCCTGTATAGAACTTTAACATAAAAAGCATGCCGCCAAGAGCCAGTGCTCCAATGCAGCATGCAAGTCCTATTACCGCAATATCAAAATGCCTGTATCTTCCGCTCATCATCCGTCCTCCCGCTCATTCCATCTGTACCCGATTCCTCTTACCGTGTCTATATACTCCTTATCCTTACATCTTCCAAGCTTCTTTCTGAGGCGACTTATCTCCACCGACAATGTATTGTCATCCACGAATTCGCCGTCAATATCCCACATAAGCTCAAGAAGTCTCTGACGCGGTATAAGAATACCCGGATTTTCCGTAAAAAAACCGAGAAGCTTAAGCTCGTTCCTTCTAAGCTCCAGCTCCTGTCCACACTTAAACACTCTTCCCGCCGCCTTATCGTACACCAAATCACCGGCTCTGTATGTCTCATTGTTCTTATGGTATCTGTTAAGATGCGCTCCGACTCTCGCCATAAGCTCTCTCTTCCTGAACGGCTTCCCAAGGTAATCATTTCCGCCCATCTCAAGCCCTTTTACAACACTGTCCTCATCATCAAGTGCCGTCAAAAAGATAACCGGAGCATCGCTCCCAAGCTCGCCTCTTATATACTCACACAGCACGAAGCCGCTTCCATCGGGAAGCATCACATCGAGCAGGTACAAATCCACACCGCCGCCGGCAATACTTCTCTCAGCCTCCTGCACGCTTCCGCACGCAGTTACATCATATCCGTCCCTTACAAGAAGCTCGCACAAGCCCTCCCTTATATCCCTCTCATCCTCAACAACAATAATCTTCCCCCTGCTCATGGGTGGTCTCCCTTCAACGTGATAATATATTAATTATATTAATTCTCCATTATACTCTTCCAACTCCTCTGCGAATATATTTTTTTTCATAAATGTATTCACACTTTCATCATTTTCAGCTATCAGTAATATATACATGCCATCCCATGCCACGATTTCCGAAACTGCCAGCGGATGTTGTACGCTAATCGGACTTTTCCAAAACCCCGTATATCCATCTGCATACGGATAATCGTATTTCAACACCTCATCCAATGTTACAGCCTTCGGAAAGACAGAGAATACCCCCCATATCCATTGGAAGTCCTCTTTTTTCAATAAGCGCAACAGCTCCTTCCCATCAATCCAGCAGTATTCCGCAGCCATGATTTCGTATATTTCCCTGTCTGCGGGACAACATTCAATATTGGTTATAAGACAATTACATTTATCAAAATCATTCATGCAGCCAAACACCTCTATTAATGAGGTCTTATCATAATTTATTATACAGCCCTTCACACCAGTCCTCCTTAGTGTATACATATTGACTCTCTTGTGCTCATTATATCATATAATTCCCAGTTCAACACAATAATGGTATGACAGTCCTGCGATTTAACGACAGTTTTAGCAGGATGCCATACCATTATTCTGTTGAACGTCCGGGACTATTTATTCATCAAATAAATACACCGCTTTGTCTGTAAACAGCCACGCACTATATCTATTGATGGACTTATTATTACATCCAGTTATTGTTCTTCCTAAAGCTCCCCGCCATGATAACGCAGTCCACTCCAAGCAGAATGAGATAAGCCCCTATGAGCACCGATGCCGAGAACAGTGCTATCGACGGCGAGAATATCATGAGTATTCCCAACACAATTCCGATAATGTTGAGCACAAGCGAGAAAATGTAATACACTCTTCCCGCGCCGATTCTTACGAGTGGAAGATGTGAAAGTCTCGATATGCTGTGTGCGATGAACCATATCGGTATGAGCATAACGATTATGAGCTGACCCGCATTCGGATACATGAGAAGCATTGCTCCGGCAAGTACACTCATTACCCCGGATACGAGTGCGAGCACAGGTCCAAAGCCCGTGTATTTTTCCATCTTGACATAGAAGATTATGTCGGCAACGCCCGTCACTATCGCCATGATACCGTATATGATTGAGAAGCCCCAGAACACTCCTGTGGGGCAGACAAGTGTAACTATGCCGAGTATGATTAGCAGTATGCCCTCTATCAGCTCTAGCCATTTGCAGCGTGAATACTCTTTCATACCTGCTCACCCACCTCTCTCACAGAAGCAGTCTGCTGTTCTTTTTGCTGTTCTTTTTGCTGTTCTTTATTCACTGTGTCCGATTCAGAAGCACTTTCTCCTTCTTTATTATCTGCGTCCCCTGAGGCTTCTGCCTGCGCGGAATTGTCGGCATTTTTCTGATTATTGAGAATCTTCATAAACTCCTCGCCGGTAATGGTTTCCTTCTCATACAGGTACATGGCAAGCTCATCAAGCTTAGCCCTGTTGTCCATAAGGAGCTTCTTAGCCTTCTCATGCTGACGCTTTACAAGCTCTACAACCTTCTTATCAATCTCCTTCTGTGTGTCCGCCGAGCAGCTGAGCGATGTGTCGCCTCCGAGATACTGGTTCGTGACAGTCTCCATCGCAACCATATCGAACTCTTCACTCATTCCATATCTGGTTATCATGGCACGCGCAAGCTTCGTCGCCTGCTCTATATCATTGGATGCCCCTGTGGTAATCTCGTTAAAGACAACCTCCTCAGCGGCACGTCCACCTGTGAAGGTCGCAATCTTGTTCTCAATCTCCTTCTTGTTCATAAGGTATTTATCACCCTGCTCCACCTGCATTGTGTAGCCAAGCGCACCTGAGGTACGCGGAATAATGGTAATCTTCTGAACCGGAGCCGAGTTAGTCTGAAGTGCAGCGACAAGAGCATGACCTATCTCATGGTATGCAACTATCTTCTTTTCCTCATCAGAGAGAACAGCATTCTTCTTCTGATAGCCTGCGATAACGACCTCAATGCTCTCCTCAAGGTCTGCCTGTGTGACAATGGTTCTGTTGTTCCTGACGGTTCTGAGCGCGGCTTCATTTATGATGTTGGCAAGCTCTGCGCCTGAGGCACCGGAAGCCATTCGCGCTATTGTGTGGAAGTCAACATCATCCGAGAGCTTAATCTTTCTCGCATGAACCTTGAGTATCGCCTCACGTCCTGCGAGGTCAGGAAGCTCAACAGGCACGCGTCTGTCAAAACGTCCCGGTCTGGTAAGAGCCGGGTCAAGTGACTCAGGGCGGTTCGTCGCTGCAAGAATGATAACACCGTTATTTCCTTCAAATCCGTCCATCTCCGTAAGGAGCTGATTCAAGGTCTGCTCACGCTCATCATTTCCGCCGAGCTGACCGTCCCTCTTCTTACCGATTGCATCAATCTCATCTATGAATACAATACAAGGAGCCTTCTCCTTCGCCTGACTGAAAAGGTCACGAACCTTCGATGCTCCCATTCCGACGAACATCTCAACAAATTCCGAACCCGATATTGAGAAGAACGGAACATTTGCCTCACCTGCCACTGCCTTGGCAAGCATTGTCTTACCTGTTCCCGGAGGACCTACAAGAAGAAGTCCCTTCGGCATCGAAGCCCCCACATCCGTATACTTTGACGGATTGTGAAGATAATCCACTATCTCGGCAAGATTCTCCTTTGCCTCATCCTCTCCCGCAACATCGGAAAAATGTATTCCCTCCGTCGACTGCACATATATTTTTGCGTTGCTCTTTCCCATGCCGAATGCCATGGAATTCTTGCCGCCGCCCATCTGCTGCATGAGCTTCCTTGACATATACTGACCAAGAACGATGAAAATAACAAGCGGAAGAATGCCTGTCACAAGGAAGCTTACAAGCGGAGATGTTGTCTTTTCAATCTCCTTGGCAAATGTCGCGCCGGCGTTGTACAGGCGCTCCGTGAGATTAGGGTCATCCATCGTGCCGGTCTTGTAAATCATCTGCTTGTCCTTGTCGGTGAACACGATCTCCGAATTGCCTACTTCAACCTCACCGATATTCTTTTCCTCTATCATCTTCATAAATGTGCCGTAGTCAACCTGCATGACCTGACGCTCCATAAGAATCGGTGATATAATAAGATTAAACAGAACTATGAGCAACAGAACTATGCCGTAGTAGAATATCAACGGCTTCTTAGGTGATTTGATTTCCTTCATACCTTGTCCTCCTGATGTAAAGTATATTCTTAAGTGCCATACTGCGGCACTGCTTATTGAATACATTATACCACCTGATATATTAACATTCTACAGAGGAAGATTAAGGATTTATAACCCAATTATAAAAATTTTCCAGCACAGCATATATGCAATAAAAACCGATAGAGCAGCACTATAAACTGTGTACCCTATCGGTTTTTTTGTTCATATTATATTATTCAGTGCTTCTGCTCTCTCTCATCGTCAATAAAATGTGCGAGGATATCCGCCGTCCTATCTACACCAAGCCTGCTGTTGATACAGATATCATAATTTCTTGAGTCACCCCACTTACCCTGACAATAGCGGTTGTGATAGGTCTTTCTCTTCTTATCCTGCTGCTCAATCAGCTTGACTGCCTTATCTCTTGTGGTCTGGTAGCGCTCCATGATTCTGTGAATCTTGTTCTCCATACTCCCAAGTACGAATATTGTCACAAGATTAGGATTCTCCTTGAGAACCTCCTCCGCGCATCTTCCGACAATGACGAATGACTTGCCCTCATCAGCCATGCCCTTGAGATACTTGAACTGCATCCATGCAAGATTCTCCTCCGGCGAGGTACTGAAGCCCCTGACGGACCTTGTAAAAAATGAAGCCTTGGACTTCTCATCGTACTTTCCAAGAGCCTGTGCATCAAGATTCTTCTGATCCGCAATGTCCTCCAACAGATTGCTGTCATATAGAGGAATATTGTACTTCTCAGAAAGAAGCTGTGCCACCGCATGACCGCCGCTTCCGAATTCACGGCTTACTGCAATAATAAGTTGTTCACCCATATAAAACGCCTCCTACCCGGCATATTACTGTGATTCCAAATAGACGATAAATTTCCATGCTGCTGTAAAATGTTATGTCTTAAACAGGCAATAAACAAATATAACTATCCAGAATCACATTTGCAAACCTGCTGCCTCTGAATAGTTATATTTTAACTTAAAATACCTTATTTTGTAAATAGTTTTCTTAATATAATTTGAAATATTCTAACAATTTTTATACAGGGAACAAGTAAAGCGGACATTCACAATCCACTTTCGCTGCTTGCTCGTGAACGCAGTTCGCATCCCCCTTACCCACCGCTTAGTGCTCTACACACCTGAAGCGGGGGATTGCTTATTCTGCGTTCAAATAATTAGTATGCATGGCAGTTGTTGCGGCTTAATTGCCCGATTTTCATCTGCTGCGTTGTCGTCAAGCAACATAGCCACCGCTACGCCTCATTCCTCCGCCTTGCATCTGAAACAGGCCTTCGGCGTCAATATATCAGAAACATATTTTTCGGTGTACTAGAGGTATCTCACATAAATGCTGACCATGGAGATAAGAATTACAATAACAGTCGCAGGAACAGCAACCTTGCAATACTTGCCCCATGTTACAGGGTAGCCCTCTCTTGAGGCAATTGATGTACCGACTACGTTAGCCGATGCGCCGATAGGTGTTGCGCTTCCTCCGATATCTGTTCCCATCGCAAGTGTCCATGAAAGAACCGCCAGATCCGCACCCGTTGTCGCGGAAAGTGTCTTTATAACCGGTATCATCGTAGCTGCGAACGGAATATTGTCGATAAACGCACTCGCGATAGCTGATACCCAGATGATAATTGCTATCATTACCATTATATTTCCGCCGCTGACCTTTCCGATAAACTGCGCAAATACTTCAAGAATACCTGTCTGCTCAAGTCCTCCTACGACAAAAAAGAGTCCGATAAAGAAGAGCAGTGTCTTATAGTCAACACCCTTAAGTATTGCCTTTATATTCTTTCCTGATGTGAGCAGCGTTATGAGTGCTATAAATGTACCGATAAACGCAACGGTGAGTCCTGTCTGCGCATGTGTGATAAGGAGTGCAACAGCAATAAAGAATATGACAGTACTGATTGCAAATGCCTTCTTGTCCGTTATCGCCGACTTAGGTGAAGGCATCTTGGATATATCCGCATTCGTGCCCGCCTTGCCAAGCTCCTTCCTGAAGCACAGATAAAAATATGCAACTATAACGACGAGTGCTATCACCGCGATAAGTCCTGTGTTGGTTACAAAATCTGCAAATGAATATCCAAGTGATGTACCTATAATAATATTAGGTGGGTCTCCGCACATTGTAGCTGAACCTCCGAGGTTCGCGCAGAATATCTCCGACAGAATAATCGGAACCGGGTTAAACTTAAGAAGCTGTGCAAGCTCAACGGTAACTGCCGCAAGGAACAGAATAACAGTGATACTGTCGATAAACATGGCAAGCACGAATGACATTACCATGAATGTGAGGAAGATTGGGATAACCTTATATTTAACAAGCTTTGCAATTGTCATGCAGAGCCAGCGGAAGAATCCCGCCTTTGCCATTCCCTCCACCATTATCATCATTCCCGCAAGGAATATGATTGTCGCCCAGTTAACTCCTCCGGTACTCTCAGACGAGCTTCCCGCCTCATACCAGAAGCCGAGCGTAAATATGTTTCTAACATTAAGTGTCTCCATAAAGGCACTCATACTGTGCATTGACAGACCAAATACCAGAACCGCCGTAGCAAGTCCGCAGCACAGCGTGACAAGACATTTCTCTATCTTATCCGTGATAATGAGCACAAACATCACTATAAAAATGGTGAGTGCCAGAATCTTTGCTATCATCATAGCTCTTTCCTCCGTTAAATCTTTAAGTCCTACCGAGCTATTATACACTAGTAAATCCATAATGTCACGTTAGAAAAGCAAAGTTTTACCATTTATTTCCCGCATTTTGGGACAGGGGTCTGACACCGGCGTCCCAATGCTGGGACACCGGTGTCAGACCCCTGTCCCAGCCTATTTGTCCCTATCCTCATCCTTCTGCGGCAGGCTTCCATAGTCATCCGATTTTTTGAACTCCCCATACGCATCATCATAAGCCGCCAGCAGTTCCGCTCTGGCAGGATCATCCTCCGGTATGCGTGACACCGCATCCGTATACAGCTCCTGTGCCTCCTCCTTGGATTTACAGCATTTAAGCTGCGACTCAAGAGCCTCCCTCTGTGCCTGTATGCGCGCCACTTTCATATATGTGACCGGGTCATACCTTCTAAGGTATGCCAGCTCATCCTGTGTGAGCTTCTTCCCACTCTGTATCTTGGCATATATCTTCTTTATGAATCTCTCCCTCTGCGCATCCGTCATCCCCGCCGTCGGGTCAAGGTAGTCCTGCACCGCAACTCGCAGCATATCCATTCTTGATGAATATGCTGCCGGCCTGGAAGCCTGCATCGGTTTGTCTCCATTTGACGAATTTTTCCCAAACACCGTCTTCAGCTTGTCAAATGCAGTCCGACCATCACCGCTTACACTTGTCTTAAGGCTCTTAAGATTTACATATACATTCTGTGACATAAGTTTCCTCCCCAAATGCAATATTTGATTGAATTGTCTTCTCTGTAAAAAAATGGACAGCACAACTAGATCGTGCTGTCCGTAGCTTTCTTATACATCCGTGTATATATATGTCAGATTTCATATCTACATATAATATATATCGGATGTTATAAGCGTAAACTTATATTAGTTTTGACAATAAATGATATTTGCAATCCGCTCTGCTGCTCTGTCAATACTGCTTTCTCCTCATAACTCTCATGCTGCACATGACAGATACGGCAAGAATTATCATCGTAGCCACCACCACTCCAATTATTACATATAACGGCTTTATCCCGTCAACCGCTTTTATGACCTCTGCCGTCTTCTGCTCCACATCGCCGACAACTCTGTCAATCACATACACACTTGCAATTACGGCACCAATCACAACCATAATAAATATTCTTGATTTTGAATTTCCGAACCTGAGCTGCACGGGTATTAGAAATGATTCTATAATCACAATAAGCGGCAATACCGCAACAGCAGCCATGAGAATATCCGATGTCACTACAGCATTTCCTCTTATGCCTGTGCCAATAAGGAAAAATACCATTGTAACCAGTCCTGCCGCAATTCCGCCTGCCGTGCAGAACATATATTTCTCATACACATAATCCTTATATGTCACCGGAAGTGTCATGATATAGCTGTATCCGTTGTCAACCTCATCAAAGCTTATCGTGCTCACCGAAAATATTGTCCCAAAAATGGTCATATATGGCAGAACCATATCAATACTTCCCGAAAAACTCATCATGAGTGCCATAAAAGCAACCACTATCACCATCTGTTTATTTCTCAAAATCAGCCTGATATCTTTCTCAAAAAGTCCTGCCATCACATTTTCCCTCCCGAATACATAAGAATCAAGTCATCAATTCCGCCTTTTTCAACAACTATACCCGGATAATTTTCAACATAGAACTGCTTCTCATTTGTAAAGCATGAATATCCGAAGCTTTCCTTATTTGCCTTTAAAATATATGTCTTGTCAAGTTTTTCATAGGCTGCTTCATCAACCTTAAGCACCGCATATTTGTCAAGAAGTACATCTGTATCCTCGTGAAGAACCACATTGCCATCATGAATCATGTATATGTCATCGCATAACCCTTCAAGATCGGTAGATATGTGGGACGTGATCAATATGCTGCTGTCAGGTCTTTTTTCCAGATAATCGCGCAGCATATCGAGGAGCCTGTTTCTTGCGTCAACATCAAGCCCGGCTGTCGGCTCATCAAGTATGAGAAGCTTCGCGTTATGGCTGAGTGCCACCAGCATTCTCAGCTTTGCCCTCATGCCGGTTGAAAAATCCTTTATATTCTTATCCAATGGTATTCTCAGCTTATCACACCGGCTTCTGAACTCTCCTTCATCGAAATCATAATACAGCTTCTTCAGTATTCTGATTATGTCCTTCACATTCAGATAAGTCGAAAAACCCGCCTCAGAAAGCGTAACACCCAGCTTCTGCTTATCCTTTCCCGTAAGCTCGCACGGCATTTTCCCAAGAACCGTTATACTTCCCGAATCCGGTCTTACAAGCCCTAGTATCAGCTTGATTGCAGTGCTCTTACCGGCTCCGTTCTTTCCCACAAGCCCCGTAATATAACCTTCCTGAACCTCCATTGATATGTCGAGTTCGAAATTTCCATACTTCTTCACAAGATTATCTGCTTTTATCATACTTCACTCTCCTCCTCTGCTCACAATCGTTCACTCTTCAATTATTATGGCAAACAACTCCTTAATCTCCTCATCGCTCATCCCGACTGCCCTCGCCTTCGCGACTGCACGGCAGAAATCTTCCTCCACCGCATGCCGTCTGGCTTCCACTGCCAGCTCCATGTCCGTAGCCGTGACAAAGGTTCCCTTTCCGTGAACTGTATTCACAAACTTCTCCTCCTCAAGCTTATCGTAAGCCTTCTTGACGGTAAGAGCACTTATCTTAAGCTCCCCCGAAAGCGTTCTGACAGAAGGAAGTGCTTCCCCCTCCTTAAGTCCGCCTGAGATTATCTCATTTTTAATCTGCTCCATGAGCTGCTCATAAATAGGTATCATGGATGAGTTGTTAAGTATAATATGCATATTATTCCATATTCCGAAAGCCTTTATAACAGCTTATACCCCTGCATGCTACGGTATACCGGCAATAAGCAGTTGGAAAGTCTCATATTCAACCTTCACCTATATGTTCCGGAATCTTCTCCTTATTTTAAATTATTATAACAAATTATAACTGACATCAAAAATGCTGAACAATTACAAATTTTCTGTGCTGCAGCGCTACATCACAAATATCCATTAATGTATAAACAGTATATAACAGTTGGTATCTGTTGTCAACTGTTATATACTGTTTATCTCGGAATATTTATTTAGAATATACACAATGCTGCTTAAGGCACACATCTGCTATCTTACTGCTAAAACCATACCATCATCCTGATGCGACAGGGGCTGACATCGGTTTTACTGATGGAAATGCTGAGCATTTTATTTCTTATAAACCAATTGACGGAAAATACCCAGAAATTTCCCCACCAGCATATAAACCGCATATATTAGCACTCCAACACAGAATGTCCCCATTGTCCATATAAAGAAATCCTTAAAAAACATTCCCATATTGTCATGCAGTGGTGTAATCCAGTCATGCATTTTCCATATTGAATAGACAAATTCATTATCATGGAGCAGATACACCATAAATGTAGAAGCTCCCAGATAATTGATTATCTTACTCTCAGGAATATTAATTCTCCTGAACAATTCAAATACTGCGGCCGCAAGTATTATAGGTACAAATTGATGATTTGCGTATAGAGGTATGGTCTGCAGAAATGCCCCTGCCTCGCCCACATTATAAGCCTGAATATTTTTCGCAGCCTCAATATAATAATTTCCGCACACAAACAGATTTATTAAAATAATTACAGCCACTAACGCCCATGCCCTTATTTTTTCAAATGGATTATATCTTCTGATAAATCCCCCCAATGAATACAGGAATATTCCTGTAAAAATAACTTCCAGACCCGTCACAAAATTTACAAGAATATATCTGCTATAATATAACGAAACCATAGCAAAAATAACAGCAAGAAACATTATATAATTCTTCTTATCCATCCTGCCCAATAAGTTGTTCAAAAATAGTTTTCCCAGAACGATTATTACAAAATAATAGCCAACAAACCATGAGAGATTATTAAATCCATTGAAATCAATTAATTCTAATGAAAGCTGTGGAAATTTATTATATGTAACAATAGCTGCCAGGCCAATAATTACAGCGGCAAATGCCAGTTGTGACAATAATTTTTTAGCCGTTTTTGTAAGGTCAACATTATTTCCCTTATGTGCCATAAAATATCCCGATATTATAATGAAAATGGCATTCCCCATCTGCCCCATCGGTGACACTAATACCAATACCAGTAATCGCATTGAGATATCGGGAGAATAAAATCCATTGGGACGTATGCTTATAAGCTGCTCATTTATACAATGACAAAAAACATGATATCCCACTATCATTATCATTGCAAACACTCTAAGAAGCTCAATACTTGTGTCTTTTCTGTTCACGTTAGCCTCCAAAAAACTTTTTTTTCATTCTACCACCCTGCCTCTCTCACGGCAAGCTTTTTCCCTTAATACTGATTATTTGTTTATTTCTATATTATATCCCCCGCATACTGCAAGCAATGCTTGCAGTACTACCACCAGTAAGTAGTTTGAAAATTTTATTTTCAAACTTAATCCTCCCGTATTACTTATGCCATCCCGGAATCGCAAATTCCGGTGCCCCAACACAAAAAGCCCAAATGTGCCTGAATCTAAGCACACCTGAGCTTTTCTCATAACATAATTCCCTGTTGGGACACCGGTGTCAGACCCCTGTCCCAGATTATTCTCCTACCCTGTTGAGTGTGAAATCATCAACTGTGCCCCAGCTTCCGCCGTTACACTTCATCCTTACGCCGACAACAATCGTGTCTCCCGTGAGCTTAATATCGGCTACAGTCGGCTCCTTCCAGTCAGCATAGCCCGTCAGCTCGAACTGCTGTGTGTACTCCTGTCCATCCGCAATCGCATACAGCTCAAGCACGGATGAGCTCAGCATATCTCCGCCCTGCGAGAAGGCTGAGAGCTGATAGGTTCCCGGCTCAAGTCCCGTTACCTCTTGCTCGATGGAGAAATCCATCTCGCTCGCCGACCAGAAGTGGAATGCGATCTCACCCGTCCTGGCATCCTTGGCGTTGACCTGATAATCTGTAGGGTTTTCTTTTCCATTGTATGTAACCTTCCACATGGAAGTGTCGGAATCCTCAAAGCCAGAGTTTACTACATAATTTATAAGCTTAACCTCAACATTTGCGACAACCGTTCTGTACTCCTCATCAAGCTCCTCGTCCTGAAGAATACCCTCTACCTTATAGCTTCCTCCGATATTGGTGTCTATCGCTGCAGTCTGTTCTGCATCCCATACAACCGAAACCTCCCTGTTGGCTGTCTTATCATTGTAGACAACCTGTGCTGTCTCAGGCAGTGCCAGCTCAGCTCCCACATTGCAGGATACCTCAACGTCAGGAACCTTTTCAACCGCAAGCGGTGCCGTTGCCCCATACTTTAACTCCCTGAATACCTTGAGTGAGTCGAGCGGATGTCCGGTAAAATCAAACATTGCCTGATTATCCCATGAACAGCCGCCGTAATACTTACCTGCGTCCTTAGGATCATAGGAGCCTGAATAGCTGCTCGCCCAGCCGCTTCCATATTTCTCCCAAATTGATGAGTTATCAGCGTCAGCAGGTCCCACAGGAATCCATGTTCCTTCCCAGTAGAACACCCCCATTATATCAGCTTCATCTGCTGCCGCACATATATCACGAAGCATATCTGCCTGTCCCTGGACAGTTGCATCATACCCATCCACAAGGTCGCCGTCACCGGATACACTGTTTCCGCTTCCGTCACCATCCTCTGTGGTATAACAATATGAAGTCTCCGCAATCACAACCTTCTTGCCGTAGGTGTCCTGCACATATTCTGCCATCTCCTGCATATTCTCCATCGAGCCATGCCAGAATGAATAGTAGGACATTGCAAAAATATCATAATCCACACCATATTTATCAAGGTCGGCCGTAATCTTCGCAACCTCACCCTGTTTATCAATGTCTGTGTAGTGGACAGCAACCTGAATGTCTTTTCCGGCAGCTTTTGAAACCTCACGCACTGCACTGCTGCCCGCCTTCAACAGCTCCGCAACCGAGGACATGAATGTCTCCCCTGACATTCCCTTATTGATTTCATTTCCTACCTGAACCATACATACATCGACACCGGCATTCAGAATATCTGTAAGGCTTGTCACCGTAAAATCATAGAGTGCATCGCTCTTCTGCTCAAGATTCATGCCCTTCCACGCCTTCGGAACATACTGCTTTGCAGGGTCAGCCCAGAAATCCGAATAGTGGAAATCTATGCATACCTTCATACCATACTGTGTCGCCCTCTTACCAAGCTCAATAGCCGTGGCAACATCATTGTTTCCACCGCCGTACCCATTTCCGTTCTCATCGTATGGGTCGTTCCATACACGAAGTCTTATGTAGTTGACACCCGCCTCGGCAAGCGTCTTGAACACATCCTGCTCCTCACCGTCAAAGCCATAGTACTTCGCACCGCTGTTCTCAACCGCAAGCACCGCGGAGGCATCCATTCCTCTTATAAAATCATCGGAAATATCCGCTATCGGCTGAACAAATACGCCCGACTCCTCCGGTCCGTCCGGCAATGCAAACGTCGTCACGTCAATCTTCTCGGGATTAATCTTGATTTCATCCGCCGTCTTTCTCTCTATAACCGGGAACTTAGTTTCTGTCTCCTGAGTCTCCTGTCCATCCACACTGCTCTCACCAACCTGAAGATTGTCGGACGAACTTGTATTGTTGTCACTGCCGGCACCCTTAGCACATCCGGACAATGCTCCGGCGCAAAGGCTCATTGACAATGCCGTAACCGCCATACCACTGCCTAATTTCTTTAAATTTCCGACTAATGCTTTTTTCAAGTAAAATCTCATACTATTTCTTCCTCTTTTCTGACTGTAGTGTCAAACTTACTACCTATTTTTTCTTTAAAAACCTTTATTTTCGGGGGTTTCAAATAAAAAGAGTATTGACCTCCCTTTTTCGGTATAATTCATTCAGTTCTTCTAATGTTTCCACCAGCATTTCAACTCTCTGCCTACAATTTCACCCATTTGTGCCCTCTCAAATACTTTATATTAATTCGCATTAATTTTTCTATACATCTTACCTTTCGTACTACCGCTACTCTCAATCAGTCCCTGTTCCATCATATCCTTAAGCAGTACTTTAATTCTTGATTCCTTAACACCTGCAATAGCTTCAAATTCAGAAGCTTTATGCCACTTATCAGGTTGCATAGCATTCAAAATAGCATCGAATTTCTCCTGCGTTTTTTTCGTCACTTTTTTTTCGCCACTTTTTTTCGTCACTTTTTTTTCGCCACTTTTTTCCGCCACCATTTTCTTAAAAGGAAGCGACAGCACTGTTCTATCCGGATCAAATCTCTCTTCAATTACCGGTTCTTCCCAGCCTTCATCTGCCCAAACATTAAAGATATTCGGCACACCGCTTCCTGCACGTTCACCGATATTGATGAGATTAAACATTTTCATAAGAGCCTTGTTTCTTGGATCGGATTCGCCACCAAGACGCATCTGCTTTTTACCTGTTCTGACATAGCCCGGATTTGCCAAAATCAGCTTGTCCGGTTCCTTACGAATAACAACACCTCGCAATCCGTGATAATCTGCATTAATCAGGCAGTTTGCCAAAGCTTCACGGAGTGCCTTGTGCACCGGAGTATCATCAATACGCTCACCACCGACCATTTTGAAAGGTACCTTAATGTCTTTAATAATCTTGTTATAAACTCTAAAATAAAAGTCACACACATTTCCGGACCATTCACCGGAACTGGACTGCAATCTGTCGCTCCAGCGTGTAGTAGGGTCCAACTCTTCCCTGTAATCTAAAAAATACTCAGGGAATTGACGTACAATATTGTACTCATCACCAAACATCAGCATACCTGCCGCCGTAGGATGCAGCCTTCCGTCTTCCTCTGAAATAGCAGCCGCACCAATGCTTCTTAAATACTCGTGGTCGCTCAGACGTTCAAAGGGATGTCCTTCTTTTAATGAACGATGACTGTTGCGATATCCATGAATGGTATCATAATTCAAGTCTTCCATCGGAACCTTATCAAGCACTTCCATATCCATGGTGCGCTCGGTCTGGTCACGGAGCATGGTTTTTACCTGCAATCTGGTACAATGATAATCGCCCTCATAATTACGGCGGAAAGTGCCATTAAAAATGTCATTGTTGATGTACACCGGCTTCTGCTCACGCTTCGCCATGGGCACATAAATAACCATAATAACATCTTTGTTGTCACCGACTTCATACATCTCTACGTCATCTTCCGACAGGAGATTGATATTCACTTTCTTAGAATTATTGATGGTATCCCAAAAGTCTTTTCGGAGCTTGGACGCATTCTGAAGACCGGTAGTTTTCCAACTACCATCTTTTTCTTCTTTGACACCGAGGATAATGACACCGCCATAGCAATTTGCAAAAGCAGAATACGTGTCCCACAGTGAAATTGGCAGACCACCATTTGCTTTTTTCACTTCTCTTCTGTTGTCTTCTCTGTATTTATCAAATTGTGAAAGGTCAAAAGTATTTTCCAAAATGCTCATCTCACTTTCTTTACCATAATGTATTTAAAGACTTCCGCGCTGTCTCATATGATTACCAATCACAAGGCAACATTGTTCAAAAGCAAGCTGTTGATACTCAGGTTCAACTTCATCTATACTCTTCAAAAATTCATCCAACTTATTTGCACATTTAATACTTTTCCCTACCTGGTCATTATGATGTTGCTGTAGTTGTTGTTGTCTTAACTGCTCTTGAATACTATTTTGATTAAATATCCCATAAATATAATTATTGTACACCAAAAACCTACCTCCCATAAACATCTACACAAATTCATCTTTACGCGTTTCTACATACCCACCAACGCAATTATGCTTATAATACAACTTACCAACGCTATAATACTTGCAGAATAAGCATATATCTTATTACTATCTGTTTCTTTTTCAAACGCGTCTGCAGCTAAAATAAAAATCGCTCCAAAAAGTAATATGACTAACGAAAATGGGCCAACTCCAACAATATCTTTAAATACTCTGTAAACAATCAAATTATATACAGCCGTCACTAAACCTACCATACCAACAAGCCACATAATTCCGCCAGTAAGGCGCAAGACAAAAGAAACGAACATAACTGGTATACTGTCATAAATTCGATTACTAACATTGAATCTTTTATTAATTTTCCATGGCCATAAACAAACATTCAAGAAAAACAAAATTCTTTCATGCCATTTTTTCTTTGGTATTTCCGGCTTTTGTTCATCTTCTTTAGACTTTTCATCTTCAATACGTTTAAGTGCCCTGTAATACGCCTCAGCCTGAATTTCTATCATTTGTTCTTGAGATATATTGTTGCTTTCGTACTTAACAATATGTTGTTTTTGTTTCTTTGTTTTTCTTCTACTCATACTACCTACTTCCGTTTTATGTTCTGCCTTTTTAGGTTCAATATAATCGTCCCACCTACAACCTGTTACCACATTAAATCGTCAAAATCACCTGTATCTGTATGTGAATCTTCTTTCAATATTTTCAATCCAAAAAGCATCTGATAAAATGCTACAAATTTCCTATCAAACAATAATCTGTTTCTTATCAACTTCTCTGTCAAGCCCATCCTGCTCAATACCATGACTCTAAAAAATGTTTTATAACAGTAATTTACTGCCTGCAGTTTATCAATTGATAATCTAGGTTTTTCTTCTTTTGAGGCATGTGTATATACATCTCTATCGTTTATGATAGCATCGATAATATCATCACTATTTTTTCGTGCTTGTCCTTTTGTTAACCCAGAAATAACCTGCAAACTATTTACTGTCAACCCATTCATACATTTTCTAAAACTTTGTCCGTTATAGTTTGTGTACTTTTCCAGAAATGCTTTATCTTCTTCATCGTTCAATTTTTCTAATACACTATTCTTTTTTTGCTGGAACTCTAGGTTTTCTCCCGCATATATCTTAGCACGCTGAAATCCCTCTACGACTTGCATAACCTTTAAAAATTTATTGTAGGTACTTATCTTTATTTCTTCATCCAACAGAATTTGCTTATACGCCTCGCAAGCTAACATACACTCACTTTGAATATCACAAAAAGAAGCTATCTCTTTTCCAATGTCATTCCCAAAATCAGTAACTTTAAATATACTTTTACGTAAGTACTTTCTGGTGTCAAAGCTCGACTGTAACCCATTCAGTGTACTTTTAGGAAAATTGCAGAAACCTACGGCTTTAACATAATTTTTATCTTGCTCAAAAACAATCTCATTAACAGTAATTATTTCTCCAGATAAAATTTCAAAAAACAAGCAAATTTTATGTAAGACCTCTCGAAGTTCATTAACACTTTGTTCCCGTCCTCCGGAATATTGAATTTTCCCATACATTGACACATGCATTCCATCAGTTTCGTATGTTATTGAAGGTGCTACAAAATAAGAAAATCCATGTCCTACTTTTTTTGAAACAACATTACCTTTAACATTACATTCCACATTCGGGAACAACAACTGATCATAGTCTATTTTATATGGATAATTCCCCAATAATTCCGTAATTTCAGTTATTGAACAGCTAAAACCGCTAAACTGTATTTTCTGAGCAGGATCCCATAAATAATCTACCAATAACAGAGATGATATATATTTCAAATACATTTTAGTATTATTAATATCCGGTCCACCTCTAAATGCTTTTTCTGTCAGCTGACAATCTACAATTGTTATATACTTTCCCTCCCAGTTAATAACAATATTTGTATACGGAGCATCCTTTATCTTATCAAAGCATTTGCGTTCAACTTCTTTGATTTCGATTCGAATAGTATATTCTTCATCCACTGTTAATGTTCCCAGATAGTCAGTTTTTTCGTTGTTTACCCTCGTCACACGACATACATAAGTACCATTCCTTTCCATTTCCAAAAAACACACCTTCTCTCGCTCTAACAAACTAATATTACGCCATTTTATTTTTCTGTACTATTCATAATGACACTATAAATTCCAATATTTCACGATAAATCTCTATAAAATATCCGCATAATATCTTCCATCAACCAGCGAAAATACTACTTCTTCTGGGAAAAATTTTTCTCCACTATTTGCCATTCCAACAACCGTCAATGCCCACTCATAATATTCAGCTGGTAGTCTATAACAAATGGGATTTCCATTCTCGAAGATAGTAGCCAATGGTACTCCACACTTTTCAACTCCAACTGATAGCACCAAATATTTATTCCGTCCCTCCTGCAATGGCAGTAGTGGTTGACAATCTACATTTTTATATACTTTTGCACCTCGTTGATTATAGTAATACTCTTTGTCGTCATCCAACATTGGGTCAATCGGCAATTTATTTCTCATAATCTTATAACGCGCTTGCAAACTGTCACAAACATATGCATTATAATATTCCGGTTGCATATCTAACTGCCCGTTTCGTATTTCATCCACACTTTCAAAATGATTCATATACTGCAGAAACGATACCAAAGCCACTAAATCATCAAAATAGATTCCGGCATATGTCTTATACCAATAATGATTATTTACACAGATTACTCTATACAACTTCTTATATAAATCAAGCTGTCTTTGGCTCAATGCAAACCAACCGGAATCAAGAAGAATCTTATCAATTTTGCCATCCTTATAATCTCTCGTTAATGGCACTTTCAATGACTGCATCAATTTGGATATTAACCCAGCAAGCATATCTGCCATTCTGATTCCCACATACTCCTTGGAATCTTCTTCTGTAACATTTTGCAAACCTACAGACCTTGCTGAATTCAATGTATGTTTTGCGTCACCTTCTCGATCAATAATCAGCTTGTATTCTTCAATATTCATCTCCGTCAATAACTTATTAAATCCATCAAACGGTGCAAAATATGTCCAATCTAATGACTCTGGAAATTCAGTATCATCTAGTAATATAAGTATCTCTTCAAATGCTTGATTCTCACGCTCTTTCAAAACACTATTTGATTGATTCTTAATAATCTGCTCTTCCAAAAAAGAGCGTAATTCATCTACAAATATCTGCGGTTCCTTGTAAATTGCCTCAATAACATTTTTCGGTCTATACACATTGATAGCTTTTATAATTGAGTATTTCATAGAATCAACATCAACAAGCAAAGAATTATGGTACTCAGAGAGCAACTGATTTACTACATATTCAATTTTACTAAACACCGAAAAATATATAATAATTTTGTCATCAAAAAGCGAAATGAGGTCTTCATAGAACTCAATTGTATGGTTATTAAGCGAAGCAAAGCCCAACTTAAAATCTCTTATTTTCATAGTTTGACTCTTTAATTCACCATTCTTCTTTCTATAACCATACATTTCCTCAAAAGCAAGATATTTAGACGTAACACTCTCACTATCTTCCGATGTCCATCCAACGATTACGGATATAAAATTGTCGTAATAGTTACTAGCTGTAATCGTTTCAAGACTAATCTTTCTGCTATGTTCAGTTTCATCATAATAAAAGTTGTACTGCATGTTTATCCCCTACTATATCAATGATAAAATCTCCTCAATTCTATCAACAATTCTCAACTGCTCCTTATATGGTGGCAAAGGAATCAATTTGGGTTTTATCATAGGAACGGTTAATTGTGGAATGCTAGAACCAACACTTCTCTCTTGAAGCGCATACATAACCAATTTTAAATATTTAGGATTCACTCCTCTCGAAGGTTCTATTACAATCAATCTTACAATAGGACAATACTCCTAGTTTCTGTATGTACAAAACCCTATCGTTCCTCGTCCTGCAACAGTAATTGTTTCCGCAGGCGCTTTTGTTTCACTTGTGTATCCTAAAATACCATCGTCAGTAACACCATTTGCTACAACTGGAATAGTTCTACCCTCAGAGGCTATTGGGGCGAAATCATTCGGTTTATCGCCACCAGCCCATACTCGATTTGCAACATCTGCTAATCTAACCCACTTCCAGTGGACTGGTATATTAAAAGGAATTTCCGCTTCTGTTATTTCAGCTAATCTTTTTCCTTTTTTATCTTTTGCTATTTAATTAATTTAGCCTTTTCTTCCTGAATATCAACGTACAATTTTTCCGCCGTTCCATCCTCTGGAAATTGCTCTGTTAATTTGCCTTGAATACCTGCATCAAATAATTTATCTTCTTTTGATTCTCTGTTCTATCAAACAAGTTAAACTCTGACTCAGTCTGTCTCGCCAAATTATTGCGATCTACAAGAAAAAGAATTCTCTTCGTCAGTGTATAATTCAACAATCTATAAGAAGCCAAACATGCCAAATAAGTCTTTCCCGAACCGGTAGCAAGAATCGCTAAATTCTTTTTATTTCCCAGCTTTAAAGATTCTTCAAATTTAGTTTCTGCTTTATACTGGCAATCACGAAGTCCTCTCTTCTCAAGTAAAGGGAGGGCGCCATACTCTGACTTCTTCCCTACTATCTGAAGCATCTTTTTGAGAGAATGCATCTGGGATAATTCTTCATACTCACTATCCGGCACAAGCATGTTCTTGAAATATATTTTATTTCCATTTGCCATATATACCAATGGAATAAGGTTTTCAAACCACAGCGCATACCAAGACTGAGGAGAAACTGCATAGTCTTCTGCTTGCTTCTTCACTTCATCACCTAGCGGGTTCTCTTCCTTCTTTGCCTCTACAACTGCAATCGCTTTACCTTCAATAAATAGCAGATAATCACTTTCCGTATTACCAACCATCAAAGCTTCCTTTACCGCAGTTGTACTATTAGGTAAATATTCATTTCTTGAAACAATATCCCAACCGGCATTTCTTAACTGTTTATCTATTTTTACACGCGCTTTTTCTTCAGGTAACATAGCCCATTCCTTTCTGGATTTCACTACCCCATCTATACTCTATCATAAATAAAGTCCTATTTTGCGCACTCATTTTGATTGCCTTCCTTCACATACTCCATAATATCCCCGTAATCTACATCAAGTGTCTTGCAAATTTTTCCCAAAACTCCCAATGTAACCTCTTCATCTCTGCGAAGCTTAGTCATTGTATTTGGTGCTATTGCAGCCTGCTTTCTGATGTCAGCTTTACTCATTTTTCTGTCTATTAATAACTTCCATAATCTGTTGTATGATACAGCCATAATATGTCCTCCATCATGCATCAAAACCTTACAAAATTCCACTAAATATTATACCACAACCACTCTATACCTTCAAGAAACTTTCGCACAACCTTGCGAGGTGTTCACTAAGCACTTTCTACATCATTTCTGCTCCTATTTTAGCCTTTTCCATAGCTACATTACAGCGTTCTCGCTTTTTCCAACACACCTCCCACATTTCCCACATACCTTTCCAACATACTCTCCCAATCACCTTATCACACCGATTCTAGGACCACCCGGAAACTCCAGCTCATAGCTTTTATCCTCCAAATCCTATAGCACTTCATTTAGCTCCACATTTTTATCCGCCATCCTTGTTGTCAACTGCCGCTCTGCTTCTGCCCCCTTATCCAAGGACTTCAGTATCGCCTCCATCTGCTCTGCCTGCGCCTGAATGGTAGCCTGCCCGGCTGTAACCTTATCCTTAATATCCTCAAGTTTCCGTTCCTCTTCCTTCGCCATCTCTGCCGCCTTTTCCCTGCGGTAGTCCGACAAGGTAAGATTTCCTCTCGGATTGGAACCTTTGTAAAAACGCTCCCAACCAAACTCTTTTAACATCATCTCTTGAAGCACCACCTTCTGTGTTTCCACCCAATCGGCACCACCGTAACGGTCACGCTTCATCTGTGGTTTTAGATTTCCGTCCTCATCCTTCTGCCAGACCAAATCGCCGGTCTCAGTTACCGCCTGCTTCATGGTGGTAGGATACCCCAAATCCTTGAAGGTCTGTGCAAATGCATTCTGGACCGGTGCCCCTTTTGAGGAGTTGGTTGTGTATGGAATATAGGCCATGTGAATGTGTGGAGAATTCTCTTCCCCGTGATAAACCATGTGGTGAACAATCAGCCCTGCCTCGAATGGTGGCTTCCAGTTCGGATCATTCAACTCCTTCTCTATTACCACACATACCTCCGGCAGCTCCAACAGATACTTTGCAAATTCATCCAGCAAATCCTACGCCCTGTTCGCATCCTCCGGCGTATACACGAAACCCGTGTCCCGCATATCCCCTATCTGCCAGATAATCTCGTAGCAAAGGTGTTTCTGCTTATCCTGCTCAATCTTCTCATAATAGGTCAGGGGGAATCTTTTTCCGCGCCCTTTCTTGATTTCCCTTTCCCGCCACACTCGGTAATGCTCGGCAAATAACTTTTCATATACCTGCTGAAGGGTAATTCCCCAATCATCTGTATATACCATATTCAAATGTCGCCGTTCCTCTACGGAGTTTGGTGGAATGTGGGTTCTAAGATTGTGCTCCAGATTCGGTGCGCTGTACATTGCACCACTGATGGTTTTTTCTTTCTTACCTGTCATCAAATCCCTCTCTTCTGATCTGTATTTAGTTTTATCAAAAGCTTCCTTAAGAAATCTCTGCTCATGGTCGTATTCACGCAATCATGTCCCACCCGCCGGGCGATAACCAACGGCTGCATCCCCTTATCTATTAGCAAAGCAATGTGTGTTTCACATTCTAAAGGATAATTCTGTGACACATCTTTATTTATCAATATAACCGGCTTATCTGTAATAAATACGAAGGAGGAACAGCAATGAAACTTATGCTCTCTTTGAACTGGATGAGCACTACAATATGCCCCTCTATGAAGTAGCAAACCCTGAGGACCCTACTGAGAAACATATCGCTGTTGGTTTTGATTATTCTTTGCTGGATGATTTCCTGAATACCTGGAAAAAGAAAAAAGAGGATTTAGCCTCCGGTAAAATTACCAAAGAAGAGTATTTTGAATGGAAGATTAACTGGCCGCGCGCTGAAGATTAGAAACACGTGTATCACGCGCGTATCACAAGCCCCTTTTGAGTGAAGAACTTGAAAAGGGCTTTTTCTATGTTCGTTAATCTTCCCTAAAGAAAAGAAAGCCGCAACTCCTCATAAAATGAGGAATTGCGGCTTGTATTTAAGTTTCTATGATACGAAATCAAAGATTACTCAATGATTGAAGCAACACGGCCTGAACCTACTGTTCTACCACCCTCACGGATAGCGAAAGTAAGACCCTGCTCCATAGCGATTGGGTGGATGAGCTCGATTGTCATCTCAACATTATCGCCAGGCATGCACATCTCTGTGCCGGCTGGTAACTCACAAACACCTGTAACGTCTGTTGTTCTGAAGTAGAACTGTGGACGATAGTTGTTGAAGAAAGGTGTATGACGTCCACCCTCTTCCTTTGTTAAAACGTAAACCTGTGCTGTAAACTTCTTATGGCAAGTTACAGTACCCGGCTTAGCAAGAACCTGTCCTCTCTGGATCTCTGTTCTCTGGATACCACGGAGAAGAGCACCGATGTTATCACCAGCCTGAGCCTCATCAAGAAGCTTACGGAACATCTCGATACCGGTAACAACTGTCTTCTTCTTATCCTCATGGATACCAACGATCTCAACTTCCTCATTAACATGAAGAACACCACGCTCAACTCTACCTGTAGCAACTGTACCACGGCCAGTGATTGTGAAGATATCCTCGATTGGCATAAGGAATGGCTTATCTGTAGCACGCTGTGGATCTGGGATATAGCTATCAACTGTATCCATAAGCTCCATAATCTTGTCGCCCCAAGGTCCCATTGGATCCTCGAGAGCCTTAAGAGCAGAACCCTTAATGATAGGACAACCTGTGAAGTCATACTCCTCAAGCTGCTCTGTGATCTCCATCTCAACTAATTCAAGAAGCTCCTCATCGTCTACCATATCACACTTGTTCATGAATACAACGATGTAAGGAACGCCTACCTGACGTGAAAGAAGGATGTGCTCCTTTGTCTGAGCCATAACACCGTCAGTAGCAGCAACTACAAGGATAGCGCCGTCCATCTGAGCAGCACCAGTGATCATGTTCTTTACATAGTCAGCATGGCCTGGGCAGTCAACGTGTGCATAATGTCTCTTCTCTGTCTGGTACTCAACGTGAGCTGTAGAAATTGTGATACCTCTTTCTCTCTCCTCTGGAGCCTTATCGATGTTCTCGAAATCTACCTTCTCGTTACCAGGAACTCTCTCAGCTAATACCTTAGTGATAGCAGCTGTTAAAGTTGTCTTACCGTGATCTACGTGTCCGATTGTACCAATGTTACAATGTGGCTTAGTTCTGTCAAATTTAGCCTTTGCCATTTTGAATGTCCTCCTTAAAAATGCTCCCTTATGGGAATAATCAGCTTTTTTTATTATATTTCATATTCGAAATATTTTCAACTCTTTTTTTCAAGTTCAGCCCAATAAATGGCGATTTACACCATTCATTGGGTTAAAACCTGTTATAAATATAATTTTTATCGCTAAAAATCAATTTATTTTATACAAAATCAGATTTAGCGGCTCATTTTACAGCGAATAGCTTCACTGCAAAATTCACTTTGCAGGCAAAGCATTACTGCATATATGATGTGATATTCCTCACTTCACTAATTTTATTCACTGCTAAATATTACTTAGCTGCGAAATATTACTTCGCATGAGCTGCAACAACCTTCTCCTGAACGTTCTTTGGAACCGGCTCATACTTCTCGAAGAACATGGAGTAGTTACCACGTCCCTGAGTGGATGAACGAAGCTCTGTTGAGTAACCGAACATCTCAGCAAGTGGTACCATAGCTGTTACCATCTTACCGCCGCCGATATCGTCCATGCTCTGGATCTGTCCACGCTTAGCGTTAAGGCTTCCGATTACATCTCCCATGTACTCCTCAGGCATAGTAACCTCAACCTTCATGATAGGCTCAAGAAGAACCGGGGCAGCCTTAGCCATAGCATCCTTGAATGCCATGGAACCGGCGATATGGAATGCCATCTCGGATGAATCGACTTCATGGTAGGAACCATCGTATACATCAGCCTCTACACCAAGTACAGGGAAACCTGCAATGATACCGGCCTTAGTAGCCTCCTCGATACCTTCGCCAACGGCTGGGATGTACTCCTTAGGAATAGCACCACCGACAACGGAGGATGTGAACTTGAATGTCTCCTCGCCGTTTGGATCCATTGGTCTGAAGTGAACCTTACAATGTCCGTACTGTCCACGACCACCGGACTGCTTAGCGTACTTAGAATCAACATCAACAGCCTTAGTGATTGTCTCCTTGTATGCAACCTGAGGTGCACCAACATTAGCCTCAACCTTAAACTCACGAAGAAGTCTGTCTACGATAATCTCAAGATGAAGCTCACCCATACCTGCGATGATTGTCTGTCCTGTTTCCTTATCTGTATGTGCTCTGAATGTAGGATCCTCTTCAGCAAGCTTTGCTAAAGCCTCACCCATCTTACCCTGAGCATCCTTTGTCTTAGGCTCGATAGCAAGCTCAATAACAGGCTCCGGGAACTCCATGGACTCGAGGATAACCGGATGCTGCTCGTCACAGATTGTATCACCTGTAGTTGTGAACTTAAGTCCAACTGCTGCTGCGATATCTCCGGAGTAAACCTTGTCAAGCTCCTGTCTCTTATTAGCGTGCATCTGAAGGATACGTCCAACACGCTCCTTCTTGTCCTTAGTTGCGTTAAGTACATAAGAACCTGAGTTCATAGTACCTGAATATACTCTGATGAATGCAAGCTTACCAACAAATGGATCAGCCATAATCTTGAATGCAAGAGCTGCGAACGGCTCCTCATCAGATGACTTTCTCTCTACCTCGTTGCCGTCAAGGTCAACGCCCTTGATAGCAGGTACATCGAGTGGAGATGGCATATACTCGATAACAGCGTCAAGAAGCTTCTGAACGCCCTTGTTCTTGTAAGCTGAACCACAGCATACAGGAATAGCACGGCACTCACAGGTAGCCTTTCTTAATGCCTTCTTGAGTTCCTCAACGGATGGCTCTTCACCCTCAAGGTATGCCATCATGAGCTCATCATCAAGCTCGCAGATCTTCTCTACTAACTCTGTATGATAAAGCTCTGCATCCTCCTTCATGTTCTCAGGAATCTCGCCAACAGTTATGTTGTCACCCTTCTCATCATTGTAGATGTAGGACTTCATCTCAAAGAGATCGATGATACCCTTGAACTCGTCTTCCTTACCGATAGGTAACTGAAGAACGATTGCATTCTTCTTTAAACGATTCTTAATCTGGTCTACACATGCGTAGAAGTTAGCACCAAGTATATCCATCTTGTTGATGAATGCCATTCTTGGTACGTTGTATGTGTCAGCCTGACGCCATACGTTCTCGGACTGTGGCTCAACACCACCCTTAGCACAGAAAACGCCTACTGCACCATCAAGTACACGGAGAGAACGCTCAACTTCTACTGTGAAGTCTACGTGTCCCGGAGTATCGATGATGTTGATACGATGCTCTAACGCACCCGGCATTGGCTTAGTTTCCTTCTCTAAGGTCCAGTGACATGTTGTAGCTGCAGATGTGATCGTGATACCTCTCTCCTGCTCCTGTGCCATCCAGTCCATGGTAGCAGTACCTTCATGAGTATCACCAATCTTATAGTTAACACCGGTATAGTAAAGAATACGCTCTGTTGTTGTTGTCTTACCAGCATCAATATGAGCCATAATACCAATGTTTCTGGTTCTCTCTAATGGATATTCTCTTCCAGCCAAAGGTTTGTCCTCCTAATTAGAATCTGTAATGAGCAAAAGCCTTGTTTGCCTCTGCCATCTTGTGCATGTCTTCTTTTCTCTTAACAGCCGAACCTGTGTTGTTAGCTGCATCCATGATCTCACCGGCAAGTCTGTCTTCCATAGTCTTCTCGCCTCTCTTACGTGAGAACATTGTAAGCCAGCGAAGTCCAAGAGCCTGTCTTCTCTCCGGTCTTACCTCGATAGGTACCTGATATGTGGCACCACCGATACGTCTAGCCTTTACCTCAAGTAATGGCATAACGTTGTTCATAGCTTCCTCGAAAACCTCAAGCGCCGGCTTGCCTGTCTTCTCCTCAACCTGTGTAAATGCACCATACACAATCTTCTGGGCTACGCCCTTCTTGCCGTCTAACATGATGTTGTTGACAAGCTTAGTAACCACTTTATTGTTGTATAATGGATCTGCTAATACTTCTCTCTTCTGAGTATGTCCTTTACGTGGCACGATTCTTCCCTCCTTAAAAAAATTTAATTCATAGGTACTCACATTTGCATAAGCATTACCGCTCCTGAAGCATTTTTGCCTGTAAATGTTCGTATACAATATAAGTGTCCACAAACATTCCTATCTAAAACATTAAGATTAAATGTTCTTGCTCCAGAGCATCTATGCTTGTGTGTTACGTGCTGGCAATTATCTATTAATCCTGCAACCTACAGGTACAATATTCTAATCCCGCACTTATTCTGCAAATATTACTTATTTAGCGTCCTTAGGTCTCTTAGCACCGTACTTAGAACGAGCCTGTCTTCTCTTGGCTACGCCTGCGGTATCTAATGTACCTCTTACGATGTGATATCTTGTACCTGGAAGGTCCTTTACTCTACCACCTCTGATAAGAACTACGCTATGCTCCTGAAGATTGTGGCCTTCACCCGGAATGTAGCTTGTAACCTCGATTCCGTTGGAAAGACGAACTCTGGCAATCTTTCTGAGAGCTGAGTTAGGCTTCTTAGGTGTAGCAGTCTTAACTGCTGTACAAACACCTCTCTTCTGTGGAGCCGCTGTGTCAATGCTCTTCTTCTGTAAAGAGTTGTAGCTCTTTAAGAGAGCAGGTGCAGTTGACTTCTTAACTGATGTCTGTCTACCTTTCTTAACTAACTGATTAAATGTAGGCATCTTATTTTCACCTCCTGATTAGAATAATGTAACTTTGGTTGCTTTCGTATCGAAAGTCTTAGAGCGCACAAAAAACACGCTGTTTTTCGCACGCTCTATTAGAATAGCAATTTTTTATTTTTTTGTCAATAGGTTTATTGCAAATTTTGCTGCAGCTTTAACACGTCTTTGCTTTATTGTATAATACATGTTATAACGTAAACCGGCCAATTGCATTCTTGAGTTCATCCGCTATCGCATTAAGCTCACTTGTATAGTTCACAATATCTTCCATAGTATTGTTCACCTGATCGACAGAAGCATTCACTTCCTCAGCCGCAGCTGCGGATTCCTCTGATACAGAAGCAATGCTTGTCATCTCACCTACAACAGCCTCCTTATTCTTCTCCATTCTCTCGTTAAGCTGTGTCACCTCGGACAATCCGTTTATAAGCTGATCTATTGAATTGGAAATATCTTCAAAAAGCTTCTGGGTATCATTTATAGCATTCTGCTGTTCGGTAATAAGCTCATTATTCTCCTTCATAGCCTGTTCAGCCTGTGTAGCTCCCTGAACAACCTCGTTGATAATTGCTTTTATCTCATCTGTTGATTTTCTCGACTGATCTGCAAGCTGTCTTATCTCATCTGCAACAACTGCGAAGCCTCTTCCGGCATCACCGGCTCTTGCTGCCTCGATACTTGCGTTCAACGAAAGAAGATTCGTCTGGCTCGTGATATCGGCAATCACATCGGATATATAGTTAATCTTGTTTATGCTCTCCATAACTTCTTCCATAACCTGCATTGTGGTTCTGGACTTATCCATGGTAAGACCTGACTTATCAATAAGAAGGTTTACCATCTGCTTACCCTGTTCACTGAGCTTTCCTGTATTTCCTGACATCTCGTTTATGCTGTCCACATGCTGCTTGGTGTCATTAAGGCTTCCTGCAAGCTTCTCAACCTCATCCACCGCCTGCTGCGTGCTTCCTGCCTGATCGGTTGCACCAAGTGCAATATTATGTATGGCTTCCATAACCATATTGGTATTGTTCTTTGTCTCATCGGTGATTGTCGATATATTGCCGGCAACATCAACAATATTCTTGGACTTATTTTCCACATCACTTATAAGCTCAGATATATGTGAGGTCATTTCATTAAAGCTGCTCTCAAGCTGTCCGAATTCATCCCTGCGCTTCGTGGTTATCCTGTGTGTAAGGTCTCCATCTGCTACATTCTTAAGTGCAGACTGCACCTTCTTTACCTCCCTCGCCATGTTAATAGCGACAAAAAGTGCAATCAGGATTCCGATTATACTTCCGAGCAGTCCTGCACCGCTGACAACGCTTGTAATAGCCTTTATGCTGGCATTATTTTCATCCTCGCTCACAACTCCAAGCAGAGTCCAGCCTGTTATCTCATCGGAGAGCACCGATATATACCATTTATGTCCTGATATATTTTCAATATAGCTTGTCTGTCCATCGTCTGATGTCTTACCCCAGAAATCAAATCCGCTGACATCACCGCCTGTAATCGTGTCCTTATCATTTCCTATTATAATCTTTCCGTTTTTGTCTGCCACAAGAACATAACCTGTACTTAAAAGACCGATGTTCTGTACATAGCTCTCAAATGCGGAAAAGGATACATCAAGACCTACCGCACCATAATTCTCTCCATCAATTTTAATCTCCTGTGCGATGGTTATAATCTGCTCGCCTGTCTGAGGGTCAGCATAAGGACCTGTGAAGGTCGCAAATACTCCCGCTCTCTTCTCGGAATTTATGCAATCCTTATACCACTGCTTCTGTGTGTTATCCACGCCCTCGGTAAATGTCTTTATTCCCTTTACCTTGCCCTCAACAGTTTCGAGATGCCCTTCCATATAATATCCCTTCGCCGTTGAATAATAGCAGCGCACCGGGCTGTCAACAACCTTAAGTGAAGCGATAAGCGAATCCTGTATGGCAGCCACATTGTCCTCGAATACACCTCTATCCTCGAGGTGCTTTACCTCATTTTTTCTGGTTACAAGATCAACCGGCTGGCTCATGGTTCTCATATAGGTCTGAAACCCCTTGAGTGTTTCGGTCACTGTCTGTGAGCTCGTAAGCTCTATGTTATCCTTCAGAACATTTTTCGTGGTCACTGTCACAAGTACGCCCGTCATAAGCGAAACGCAGAGAATTACCACAAGAAAATAAGCTATAAGTTTCGTTCTGATGCTTCTCACAAAAATTCCTCCTTTTCTTTTGCTCTTACATGTAAATATGTCTTTATTGTGTAAAGCGGACATTCGCAATCCGCTTTCGCTGCTTGCTCATGAACGCAGTCGCATCCCCTCACCCACCGCTTAGTGCTCTACACACTTGAAGCGGAGGATTGCTTATTCTGCGTTCAAATTAAATTAAAATCAAATAAAACGGGGGCACCGGAAAAGATGTCCCCACTTTTATTTAAAGCTATATCTACTCCTCTGAACCTAAGTTCTCGGTTACTACAACGTCATCATTATCCTCACCAAGTGAAAATTCACCATCTTCGGATACATTTAACTCTTCTACCGTATCTGTAGTGAGCTTAACCGAACGATATCTCTTCATACCTGTTCCTGCCGGAATCAGCTTACCGATGATAACGTTCTCCTTAAGACCGATAAGCGGATCAACCTTACCATTGATAGCTGCCTCTGTGAGAACCTTTGTTGTCTCCTGGAAGGAAGCTGCTGATAAGAATGAGTTGGTTGCAAGTGAAGACTTAGTGATACCAAGAAGTATCTGAGTAGCCGTTGGCGGCTCCTGACCTGCCTCTAAAAGCTTCTCACATGTCTCGTTGAACTCAAGTGTATCTGCTGTCATACCCGGAAGGTACTCTGAATCACCAGGTGTCTCAATACGAACCTTCTTTAACATCTGACGAACAATAACCTCAACGTGCTTATCATTGATATCAACACCCTGAAGACGATATACTCGCTGAACTTCACGGAGAATGTAATCCTGAACTGCACGCACACCCTTGATCTTAAGGATATCATGTGGGTTAACACTACCTTCTGTCAGCTCATCACCTGCCTCAATGTACTTGCCATCCTCTATTTCAGGCTTAATTCTTGAATTAAACGGAATGAGATAGTTCTTAGCTTCACCCGTCTCATTATTGGTGATAATAACTTCTCTCTTCTTCTTCTCATCACGGATGCTTACCACACCGGCACCCTCAGCAATGATTGCAAGTCCCTTTGGTTTACGAGCCTCGAAAAGCTCCTCAACTCTAGGAAGACCCTGTGTAATATCATCACCGGCAACACCACCACTGTGGAAGGTTCTCATGGTAAGCTGTGTACCAGGCTCACCGATTGACTGGGCAGCGATGATACCAACTGCCTCACCGACCTGAACTGCCTGACCTGTAGCCATGTTCGCACCATAACACTTAGCACAGATACCGGAATGTGATCTACATGTAAGAATTGTTCTAATCTTAACTCTGTCAACACCTGTCTTAACGATAGCGGAAGCTCTCTTAGGTGTAACCATGTGGTTAGCTGCAACAACAACCTCACCTGTCTTAGGATCTACAATGTCCTCTGCAAGGTATCTGCCTGTAATTCTGGACTTAAGGCTCTCAATCTCCTCCTTGCCATCCATGAATGCTTCAACATACATTCCCGGAATCTCAGCCCTGTTCTCAGCACAATCCACTTCACGTACAATAAGCTCCTGTGATACGTCTACAAGACGTCTTGTAAGGTATCCTGAATCCGCTGTTCTAAGAGCGGTATCGGACATACCCTTTCTGGCACCGTGTGCAGAAATGAAGTACTCGAGTACATCAAGACCCTCACGGAAGTTAGACTTGATAGGAAGCTCAATGGTACGACCTGATGTATCCGCCATGAGTCCACGCATACCTGCTAACTGCTTAATCTGCTGATTAGAACCACGGGCTCCGGAATCAGCCATCATAAAGATGTTGTTGTATTTGTTAAGACCTGATAAAAGCGCATCTGTGAGTTCCTCATCCGTCTTTTTCCATGTCTCTACAACTTCCTTGTAACGCTCTTCCTCTGTGATAAGACCACGACGGAAGTTCTTCATAATCTTCTCAACTGTAGCCTCGGCATCTGCAAGCATCTGCTTCTTCTGTGCCGGCACGGTCATATCAGAAATTGATACGGTCATGGAAGCTCTTGTTGAGTACTTATAACCCATTGCCTTTATAGAGTCGAGAACCTCGGCTGTCTTAGTGGCTCCATGAGTATTGATAACCTTCTCAAGAATCTGCTTCAAGCCCTTCTTTCCTACATGGAAATCCACCTCAAGCTTGAGCTCGTTCTCAGGAATGCTTCTGTCTACAAATCCAAGATCCTGTGGAAGAATCTCATTGAATATGAAACGTCCGAGAGTGGACTCTACGATACCGCTCTTAACCGTTCCATCCGGCATCTGCTTCTCAACATATACCTTAATTCTTGAATGAAGTGTAAGAGCCTGATTCTCATAAGCGAGAATAGCCTCATTGACACTCTTGAACATCTTTCCTTCACCAAGAGCAGGTGTCTCATCTCCAACAGATGTACCTCTCTCCTGGGTAAGATAGTATATACCAAGTACCATATCCTGTGAAGGAACGGCAACAGGACCACCATCTGAAGGCTTTAAGAGGTTGTTAGGTGAGAGAAGAAGGAATCTGCACTCAGCCTGAGCCTCAACCGAAAGCGGAAGATGTACAGCCATCTGGTCACCATCGAAGTCGGCGTTGAACGCTGTACATACGAGTGGGTGAAGCTTAATAGCCTTACCTTCTACAAGGATTGGCTCGAATGCCTGAATACCAAGTCTGTGGAGTGTAGGCGCACGGTTAAGCATAACCGGGTGCTCCTTGATAACATCCTCAAGTACATCCCAGACCTCTGTCTCAAGCTTCTCTACCATCTTCTTGGCATTCTTTATATTATGTGCTGTTCCATTAGAAACAAGCTCCTTCATAACGAAAGGCTTGAAAAGCTCAATAGCCATCTCCTTTGGAAGACCACACTGATAAATCTTAAGCTCAGGTCCAACAACGATAACTGAACGTCCTGAATAGTCAACTCGCTTACCGAGAAGGTTCTGACGGAAACGTCCCTGCTTACCCTTTAACATATCTGATAATGACTTGAGTGCTCTGTTTCCAGGTCCTGTTACAGGACGTCCTCTTCTACCATTATCAATAAGGGAGTCAACAGCCTCCTGAAGCATTCTCTTCTCATTTCTTACAATGATATCAGGTGCTCCAAGCTCCATAAGTCTTGCAAGTCTGTTGTTACGGTTAATAATTCTTCTATACAAATCATTGAGGTCGGAGGTAGCAAATCTACCACCATCAAGCTGTACCATAGGACGAAGATCCGGCGGAATAACCGGAACAACATCCATAATCATCCATGAAGGTTTATTGCCTGATTCACGGAATGCCTCCACAACCTCAAGTCTCTTGACGATTCTGGCTCTCTTCTGTCCGGCTGCATCGACAAGCTCAGCCTTCAATTCCTCAGAATCCTTCTCAAGATCTATTGCCTCAAGCAGTTCCTTGACTGCCTCCGCGCCCATACCGACACGGAAGGAGTCACTTCCAAACTGCTCACATGCATCATTATATTCCTTTTCGGAAAGAACCTGCTTATATGATAAGGTGGTTGTTCCCGGGTCAAGTACTATATAAGATACAAAATAGAGAACCTTCTCAAGGATTCTCGGTGATAAATCAAGGATTAATCCCATACGGCTAGGGATACCCTTAAAGTACCAGATATGTGACACAGGAGCTGCAAGCTGAATGTGTCCCATACGCTCTCTACGAACGCTTGCCTTTGTAACCTCAACACCACAACGGTCACAGACAATACCCTTGTATCTTATCTTCTTATATTTTCCACAATGACATTCCCAATCTTTCATTGGTCCAAAGATTCTCTCGCAGAATAAGCCATCGCGCTCAGGCTTAAGAGTTCTGTAGTTGATAGTCTCAGGCTTGGTTACCTCACCATGTGACCACTCAAGAATCTTTTCTGTAGACGCAAGTCCAATCTTGATTGAATCAAATGTTAACGGCTGATATGATTCATTATTCACTGTCTCTGGCATTTTAGGAACTCCCTTCTATTATTCTTCATCATCGGAGAAATCATCATCACTGCCAAAGTCTGAATCATCAAAATCATCGTCATCATTTTCTTCAACATTTGACATCTCTCCATCAACAAATTCCTGCTTCTGGTAGCCATGCTCGCCAAACTCGCCATCATCATACTTGAAATCCTTAAGCTCGTCATAGTTTGGTGTCTCATCGCCACCGATTATGCTCTCCTGAATGTTAACTTCCTCTCCGTTTTCGTCAAGAACCTTAACATCAAGTGCAAGTGATCTGAGCTCCTGTAATAATACCTTGAAGGATTCAGGAATACCCGGTTCAGGAATATTATCGCCTTTGATAATTGCTTCGTATGTCTTAACACGTCCTACAACATCATCAGACTTAACTGTAAGTATCTCCTGAAGAGTATATGATGCGCCATAAGCCTCGAGAGCCCAAACCTCCATCTCTCCGAAACGCTGTCCACCGAACTGTGCCTTACCACCAAGCGGCTGCTGTGTAACGAGTGAGTATGGACCGGTTGAACGTGCATGAATCTTATCGTCAACCAGATGGTGAAGCTTCAGGTAGTGCATGTGTCCGATTGTTACAGGGCTGTCAAAATACTCTCCTGTTCTACCATCTCTGAGTCTCACCTTACCATCTCTTGAAATAGGAACTCCCTTCCACTCTTTTCTGTGGTCAAGATGTTCACCAAGGTACTGCATAACGCCCTCGTTTACATCATCCTTATGCTTCTCCTTGAAATCTTCCCACTCCATATTTACATAATCGTTGGCAAGATCAAGTGTGTCCATGATTGCACGCTCGTCTGCACCCTCAAAAATAGGTGTCGACACATTAAATCCAAGAGCCTTGGCAGCAAGACTTAAGTGAATCTCAAGCACCTGTCCGATATTCATTCGTGAAGGCACGCCGAGTGGGTTCAGCACGATATCAAGCGGTCTGCCGTTTGGAAGGAATGGCATATCCTCTACAGGAAGAATTCTTGAAACGACACCCTTGTTACCATGACGGCCGGCCATCTTATCACCGACAGAAATCTTTCTCTTCTGTGCGATATAGATACGGACTGACTGATTTACACCAGGTGAAAGCTCATCGCCATTCTCTCTTGTAAATACCTTAGCATCAATAATAATACCATATTCTCCGTGAGGAACCTTGAGTGAGGTGTCTCTAACCTCCCTTGCCTTCTCACCGAAAATAGCACGAAGAAGTCTTTCCTCGGCTGTAAGCTCAGTCTCACCCTTAGGAGTAACCTTACCTACAAGAATATCTCCGGCACGAACCTCGGCACCGATACGGATGATACCTCTGTCATCAAGATCCTTGAGTGCATCATCGCCGACACCCGGAACATCTCTTGTGATCTCCTCAGGTCCGAGCTTGGTATCTCTTGCCTCTGCCTCGTACTCCTCTATATGAATAGATGTATATACATCATCCATTACAAGACGCTCGCTAAGTAAAACGGCATCCTCGTAATTGTAACCTTCCCATGTCATGAAACCGATGAGAGGGTTCTTACCAAGAGCGATCTCACCATTGGAGGTTGAAGGACCATCAGCGATAACCTGACCCTTCTCAACAACATCGCCCTTTGTAACTATTGGCTTCTGATTGTAGCAGTTGCTCTGGTTGCTTCGTGCGAACTTAGTAAGACGATACTTGTCTATAGTTCCGTTCGCAAGCTTAATGTTGATTTCCCTTGATGTGGCAAGGTCAACAACTCCTGCATTCTTAGCAACAACACACATACCTGAGTCTACAGCAGCCTTGTGCTCCATTCCTGTGCCGACAACCGGTGCCTCTGTTGTCAGAAGCGGAACCGCCTGACGCTGCATGTTGGATCCCATGAGGGCACGGTTAGCATCATCGTTCTCAAGGAAAGGAATCATGGATGTAGCAACTGAGAATACCATCTTAGGTGACACGTCCATAAGGTCAATCTTGCTCTTTGCAAACTCAGAGGTCTCTTCTCTGAAACGGCCTGATACAGAATTCTTGACGAAATGTCCCTCTTCATCAAGCTCGGCATTAGCCTGTGCAACATAGTAGTTATCTTCCTCATCTGCTGTGAGATAACGAACCTCATCTGTTACGACAGGATTCTTAGGATCTGTCTTGTCAACAACTCTGTACGGAGCCTCAACAAAACCATACTCATTGATTCTCGCATAAGCTGCAAGAGAGTTGATAAGTCCGATATTAGGACCCTCAGGGGTCTCAATAGGACACATTCTGCCATAATGAGTATAGTGAACATCTCGAACCTCGAATCCGGCACGGTCTCTTGAAAGACCACCAGGTCCTAACGCTGAGAGTCTTCTCTTATGGGTAATCTCAGAGAGTGGGTTATTCTGATCCATGAACTGTGAAAGCTGGGAGCTTCCGAAGAACTCCTTAACTGCCGCAGTAACAGGCTTAATATTTATAAGTGTCTGTGCAGTAACGCCATCAAGATCCTGTGTTGTCATTCTCTCTCTTACAACACGCTCCATTCTTGAAAGACCGATTCTGTACTGATTCTGTAAAAGCTCACCAACCGCACGAATACGTCTGTTGCCAAGGTGATCGATGTCATCCTTGTTTCCGACATGGTACTCAAGGTGCATATTATAGTTGATGGATGCCATAATATCTTCTATAGTAATATGCTTAGGAATGAGATCGCCGATATTCTTGCGGATCGCAGCCTTGATATCATCAAGATTGCTGTTCTCAGCAAGTATCTGTGAGAGAACAGGATAAAATACGCTCTCGTTAACTCCAAGCTCCTTAGCCTCTTCCTCCGTTATATCAACATGCTTGGTAATATCCACCATCATGTTGGAGAGAACCTTAACTCTTCTCTCACCGCACTGAAGCCATACAAAAGGTACAGCAGCATTCTGAATATCAAGAGCCTGTTCCTTAGTAAGAACAGTTCCTGCCTCTGCAAGCACCTCACCTGTTGTTGTATCAACAACATCATCGGCAAGTGTCTGACCCGCAATACGATTGCGGAGATTAAGCTTCTTATTAAACTTGTAACGTCCTACCTTGGCAAGATCATATCTTCTTGGATCGAAGAACATGGCATTGATGAGACTCTCTGCACTGTCTACAGAAAGAGGCTCACCCGGTCTTATCTTCTTGTATAGCTCAAGAAGACCTGACTGGTAGTCATCACTTGTATCCTTTGCAAGGCTCGCCATAATCTTAGGCTCCTCGCCGAAAAGGTCAATAATCTGGGCATTGGTTCCATAACCAAGTGCACGGATAAGCACTGTAACAGGAACCTTTCTAGTTCTATCTACACGCACGGAGAAAACGTCGTTAGCGTCCGTTTCATACTCTAACCACGCACCTCTATTAGGAATAACTGTACATGAGAATAACTCTTTACCAACCTTATCATGTCCAATCTCATAATAGATACCAGGAGAACGCACTAACTGGCTAACGATAACTCGTTCAGCACCATTGATGACGAAGGTGCCTGTAGCTGTCATAATAGGCATGTCACCCATGAAAATCTCATGCTCCTTGATTTCCTCTGTCTCCTTATTGTAAAGTCTTACCTTTACCTTAAGTGGCGCAGCATAAGTAGCATCTCTCTCCTTGCACTCTTCTATTGAATACTTCACATCTTCCTCACACAATGCGAAGTCTACGAATTCCAGGCTCAAATGACCACTGTAATCCGCAATAGGAGAGATATCCGCGAAAGCTTCCTTAAGACCTTCCTTAAGAAACCACTTATATGAATCTTTCTGGATTTCAATAAGGTCTGGCATCTCAAGAACCTCATTCCGTCTTGAATAGCTCATACGAATACTTTTGCCATAATGCATCGGACGTAATCTGTTTTTTTCCATTGACGTTTCACCCCTTGCGTTGATTTAATATGGTTTTCCATAAATTTGCATTAATAGGGACTTTCACCCATAATGTAGCATTTTCCAGTGTAGCACCACTCTTTCAAGATGTCAAGCCCCTATTTGAATATTCTTTTGTAATTTTTTATATATTTTCTACAAATCAATATATTTAAGAGTATAAGAACAATTCTCAAGTCCCGAACTGTGTGCTGAAATCGGGTAGGAGGTAGATAATTATTTTATCTACCGACCTCCCACACCACCGTACGTACCGTTCGGTATACGGCGGT